>Ga0316600_10000058_pt1 | contig 100708 bp, 89 predicted proteins | sample OWC_soil_day5_CT_FD_207652 | JGI IMG/M metagenome (GOLD analysis project Ga0316600, IMG submission 207652) | Wetland soil microbial communities from Old Woman Creek delta, Ohio, United States - OWC_soil_day5_CT | ecosystem: Environmental > Terrestrial > Soil > Wetlands | place: USA: Ohio... | reverse complement strand
GCAGCAAAGACGCCTCGAATATCTTGGCTTTCCTTTTGCGAATTTGCTTCCATTTTCACAAACAATTCTTTATTATCAACCATACTATCCGACAACTCTTTCAATGGTTGAACAATCTCTTTGGTCGAATTTTGAATTTCTTCAACTGCTCGATAAATCGTTTCTGTTGACTTTTGACTTTCCACAGCTAATTTACCGACTTCGCGCGCGACAACCGAGAAGCCACGCCCTAATTCACCAACACGTGCTGCTTCAATGGTAGCATTCAATGCCAGCAAATTCGTTTCACTTGAAATATGCTTAATCGTATCCACGATTTTGCCGATATTTTTTGCTGCATCCACAAGCGTTGTCGACAAGTCACTGATTTGCGACAATTGATCCATACCCAAATTCATTTTTTGATTCAAAGATTGGAAAGAAGCTGTTTCCTCCTCAAATGCTCGTCCTACATTTGCAATCACTTCGCTAATATTCTGTATTTCACCGAATAAAGCATTGGAACTACTCTGGACATTACCTGCTAATTGTCGATACTCAAACAAACTGACCCAACGCATCAACTCACAAGCTGCAGCAACATTTAAAATACGTTTTGCAACAATCACTTTTACATTGGACTTCAACGAGCCGCGATACTTGGACAAGTGCCCCTTTGCCCCCACGATTGTTTCAATTCCAGCAATATACTCGGCTGATTTTAATGCTTCAACCACTTGATTCTCGGACAATTCATCATAAGAAATAAACTTGAAATTCAAATGATGAATCCCCATTTCTTCTGAGTAACGCACAAGCTGTTTGGCATAACTTGTTGAATTGTTGAAAATATAAACATCTTGATGCGCTGGAATCTGCGCCAATTCAACAAAAAACTTACCCGATGGTACCATTTCTACACCAACCAGTTTGTCACGGGAAACTTTTTCTGATGTCTCTGCTATTCTTGAGGAAACACATACAACGAGATCTTCTGTAACATTGCTACCCATTTCTTTGAAAGCACAGGCTCTGCCTTGCACATTCTTGCCAAGAACGGGCTTGATTGCAGCCAAAATTTCCTCTGCAATAGCACTGCCACCTGCGACTGTTAAAACGCGAATATTATCCACAACGATATCTCCTACATACTTTATTTTTTACTAAAACTATACTCCCATCTAAATTATATGAAGGATATACCTATTTTGTCTACATAGTTTGCATTCATTATATTTATCATAGGATAAATAATTCTTTTTATTTTACAGATATTGGGACACTAGGGGACGGGGCACTAGGGGACGTTCCTTTTTTGTCAACTTTTAGCTACAATCCCTCTTGATATCCCTGTTACTCGTTCTATTTCTCTTATTGACAATCCCGAGCCTTTTAACTTCTGTAGTATTTTATCTCGTTCTGTTTTTTCAAGTGTTCCTACTCTTTGTGGTTCTATATTATCCGTATTTTTTAGGATTTTCTGTCGAATTTCTTCTTCACTTAGTTTTTTCCGACCTTCTACTTGAAATCTATTTTCTACCAATTGCTCATGTGCTTTAATCCATTCTTTTTTCCCTAACATTTCTAAGGATAATTGTACATCGACAAATTTTCTTTTTCCTATATATTCGCAGTAACTACTATATCTATAGTTTTCTAATTTTTTTACGATTCCTGCTCTTAATGGATTTTGATGTATATATACTATTAATGGAATAAAGTATTCATCTACTTCTACCACTTTACTTTTATATCTACTTCCTATCAAAGCTCCGCTTCTTTGATATTTTTTATTAAATTTCATTACGTACTTTGTTAGTAACCTTTTTAATATTGTTGATATGTCTCCTGTTTGACTTTCTTTTAATAAAATATGTACGTGATTTGTCATTAAGCAATATGCATGTATTTCAAACTGCATTTCTTGTTTTAATTTTTTGAGTATCTCTAACATATACTCAAAATCCTGTTCTTCTTCAAAAATATTTTGATGATTGATTCCTCGAAATACTATATGATAAAATCCACTTTCACTTAATTTTCTTGCTTCTCGCGACATTTTTATCACCTCTTACTTCAAGTATATCATCTTGTTGTCGAAAAAGGAACGTCCCCTCTGTCCGCGAGTATGCGCATTTAAATACGTAGTTACTTAATTTATTTACTAACGCAAAAAATAAAGAGTCGCTACAAAATTGCAACGACTCTTTAGCTATATTAGCTATAATTAAAATGCAGGTAAAATTGCACCTTTGTATTTTTCATTGATAAATTTCTTTACTTCTTCAGATTTCATCGCTTTTACAAGTTTTTGAATCTCTGGACGATTTTCATCACCTTGGCGAGCGACTAGGATATTTACGTATGGAGAATCGCTTTGTTCAATGAATAACGCATCTTTTGAAGGTACTAATTTTGCTTCAAGTGCGTAGTTTGTATTGATGACTGCAATTGTTACATCGTCTAAAGAACGAGGAATCTGTGCAGCTTCCAATTCTTTGAAGTTCAATTTTTTAGAATTTTGCACTACATCAGCAACAGTACCATTGATACCGACACCATCTTTTAAAGTGATTAAGCCAGCTTTTGCTAAAAGCGCTAAAGCACGACCACCATTGGTTGGGTCATTTGGAATCGCTACGGAACTACCTTCAGCAAGTTCATCAAGTTTTTTGATCTTTTTAGAATAAACACCCATTGGTTCGATATGAATACCAGCAACGCTAACTAGTTTCAAGTTACGTTCTGCAACAAATTTTTCTAAGTAAGGCGTGTGTTGGAAGAAATTAGCATCCAATTCTTTATCCGCAACTGCTAAGTTTGGTTGCACATAATCGCTAAATTCCACGATTTGTAGATCAATCCCTTCCTTCGCAAGCAAAGGTTTTACAACTTCTAAAATTTCAGCATGTGGTACTGCAGTAGCACCCACTTTTAATATTGTTTTTGCGGATTTATCTGCCCCTTTATCCGCTGCTGGAGCTTCCGATTTGCCACAACCAGCTACGGCAAATACCACCATAAACAAAGTAACAAGCACTAAACTAATTTTTTTCATTGTTCCTACCCCCATTTAAGTTTTATCTTAAGAACCTCTTTGTCCTTAGATTACATTATATTTTTATCGTTTATTCAATTTACTTGCAACATAATCACCAATAGATTGTACCAACTGTACCTGCACAATCAAAATAACAACGGTTGCCAGCATCACATCACCACGGAAACGTTGATAACCATAGCGAATCGCTAGATCGCCCAAGCCACCACCACCGATAGCTCCAGCCATCGCCGAATAACCAATTAAACTAATCACGGTAATCGTAAGTCCAGCAATCAGAGAAGGCATTGCTTCAGGAATCAATACGCGACAAATGATTTGCATTGGCGTTGCCCCCATCGCTTTGGCCGCTTCGATAACCCCATACTCTACTTCTTTTAATGAAGTTTCAACTAAACGACCCACAAAAGGAATGGCTGCGAGCGTAAGCGGTACGATTGCTGCATTTGTGCCAATCGACGTTCCAACGATCACTCTTGTAATCGGAATAATCGCTACCATTAAAATAATGAAGGGTGTAGATCTAGCTGCATTGGCAACTGCGCCTAAAACACGATTTACCGTTATATTTTCTAAAATATGTCCCTTATCGGTTGTTACCAAAATAACACCAAGTGGGATACCGGCTAGCGCGGAAATGAGGGACGATATAAATACCATATACGTTGTTTCGCCAAGCGCCTTAACGAGCAACATGATCATGTCTTGCGACATAGCCAATCACCTCAATTCCTAAGTTTCTCTCTTGTAAATATTTTAACGAGTTTTCAATATCGGTATCTTCCCCAGTAATTTCAAGGACAAGCGTACCATAAGGCGTAGCTTTAATATGATCCACATTACCATAAATAATATTAGCATCCACATTAAATCTCCGAATCAAGCCTGAAATAACAGGTTCATCTGCTGATGATCCAATAAAGGATAAACGCACCAGTAAACTGCTATCGGGAATTGGCGTTGATGATATTTCGGCATCTTTAAACGCCTCTGGAATATCATGATTGATAATAACACTAATAAATTCTTTGGTAATCGTAGCTTTTGGCTTGGTAAACACTTCAAGCACTGTACCTTCCTCCGCGATAACACCTTTTTCAATAACCGCAACTTTATCACAAATTTCTTTGATGACTTGCATCTCATGTGTAATCAATACCACCGTTAATTGCAATTTTTGATTGATATCTCTAATCAGGGCCAAGATCGACTTTGTGGTTTGTGGGTCAAGTGCTGAGGTAGCTTCATCACAAAGCAATACCTTTGGATTGCTCGCAAGTGCTCTAGCGATGCCAACACGTTGTTTTTGACCACCAGAAAGTTGTGCTGGATATTGGTCGCGTTTATCCGTAAGGCCAACAAGTTCCAATAATGGTGCCACCGTTTTTTCAATATTGGCTTTGCTTGTGCCAATCAAATTTAATGGAAACGCAATATTATCATAAACCGTTGCCGATGAAAGCAAGTTAAAATGTTGGAAGATCATCCCGATATTTTTACGAGCTGCTCTAAGTTCAGTCGCATTCATCGCTGTTAAATCTTGTCCGTCAACCACTACCGTCCCTTTTGTCGGACTTTCTAGCATGTTAATACAACGGATCAAGGTACTCTTCCCAGCACCACTAAGACCAATCACTCCATAGATTTCACCACGTTTTACATGAAGATCAATGCCCTTGATCGCATGAACTGGACCAGATGCACCCTCATAAGTTTTTTCTATATTAGAAAGTTTAATCACTGACTTTCACTGCTCCTTTTAACAAGTTACCAAGCTGCGATTGCAGAACCTTTAAAATGTTCATTAATAAAATTCTTCACTTCATCAGATTGGTATGCTTTAACAAATTTTTTATAGGCTGGGTTATCTTTATCTTTTGTTTGCGCAACAATGATGTTTGCATAAGGAGAATTTGCATCTTCAATCGCTAAAGAATCTTTTGTTGGTACCAAACCAGCCACAATTGCAAAGTTCGTATTAATTACGGCAATATCAACATCTTTTAATGAAAGCGGTACTTGGGCAGCTTCCAATTCTTTGATTTGCAAATTCTTAGGATTTTCAGCAATATCAGCAGCAGTTGCATTCAGTCCAACATTTGGTTTTAATTTAATTAAGCCAACTTTTTGTAGCAGTAGCAATGCACGACCACCATTGGTTGGATCATTTGGTACAGAAACGATTGCACCATCTTTAACATCTGCAAGTACTTTTACTTTCTGCGAGTAAATGCCAATTGGAAAAATAACGGTTTTTGCAATACTTTCGATTTTATAACCACGATCTTTTACTTGTTCATCCAAGAAAGGTTGATGCTGATAACTGTTAAGATCAATTTCACCTTGGTTTAAGGCCATATTGGGCTGCACATAATCGTTAAACTCAACAATTTCAACTTTAAGACCATCTTTTTCTGCAACTTTTTTCACTTCATCTAAAATCTCAGCATGAGGTCCTGCAGTTACCCCAACTTTTATTGAAGTTTTTTCTGCTTTCGCAGCTTCTTGGTTGCCACCGCAACCTACAAACAATACCATGCTGAAAATCACCAGCACTGTGATTGTTAATAAAGTTAATTTTTTTGACATTTGTCATACCTCCAAATAAATATTTATTTCTATTTGCAAATACAAAAAGAGCTCTTTCCCGTATGGAAAAGAGCTCGCATATGTAACGGTTCTCTTCTCTCATCTTCAGGAAAATTTCCTGCTGGAATTGGCACCACTGCATTTCTGCCGGTTGCCGGGTGTCATCGGGCCAGTCCCTCGACCTCTCTTGATAAGAGCCTTATGTATTTAACTATGTCATTGATATTATCATTTCTATTTTGCATTGTCAATACACATTCTCCATCTTTATGATTAGATATATAATAAAGTAAATCTTCTTTTTTATATGACATAACCTTGCTTTTATGCTAAAATCAATTTAGAATTTAAAATAAGACTGTAAAATTTAATGATAGGTGTGATTATCTTGAGTATATTTTCAAAATTCTTTTCGAAAAAGAAGGCTCCACAAGCCGTTCTTCCAAAAAATATGATTCCGAAAGAAAAAGAAACCATCCGTAAAATGTTTGGTATCTACTGTCAAAACAAACACGGGGTAGCTGCTGGCAAAAAACTTTGTCCGAAATGTACCGCCCTACTCGCAACCGTAATGCTGAAAATGAATAAATGCCCTTATGGCATCACAAAACCAATTTGTGATAAATGTAAAACGCCTTGCTTTGGCACTGTGCAAACCAAAGAATTTCTCGATATCATGAAAGGTGCACAAACTAGAATGTTCTTCAAGCATCCGATGATGGCAATGAAACATATGTTATACGGCATGAGAAGAGAAGCAAAAAAAGAAGACTCAAAAGACGTAAAAAATAAAAAAGATAAAAAATAAAACCAAAGGGATATTGCAAAAGCTGCAATATCCCCTCTTTATTATCTAGCCTTGTTTTTTGAGATGTGATTTTGCCTGTTTACAAACTGGACAAACAAAATTCTCTGGCTCAGCTGTGAGATCACCTTCATAAACGTACCCGCAAACATCACAAACATAGCGATCTTTCGCCACTTCTTCACGATAAGTTGGCGCATTTTTAGGGGCTTTGCCTTTGATTACATCATGATAATATTGATAAGTCATCGGCGGAAAATCAATGCCCTTCATCGCATCACTTACCTGCGCTAAAATAACAAAATGCGTCTCCGTTTCCTGCATAGAAAGAACATCCGCAGCAATATAGCCACAAACATTTTCCTTTACGATTGGCATCGCATCAAAATACATAAAGTCAAAACCCTCAAATTTATCCGTATCACGACCTGAGCTAAAGCCGAGCTTCGCAATGATATTTTGATTTGTTTTCTCTGATAAAATTGAGACACTGAATTTTCCTGTGGCTTTGATCGCTTCATAAGTAAAGTTATCTTTATTCATACTAAGTGCAATAATGGGATCACCAACGCTGGTGATTTGTACAACCGTATTGACAATGCAGCCTGTTGGGCGTTCATCATCCAAGGTCCCAATTGCATACATGCCATAAGAAAGTTTCCATAAAACTGATTTATCCATTGCACAGCCTCCTAAAAAACGCAATTTATTCCTATAATAATTGTTAACTAAGTATTATTATATCACTGCGCCATAATAACACAATTCATTTTAACTTACAGGATTTTTAGTATCTCCCGCGAATCCCATTCTAAATATACCAAATTTAACTACGATACAGGAGTTTATCATGAATAAAATTTTTCATATCCTACAAACAAAACTTTCTCCCATCATGTTAGCGAACATCGCAATGATGATTACCGTTCTCGCTTGGGGTACTTCCTTTATCAGCACCAAAATTGCATTAACTGAAATTCCCCCCATCACGCTAGCATTTATTCGTTTTTTTATCACTTCCCTCATTTTATATACCATCATCAAAAAAATCGAACCCAACACTGAGCCAGCAAAAACTGATCAATATAAAATGGCACTCGCAGGCTTTGTCGGCATTTCCGTATATTTCTTTCTTGAAAATACCGGAATAAAATTAACAACAGCTTCAAATGCTTCGCTGATCACCTCTTTTGTACCAATTTTATCCATTGCCTTAAATATGTTGTTTTTTAAAGCCAGATTAAATGGATTAGAAGCCATCGGTGTTGCCATTGGTATCATTGGTGCTTATCTAACCGTTACCGCCAACGGTAACATCGACTTTAGCTCTGATAATTTTAAAGGAAATCTTTACATGATCGGTGCCATGATCGCTTGGGCCGTCTATACGATTCTGAGCAAACAAATGCAACGAAACTATTCTGGTTTATTCATTATCACCTATCAAACGATCTTTGCGACCTTCACCCTACTGCCCCTCTCTTTTTTAGAATACGACCAATGGCAAACCTTCTCAGTTTCGACCTTTTTTCAAGTCTTATACCTAGCAACGATCTGCTCTGGCCTTGGTTATTTCTTCTACGGCTACGCCCTAAAAACCATCGATGTCGTCGTCACCACCCTCTACCTCAACTGCATTCCCGTAGTAGGCGTAATCAGCGGCTACTTCATCCTAGATGAACAAATCCTCCCCATCCAAATCCTCGGCGGTGCTACCATTATCTTAGCAATTTTTGTGACGAATCTGGATAAGACGTTGCTGCTTTTGAAGAAGAAAAAATAAGGTATAAAGCTTATATTTTATTATACTTTAAGGATTGAAAATATTTACCCCCTCCCTATCAACGGATAAGACAAGGAGATTTCGCATCAAATTTCCAGTTTGGAATAAGATATTGCATAGTTTTGGCATCATCTCGTGCCCCAAGATTATTCTTCTGATAAAGTTGATATGCCTGTTCAATCTTATCCATATCTATTTCAATACCGAGGCCAGGTTGATTCGTCACCTTAATTTTCCCGTCAACAATCCGCAAAGGCTCTTTAGTCAAATGTTCCGTATGTTCCTGCCAAATCCAATGAGTATCAAGTGCCGTAATATTTCCTGGAGCTGCAGCACCCGTTTGCGCAATCATAGCTAAAGAGATATCGAAATGATTATTAGAGTGTGATCCCCACGTAAGCCCCCATTCATGACAAAGCTGTGCAACTCTTACCGCCCCCTGCATAGTCCAAAAATGCGGATCAGCTAATGGAATATCAACTGATTGCAGGACAATGGCATGACTGAGCTGCCGCCAATCCGTAGCAATCATATTCGTTGCCGTAGGCAATCCAGTAGCCTTCCTAAACTCTGACATAATTTCACGCCCAGAATAACCATTTTCTGCTCCACACGGATCCTCAGCATAAGTGAGGACATCTTTCTTATCTTTACACAACCGTATAGCTTCATCAAGCGACCAAGCTCCATTGGGATCAAGCGTAATCCGCGCATTTGGGAAAGCTTTTTTTAACGAAGTAACAGCTTCGATTTCTTCCGCTCCACTCAATACCCCACCTTTAAGCTTAAAATTTTTAAAACCATACCGATTGTATGCCGCCTGCCCAAGACGTACCACAGTTTCCGATGTCAACGCTTCTTCATGACGTAAACGAAGCCAATCATCCTTTACATCTTCCTCACTGAAATACGGCAAATCCGTCTTTTTGCGATCACCGACAAAGAAAAGATATCCCAGAAACTCCACTTCATCACGTTGTTTTCCTGTACCGAGCAGCTCAGCAACCGGTACACCAAGATATTGTCCTAGAAGATCTAGGCAGGCTGCCTCAACAGCGGTCACGGCATGAATCATTGTACGCAAATCAAAGGTTTGCACACCGCGCCCACCAGAATCGCGATCCTTAAAGGCCTCTCTTATTTCATTGAGAATATGATTACAGCATGCAATTGGCTTGCCGGTAACAAGTTCTTTTGCATCCTCAAGCGTCCTACGAATCTTTTCCCCTCCAGGAACTTCTCCTGCACCAATATGCCCTATGCTATCCTTTAAAATTACAATATTTCGCGTGAAAAATGCACCATGTGCGCCACTAAGATTGAGTAACATACTGTCATGTCCAGCTACGGGGATGACCTTCATCTCTGTAATAATTGGGGAGCTATCTTGACTATTAATTTGCATATGCACCAAATCTCCTTTTTATCTCTTTAAATAATTCTTATAAATCATGCATAAATGCTGGTTTCTTTGAATCATATTGCCAACCCGGTACAAGATACTGCATAGCCATAGCGTCATTGCGTGCACCTTTACCATATTTCTCATAAAGCCTATTTGCTTTCACCACTTGCTCCATATCAATATCTATTCCGAGTCCCGGCTTATCAGGCACTTTGACCGTTCCCCCAATGATCTGCAACGGGGCTTTTGTAAGATGCTCTGTACCTTCCTGCCAGATCCAGTGCGTATCAATAGCAGTGATATTCCCCGGAGCTGCTGCCGCAGCGTGTGTAAACATGGCAAGTGATATATCAAAATGGTTATTAGAATGCGATCCCCATGTTAACCCCCATTCATGACAGAGTTGTGCAACACGGACTGCTCCCTGCATTGTCCAAAAATGAGGATCAGCCAGTGGAATATCTACAGATTGCAAAGCAATAGAATGTCCGAACTGACGCCAATCAGTCGCAATCATATTTGTTGCCGTTGGTAACCCAGTGGCTCTTTTAAATTCAGCCATAATTTCTCGCCCTGAATAACCATTTTCCGGTCCGCAGGGATCTTCCGCATACGCGAGAATATCTGAACGACCTTTACAAAGCTTAATAGCATCCTCAAGCAACCATGATCCATTTGGATCAAGCGTGATTCGCGCCTTGGGAAAAGCTTTTTTCAATGCCGAAACTGCTTCTATTTCTTTTTCACCGCTCATAACCCCGCCCTTAAGTTTAAAATCCTGAAAGCCGTATTTCATAGATGCCGCCTGAGCTTGGCGTACAACCAATTCTGGAGTCAACGCCTCCTCATGGCGAACTTGATACCATTCATCTTTACTGCTACCACCAGAAAGATAGCCTAAATCTGTCTTTTTTTGATCACCTACGTAGAAAAGATACCCTAGCATACGCACTTCGTCCCGTTGACGCCCATCCCCCAAAAGATCGGCAACCGATACATTAAGATATTGTCCCAAAAGATCGAGCAATGCTGCTTCAACAGCCGTAATTACATTATCGGTACGCAAATTGATTTCATGCGGTTGTTTCAGCACAGCAGCTTCAGCCGCCGAGGTTACTTTATGGACAGTGGTCTTTGCTTTCGCAATGCCTTCACCAAGAATAATATGTCGAATATCCTTAAGAATATCATGATACCGACCAACAGACTTGCCTACAACTAGGCCAATGGATTTTTCCAATGTCAACCGTATGCCCTCGCCGCCAGGAACTTCGCCAACTCCAGTATTTCCTTGATTATCTTTAAGGATTACAATATTCCGCGTGAAAACCGGTGCATGGGCGCCGCACAGATTAAGCAACATACTGTCATATCCGGCTACCGGAATAACCTTCATTTCTTTTACCACTGGTGTACTATTCATTTATAAAGCCTCCCTAGTTTACTCCAAAAAGCCATGATTACGCACCTATTACGCTAAACTTTCATCTAAAATAACAAGTTTTCCTCTATTCATCTACTGTTTTTAATTCAACACGATGGATATCCCCAACTAAGAATAGATAACTAAATGCCGCAACAAAACCATGTGCTACTGTAAATACAAGCGCCCATTCAAAAGATCCAGTTACTGCCACAATATATCCAATAACGATAGGCGTAGTAATACTAGAAAGATTACCACACATATTGAAAAGCCCTCCAGCAAGCCCGGCAATTTCTTTAGGAAAGGTATCCGACCCAACCGCCCAGCCCAACGCACCGAAAGCTTTGCCAAAAAACGACAGCGCCATAAACAAAATAACAAGCGGAATCGAATCGACATAATTACAGCCAATCATACTCATACTCATTACCATACCGCAGACAATCGGTAATTTACGTGCAAAAGAAAGTGAATATCCTTTGCGCAATAAAAAGTCAGAAAACACACCCCCAAAGATTCCGCCACCAAATCCGCATAAAGCCGGAATTGCTGCAGCAAAACCTGCATGCAGAATATCCATGCCACGTGCCTGTACAAGATATACAGGAAACCAACTGATAAAGAAAAATGTCAACGCATTTATGCAGTATTGCGCAAGGTATATCCCGATAAACATGCGATTGGTCAACAATTGTTTAACAAGCTTAAGGTCCGGTCCTTTTTGTTTCACATGTTTATCTTTTTTCCCCATATCCATACTGACTAAGCCGCCGCCTTCTTCAATATATTCAACTTCTGCTTCGTTAGCCATAGGATGTTCTTTAGGGTCATAAATAAACTTCATCCAGAAAATCAACATAAACAAGCCGATTGCTCCCATAACAAAAAAGACATAGTGCCAACCAAAAGAATATACAATCCAGCCCATAAGGGGAGCAAAAATAACAGTTGCAAAATATTGTGCTGCATTAAAAATTGATGATGCCGTACCACGTTCCTGTTTAGGAAACCATGCTGCAACAATACGCGCATTCGCTGGAAAAGAGGGTGCTTCAAAAGTAGCCATAAGATAACGAAAGCAAAAAAGAACAGTTGCTGCCGCAAGACCAACAAAAAATACAGCGGCCCCTTGCAACATAACAGAAATTGACCAAAAAATTAACCCTATAGCATAAACCTTTTTAGACCCAAATCGATCAAGCAACCACCCGCCTGGTAGTTGTGCAATAACATAAGCCCAGCCAAAGGCGGAAAAAATATATCCCATATGGATACTTGTAAGCCCCAAATCACGTTGTATTGCCGAACCTGCAATAGAAAGCGTCGCCCTATCTGCATAGTTGATGGCAGTAATGGCAAAAAGAATAGCAACTACCATCCAACGGACATTTGTTTTTTTTGTCCTCATAGGAACTGTGGTCATTGTATTATTCAAAAACATTCTGATCACTCCAATTACTTATTTTTGCATATTCACTTTTTATCCTAAATGCAGTAAATAGAAGTATACCGTTTCCCATGCATGAGTTAAATAATATTTTCTTTTTATTGTGATAATTCTGTAAATTTCAAAGGAAAGTTGCAGACAAAGCGCTTTATCTGCACCAACCTATAGATTTTTTTATCGTTTGACTTCTACGTGAGCCAGTTTTTCATAATACTTTATAAGACTGCTATGGTCTTCCTCTTCCAAGCCATCTGCCCGCAAAGCTTGCATAATTTCCATCACGCTTGCCGTAATTGGCAAAGACACCCCAACTTCATGAGACGTTTCCAACACATTTTTGAGATCTTTTATATGAAGCTTAATTCGAAATCCAGGATCAAACTTGCGCTCCATAATAAGTGGCGCTTTAGCATCCAGCACTGTACTTCCTGCCAAACCTCCTCGAACTGCTTGATAAACCAATTCTGGTTCCACCCCAACTTTACTGGCAAGAATAAGTGCTTCACTCATGCCTGCGATATTAACAGCAACCATAATTTGATTAGCAAGCTTTGTTGCATTACCGGCACCAATTTCTCCAGTACGTACAACCGAACCAGCCATTGCCTTTATAATGTCATAATACTTATCAAAAATTGCCTGTTTTCCGCCAACCATAACGGAAATCGTACCATCAATTGCTTTTGGTTCGCCGCCGCTGACCGGGGCATCAAGCATATCCACTCCAATTTTTTCAAGTTCTGCTGCAATTTCACGGCTTGCTAACGGTGCAATAGAACTCATATCAATGAGTACACTTCCTTTTTTAGCACCTTCCTTAAGCCCGTTTTTACCACTAACAACTTCTTTTACCTGTGGTGAATTAGGCAACATCGTAATCACAACATCGGTTGCCACAGCAACTTCCCGCGGTGTTTCAACAACTTCTGCCCCGAGAGTCTCTAGTTCTTTAGCTGCTGCAGGATTATGATTCGATACTACCAAGAGGTACCCTGCTTTGATAAGATTCTTACTCATCGGTTTCCCCATAATTCCCAAACCAATAAAACCTATTTTCACACTAAATTCCTCCTCAATCTTTTATTACACCAATTTGTACAAGTATTTTTCGAAGCTTTTCTTGATTTTCTTCGGTCATATGCTGAATCGGACGTATGGGATGCCCAACATTAACACCCAGTATATTGAGTGCATCTTTCGGTACCACAGGGAAACTTCCCATACTATACGCATTGCGAAAAAGAGAAAGCCTAAATTGTGCATCTAGAGCACCCTGCATATCACCAGCTATAAATTTATCATAAATTTCGACAACAAGCTTAGGCACAACATTTGCTGTACCTGCAACGCAACCTGTGCCACCATAAGCCAGCGTGGCAAGAATCATCGTATCCCGACCAGCCATAATACTAAAATTCTTATCTTTTGTACGGCGAATATATTCTGAAGTAAGTGTCATGTCTCCGCTTGTATCTTTAGCCGCCACAATATTATCAATATCAGCTAACTGTTCCACAAGCCCGGCTGACATATTTACTCCAGTACGCTCTGGATTATTATAAATAACATTGGGAATATCGACAGCTTTTGCAATTGCAGCAAAATGATCATATAATTCTTTTTCATTTGGCGTAATAAACATCGGGGTAAGTACAGTGATTGCTGCAGCTTCATAAGATTTTGCCATTTCTGCTAGACGAATACAGTCACGTGTCGTAATCGCACTGGCTCCAACATAAACTGGAATACGTCCATTTACCTCCTCCATGGCAATTTCGACAATCTTTTTTTTATCTTCAAAACTCAGGCCATAAAATTCTCCTGTACTACCAATAACAAAAATCCCATGGACGCCCCCCTTCATAACATAATTAATAAGTCGGCGCAGACCTCCTTCGTCCAGTTTTTCATTTTCATCCAGCGGGGTAATCAATGGCGGTACAACGCCTTTTACTTCCAACATAGTATTAGCTCCTCTTTCCTATAGATTTTACTACTTTATGATTTTTACGTTTTTCCCCGTGTATCAAGATAGCGGTGCCGGATTAAAAAGACAAGTATCCTTGAATACCTACGCTCTATCTTTCGGCTGCCTACTTAATTCTATATTGCATGTTTCATGCCAACACAAAGTTCGCTGAATTAAAAGGCTATATTCTATAGATCTCACTTAAATCTGTAGCACAAATTCCACAAATGCAGCATTTTTATAACATTTGATGTATTCCTTTTTTTTCCTTATTGTACTAAAATGAAAATATAGTTAAATATGTGGTAGGACGAAAGAAGGTCTCCTTATGGCAAAAATTGCATTTATTGCTCCAGACCAGATACTATTAGAAAACAGTAAACAGATTGCCCTAGAGCTTGGCTGCTATGAATATACCGATTTTTATTTTTCTCAACTCAACGATGCAGTCAACCTTGCCCACTCTTTAGAAAACACTGATGTAGATGCTATCATTTCACGTTATGGCACAGCATATCTTCTCTTAGAGGCCAAGCTCAGCATTCCCATCGTTGAAATCATGATCACAGGGCAAGATCTAGCACAGGCTTTTTATGAAGCAAAAAAACTTGTCCATCATGCTCATCCGCGACTTACGTATCTAGCCTTTGGAAATATGGCAAATGACATCATTCGCTTATCTAGAATTCTCGACATTGACCTGCGTGTTTTAAAGCTTAAGACTTCGGAAGACATCCGCACAACAATAGACCATATTTCCCTTAAAAATACAGATGTTTTAATGGGCGGCGCCAATGCAGTCAGTTATGCAGCGAGCTGCGGATTTCTCACGCAATTGGTTCAATCAGGCGATTGTTCCTTACGGGAAGCTTTCATATCTGCGCAAAAAATTCTTTTAGCACGCAGCAATGAGCGCAAACGTACAGAAGAATTTCGCACCATCGTAAATTCTATGCGTGAAGGTATTATCTGCGTCAACCAAGAAAAAATCATTCAATTCGTCAATTCTGCAGCAGAAATATTTTTACAGCAATCCCAAAAAGAACTGAGTGGAAAGAAAATCGATGAATTTAAGCAACATCATATTTTGCAGGAGTGCCTACCCTTTATCCAAGATTGTTTACTAAATGGTCAAAAAATTATTGATAAAATTCTTAAAATTGGACCTTTTTGGATTAACTTTAATTTTTTACCCATTATTGTAAAACAAAAAATTGTCGGTGCTGCAATTACGTCTCAGGACGTTACGCAAATCCAAGAAATGGAAATAAAAATTCGTAATGAAGTTCTCACAAAAAAATTTATTGCAAAATACCATTTCAACGACATCCTTGGCGACTCGCCTCAAGTACTTGAAGCTAAGCGGACAGCCGAAGAATTTGCTAGTGTTGACACGACCGTATTGATTTTTGGCGAATCAGGCACGGGTAAGGAACTGTTTGCGCAAAGCATACATACCGCCAGCAAACGTGCCCACGGTCCATTTGTTGCCGTCAATTGTGCGGCGCTGCCAACAAGTCTTTTGGAAAGCGAACTATTTGGTTATGTCGATGGAGCCTTTACCGGAGCGCGGCACAAGGGAAAACCCGGACTCTTTGAAATGGCACATCGTGGCACAATCTTTCTCGACGAAATTTCCGAAATGGCGCCCTATGGGCAAAGCCGCTTACTGCGAGTATTACAGGAACGTCAAGTCATGCGACTCGGTGATGATAAATATATTCCTATTGATATACGTGTCATTGCCGCAACAAATAAAAAACTTACCAAGCTGGTCAATGATGGACTTTTTCGCCAAGACCTTTTCTATCGTCTCAAAGTTCTTACCGTTACGATTCCTCCTTTGCGAAAGCGTATCGGTGATATTCTATATCTCAGCCATCATTTTCTGCAATACTACACCGTTAAACATCATCGCCCACACGAACTAGACTGCGCAGCAGCAAAATTGCTTGAAAGTTATACTTGGCCTGGTAACATTCGTGAGCTACGCTACTTCATAGAACGACTAGTCATCATCGCCAAAGAATACCTTATCGATCCCAATATCCTAGCAAAATATTGGGATGACCGTGCCGATATTTGTGAAAGCGAAGACTTTGCACAATCGCATATTATCGCACCTGAACTTAGTGAGAAAGAAAAAATCATACAAGCAATTACTGACAACCATGCTAACATATCAAAAGCTGCCTGCCAGTTGGCAATAGATCGTAGTACGCTGTATCGTAAACTTAAGCTATATAAAATTGAAGTTAAAAAAATTTACAACTAAAAAATTTACACAACTGCTGCATATTTCATACAATTGTAGCATTCTACTGTGGTATATTCTAAAATCAAAAATAAACGCCCTTGATTTATCAACCTTTTCACTTGGCATAAATTTTGCTTCTTATAATAAGTGTTACTAAAACACGATCATCGCGAAGAAACTATTTTTTGAAAAAGGAGTAACTGTCATGCACATTATTGTAGCACCCGATTCATTCAAAGGAAGTCTTACCGCTAAAGAAGTCGCCACAGCTATGGCAACAGGTATCAAACGTGTATTTTCCACAGCAAAAATAGATAAAATTCCCATAGCTGATGGCGGTGAAGGTACAGTCGATGCTCTCATTACTGCGACGAAGGGAAAACTCCACGAAACAATGGTACAAAATCCACTTGGCGAACCAGTCAAAGCAACTTGGGGCATACTTGGCAACGGCAGTGACACCGCAATTATTGAAATGGCCGCAGCCTCCGGTCTCTTGTTGATACCAGAAAAAGAACGCAATATCCGCTCCGCCAGTACTTACGGTACTGGGCAGTTGATCAAAGCCGCGCTTGATCAAGGATCGCGCCGAATCATCATCGGCATAGGTGGCAGTGCCACCAATGATGGCGGTGCCGGTATGGCCTCAGCCTTAGGTGTCCGTTTTTTTGATGCTGACAATAACCTGCTACCAAGCGGCGGGGCGGCGCTTGCCAAACTCGACCATATAGATATGCAACAACTGGATAATCGACTCATCCATACAGAAATTCTCATCGCCAGTGATGTCAACAACCCGCTTTGCGGCGAAAAAGGCGCCTCTGCCGTTTATGGCCCGCAAAAAGGTGCGACGCCAGAAATCGTAAAAGAATTAGATACGGCACTTTTTCACTATAATGAAATTGCCAAACGAGATGTCGGCATAAATGCCAATAGCCTTAGCGGAAGCGGCGCCGCCGGAGGATTAGGCGCAGGACTCATGCTGTTTGCTTCAGGAAAAATGAGAAATGGTATAGAGCTTATCCTCGACACACTCCAGTTTGCTGATCTCATTCAAAACGCGGATTTTATCATCACCGGCGAAGGACATACGGATTTTCAAACAGCTCATGGCAAAGCCCCGGTGGGCATTGCGCAGGTCGCAAAAAAATATCAGATCCCGGTCATCTGTCTTTCCGGTGCTCTGGGCAATGGTGCCGAGCAAGTTCTACAGCAAGGTATTTCTGCTATCACCAGCGCGCCTCACTGCCCAATGACACTAGAAAACTGTATGCAAAATGCAAAAAAACTTCTTGAAGATGCCACTGAACGCACATGCCGTCTTCTACAAGTCGGCATGCAGTTGAACAAATGAAATTGACAATGCTATTTTCTCTGTTGTTTCTCCTAAATAAATTTTGATCAGTAAAAAACATTAAACCCAGGTATGTAAAACTATCACTAATTTTACATACCTGGGTTATTATATAATCCGTTCAGCATTTTCCTTTATTTTCGCTACAAGGTCTACGATACGCTTCTGTTTTGTCTGATCAAATAGCTTGATAAAGCTATTTGGTTTGTCAAATGGTGGTTTCAGCAATTCTGAGATACTCTCTACATAGCCATTCTGAACAACATAATCTACAATTTTTTTCACAAAAACAATCTGTTCCTGACTTAGAGATTGATCATTGATAAACTCAGAAAATATTTCTATTGCCGCTTGATAGTCAAGTTTGGCAATTTTTCTTACCAATAAACCTAATGGTGCATCGCCAAAAGCTTGCTTATAATCCTTGACTGTACCAAGCTCTCCCTGTAAAAGTTTCTCTAAACTTTGATAATCGCTCATGGTAAGCTGTTTGTTGTGGCGAAGTTTATAAATCGCAATATGATTCTCATTTTTTTCAATATAACGATTCACTTTTAGTTTATAATCGGCAAAATCTTCACCATACGCTAATGGATTGCCCTCGGTAACTTTCATCACCGTATCCAATAAATTTGTATAAACAAGCTTTTTCTTGTCATCCTCAATAGCAAATCTACTTATCGCCCGCAACTCTGCTCTCACCTTTTCAAAAGTCAAAACATCGGTATTCTGCCAAAAACTATCGGTTTGTATCGTATGAATGAGCGTAATTTTTTCTTTTACTTGCGGAATTGTCATCTTTTTTTCAGATAGGATCCTGCTCATATGCAGCAATTGATTTTTATATCGTTTCACCTGTGGAGACTTCTCAATTTGTGCAAGCATCAAACTATACATAAGACGATCAAAGTTTTTGGCATACTCATCTTCATCTGCCAGATAAACCAGTGGCGCAATATAATTTATCAAATTAGTCTTATCAGAATCATCTAAACATAGAAAAGCATTTTCATTTTTATATTTTTCCACATGTCCCATTTGCAATTTCACGGCAATAAGTTCAACATTTAGTTCCTGAATCTGTGCCGTAACCCCAGCGATCAACTCGCCACGCCAGTCTTGATACTCAGCATTTACAAACGCATCACTTTGCAAATCATAAATCAACCTTATCTGCTTGGAAAAAATCGCTTCCGTTAAACTTTCCGTTTCACCAGTTTCGATTCCCTTTGGGTTTTGACGGAAAAATTCAAAATTGCCAAGATAGTCAAAGATATAAAAACACTGCTTGTCCTGTCCTTCTCTAAATAAATTCTCGCAAAGTCTCGTCCCACGCCCTATCATTTGCCAAAACTTTGTTTTTGAACGTATCCGTTTAAAAAAGACCAAGTTAACAATTTCTGGTACATCAATTCCTGTATCAAGCATATCTACCGAGATAGCAATTTGCGGATATTTATCGGCAATTTTGAACGTGGAGATTCTGTCCTGCGCATAAGTAATTTTGTTGTCAATAATCTGCGCGAAATGCCCCTTGTACTGCGGATATAGTTTGTTAAAACGTTCTTCTATGTACTGGGCATGGTTATGGTTTGCCGCAAAGATAATCGTTTTCCCCAGTTTATCGCCACCTGCTACTTTTTGCCCTTTATTCATCAAATCTTGTAACACTTTGTCTACCGTATCCTGATTAAAAATAAATTTATTTATTTCCGGAGAAGGCACAAAGTCTGGCATATCACCATCCTCATCAATGAAATCTTCCTCAAAACGCTGTTGATCTTCTAGCGAAAGCTGGTCATAGGTAATACCTTCTTCTAGAAATTTTGTCTGCACCTCTATATTATGATATGGCACTAGCACTTTATCTACATCAACTGCTGTTTGATAATCATACGCATACGTTGGCACACCATTTTCCATCTCAAAAAAATCATAGGTATTGCGATCTACTTCACTTTTCGGCGTCGCGGTAAGTCCCACTAAATAGGCATCAAAATATTCAAAAATCGCACGGTACTTTTTGAAGATACTCCGATGTGCTTCATCTATAATAATCAAATCAAAATGTGCTGGTGTAAACAGTCGTTTTCCATCCTCACTCTTTGCCGTATCAATGGCATTGAGCATCGTTGGATAGGTAGAAAAGACAATACGCGCATTTTTATCCGCCTTGTTTTTTAATAAATTACACAAAGACATATCTGGCAAATACGTTTTATAATCATCCTTTGCTTGATTTACCAATGCCGTCCTATCAGCTAAAAACAAAATATTGGTAACATAACCGCCACGCGATAACACATCGGTCAAACTAGAAGAGGTTCTAGTTTTTCCCGTACCGGTCGCCATAACCAGCAACAATTTTCGATAGCCTTGATCAATCGTATTGCAAACCGCTCGAATCGCTTCCTTTTGATAATAACGATCGGTAATGCGATTTTGAATTTTTATTTTCATTAACGTTTTCCGTTGCGTACGACGCGTGATAATTTTTTCAAGATCAGACTTAGAAAATACACTGCTGACTTTACGACTAGTCGAAGCTATATCATCCCATATATGCGTTTCAAAGCCATTGGTCATAAACATAATCGGACGTCTGCCCGTTTTTTGTTCTAAACAATTCGCATATAAATTGACTTGATGAATGCCACTTTTCAAATCTTTAGAAGTACGTTTGGCTTCAATTACCGCAAGCGGAAAACCATCTTTGCCATAAAGGACATAATCGGCTTTCCCTATGCCAGAGTCGTTTGGCATCCCTTCCAACGGAACTTCTACTCGGACGTCTTCGCCAAACACCCAGCCCATCAGTTTCAAATCTACATCAATATAGCGTTTGCGGGTTTCAAACTCCGAAATATCCTCTGGCGTAAATTCCCGTACTTGCTTATGCTCGTCCTTCTGCGCCGTATAGGATTGGCTCATCTCGGCAATCTTGGCAAGCAGTTTTTCGATTTCTGAGTCCTTCTGTTTTATCACACTGTCGTCAACCGCGGTCTTTTCCTGCGGTATTAAAGTTTCATCAAAATTGCGTTCCTCGTATTTCGCCCCATAGCAATAATCTACCCATTGGATAAACTCGAAGAGTCCCCCAAGCGACAGCACCACATCGCTACGATTAACCGCTTTTTCCGTATGTACTGCCAAATTTCCCAACTTGATAATAAAGGGCAACTTACTCCAAGTCTGATTATCCAAAGCAAACCGAAATGTTGGCTCATGAATCAACGCCTGCAAATTATTTTTATAAGGCATAGTGATCGTATCATCGGCAGAATACACCCACTTCACCGCAAGCTCCAAAGCCTTCCTCGCCCCCACCGCCGCCATAGTCGGTGAAGTACTAAGTACCCGCTCCGCATCCATTGCAGCGACAGCAAACAACTGATATTCACCTTGTCCCCGTAAAAAATCAAAATTTGCACACATTTCATTCACCCCAAATTTAGTTTCTACTGCTATAAAATCTGCATATTGTTTTTTAATTCTTTCTACATTTCAGGTTATTCCTTACTCAAAATACTCACTCATTAAGCTATCAAATAAATACTGACTTTCATCTATTGCCTTTTGTACAAGGGCTTTTTGCTCCTCAATTTTGGTAACAATTTCGGCGAATTGGTTTTGGAGGGTAAGGGGAGGGAGAGGTATTTTAAAACGTTTAATCATTCCTAAATTTAAATTTTTTTGACGAATTCCCCTTCTACTTGTCAAAAAAAATGGTCGCATTATTTGAGCACAATCATATAACCACTCAATATTGACCAAATTTGTATTAACATTAATATTAGCACAAGCTTGGTTGGAGGCTGAATCTTTTGTTAGAATTCCTAGTTTAAAAGCAGCTGTATCATACATGCCTATTAGCATACTTCTCTTTTTAAAAATTTTTGCTGAACTATTTTTTATTGCGTCTATCGTCAGCTTTTCCTTTGATTGAATAAGATACCGTTGATTTAATTCACCTGCTGAATACCAGTCTATGTCCCCTAAAAAATAACTTGGATTACCTCTTGTTGGTGTCCCCCCACTATTACATTCTCCTAAATTCCCTATTTCATCTAAACTCCACATCTTTTCATTGATCACAGGATCACCAAACATATCGTAAAAAGTGGCTTTAATCAGATTATCCAATTCCGCCAGTTGTCTTTTTCGAAGTGCTATCAATTCTGCTGCAACATCAAGCGTTTGGGCAATTTTCTTTTGCACATCAAGAGGTGGGAGAGGAACCTCTAAATTTTTCAATTTAACAATAGTTAACGCATTATACGCACTCCCAATACTAAGATTAGCAATATTTTTTCTAACTAAAACTTTCAATATAAATTGCAGATACTGGGGTTCGAAATATAAGGACTTCTTTATCCATAATATATTTCCATCTTTGAAGTAAAATGACTTTTCATTAGGAACAATCCATACTGTACCTATTGTTCCAACAGCCGATATTAAAACATCACCTACATCGGGAACTCCAAACTTATCTTTTATATTATTATATTTTTCAAGTGAAATAAAAAGATTTGTAGATATTGCCTTCCGTTTACTCAATTCAACGATTTCTTTTGTGCGATAAAACGGAATACCTTCTAATGTATATTCATTTTCGAATATTCTTTTACTAGATGTAACTTCGCAAACATCCCCCAATTTCACCATTTCCCACTTACTCACCAATAAGCCCCCTTAGTTCCTCCATTTTAGAACTGATATCAAGGCTTAGTTCATCTAGGCGAGTCATGATCACTGCGGGCGGATCGTATTCGATTTTTTCATACTCTATTTCTTTATAGCGATTGATCGAAAGGTCATAGTCGTTTTTCACAAGCTCTGCTTTATCTACCAAAAAGCTCTGCTCAGTTTTTTCACGGTCAACTTCTGCAGCAAGGTTATGGAATCTGGCGATAATGTCGGGGATATCGCCTGCATTGCCCAAATCAGTCCGTTTATCATCGAGCGAAAAACCATCAGATTTCATATCGTAAAACCAAACTTTATCCGTACCGCCCGCCCCTGTTTTTGTAAATACCAGTATCGCAGTAGAAACACCAGCATACGGCTTAAACACCCCCGATGGCATCGAAATGACTGCCCGTAGTTGATGGTTTTCAACGATTTCCTTACGCAATGCTTTATGCGCCTTAGTTGAGCCAAATAGTACACCATCCGGCACGATACAAGCGCAACGACCACCAGTTTTAAGCATACGTAAAAACAGTGCCACAAATAAAAGTTCCGTTTTTTTCGTGTCGCATACCGCTTTTAAATTATCATTTATACTTTCAGTATCTACAGTGCCAGTAAACGGTGGATTGGCAAGAATAACATCAAATTCCGAAGCAATAGCATTGCTTTTTGACACACTATCCACATAATCAATATGAGGATTCGTAATCGAATGCATCATTAAGTTCATGGCAGAAATACGTAGCATGGTTCTGTCGGTATCGTAACCTGTAATCAGCTCACCAGCAAAATGCTCCCATTGCTCAGGGGTCATTTCTGCTTCATAGCGTTCTCTGATATATTCAGCGGACGACACGAGAAAACCCGCTGTACCGCAAGCAGGATCAAGTATTTTATCATCAGGTGAAATATCTACCAATCGTACCATCATATCGCGGATATGTTTTGGCGTTCTAAATTGTCCGTTTTGTCCTGCTGTCGCAAGTTTGCCTAGCATATACTCATATAAATCGCCCTGCATATCGCGATCTTTGATGTCATGCTCATATAGTTCATCTAAACCAGTAACGATTTTCTGCAATACCTGTGCTGTCGGAATTAAAAACATTGCATCTTGCATATAGCGTGAAAATGCCGAGCCATTCTCGCCATTCATCGCTTTGATAAACGGGAAAACCTTTGTCCCGACAATCTCATAGATATCTCTAGCATCTTTATTTTTAAACTTACTCCAACGTAAAGCTTGTCCCTCTACACCCTCTGGGAAAATCTTTGGCATAACATCTCCACTAAGCGCTTGAAAATTTTCTGTTTCTAGTTCCTTTTCATCCAGTGAACGAATAAACATCAAATAGGTCAACTGCTCAATCACCGTCAAAGGATTGGTAATCCCCCCTGCCCACATATCCGTCCATATTTTATCTACTTTATTGCGTACTTCTCCTGTTAACATAAATCAAAATCCTTTCAAGCCTTACCAAATTATCGATATTTTATAAAATATCGCTTAACATCATGATGATACAAACCATTTATTAACCAATTATCGTATGTTTTTATACTTCTCCATCATTCTGCCTATTTCCTTGTAAAAATCTGTTTCCTGATGAAAAGAAACAATGTTAGTTGAATTTTACTTTGATTTCAAGTTGTTTTCTATCTATCTATTGTTTTCATTCCCCTTTACAGAGTGCATACATATTGCAGGGGACCTATCCTCGTTTCAATCACCTAGACTATTTTTATTATTTACTGCATCATTAAGGAGCCCACAAAGTATTTCCAGCGCTTTAGGTAAATCTACATCGGTGAGGTTCGTCCAACAAATGCGCAGGTGATTGGTCTCTGGTTCTCCAGAATAAAATATAGAACCAGGAAGAAAGTGTACACCGCGACGGTGGGCTTCGGGAATTAAGAAATCGGTATGAATCCCCATAGGCATCGATAGCCATAAGTGGAGTCCAGCAGTTTGTTTCGGGCGAAGAATCCGCGGATCAAGGAGACGATCTAAAGTTTGCAGAACATCTTTACGACGACGATCAAGCGCAGTATTCATTTTACCGATGAAGCGGAAAAGTTGAGGATTACGAAAAAACGGGATAAGGGATTTCTGTAGCCAAAGAGGAGAACCTAGGTCAGCAATGGATTTTGCTGCGAACAGTCGATTATAGATACTGCCATCTGCGGCAAGGAGTCCAAGGCGCATGCCAGGAAATAGAAATTTGCTAAAACCTTTCAGATAAATAACGCGTCCATCTGTGTCTAGCATCTTTAACGGTGGCGGCAAAGTTAAGGATTTGATGCGATTCATTTCCAGTTCGCGATGCGGTTCATCTTCTAAGATGAGGACATTATGTTCTCTCGCAAAATTGAGTAAATCTTCGCGCCTTGACATGGACATAATTGCTCCAGTAGGGTTCTGTCCAGTGGGAACCGTATAGATTGCTTTAAAGCGCGTATAGGGTGCTAAGTCTTCTAATACATCAACACGTATTCCGTTGTGATCAACAGGGATGGGTTGCAGATTCACATGCGATAAACGAAAGGCATCAATCGCCCCCGAAAAACACGGTGTCTCTACCGCAATCGTATCGCCAGGGCCAAGAAAGGTCCGAGCAAATAGGTCGATGCCTTGCTGCGTACCACTTGTTACTATTAATTGATGGGGACTCAGATTGATCGACAATTCTTTTAAATAACCTACCAATGCGAGTAAAAAATCTGTATCGCCTTGAAAGTTAGCGTATTTTCCTAAAGCATCAGGAGATTGATCTAGGGTTTGGCGAATTGAGGTTTTAATCAAATCCATCGGTAATAAGGACGGATGTACGCAAGCGGACGCTAAATCTAATATATCTGGGGATAACCGCACCGTACTTTGACTCCAGAAGCTAGCACGTGGAAGATAATCAGGAACCGAAAGTTGCCAATCAAATGTGGCGGAAGGATCAGGCTCATCTATAGTATTATTTTTTGCACTACGTACAAAGGTTCCTTTACCACGAATGCTTTCTGTTAGATTGCTATGATCTAGCATCTTATAAACCTGATGTGCAGTTACTAAACTAATGTTTAATTCGTTTGCAAGGTCTCGCACCGAAGGTAGTTTGAAATCTATTTCAATTAGCCCCGAGCGAATACGTTGGGCGATTTCTAAATAAATTTGTTGACGAATGGAAACCTTGCTTTGGCGATTAATTGAGATTTTCATAACCCCTCCAACTGTTATAGTCATTGTTTGACTGTTATAGTCGACAAATGGTTTTATAGTACTAATATACCGCAATGTTATATAACAGAAAAGAGGGAAAGTTTATGTATATAGTATATGGTTTGATGTGCTTGATTTTTGGCACGACGTTTTTGGCAATAAAAGTTGGAATTGACGCTGGGGCCCCACCCTTTTTATTCGCTGGTACTAGATTTTTCCTTGCAGGAAGTATTGTATTGCTTACTGTTAAAGTATCACATGGCGACATCGGTCTAAAAACAGCAAAACGCATTGATGTTTTGCTCGTTGGCCTCTTTATGACGGCTATCATGTTTGGCTGCTTATACTGGGGAGAGCGCTATATTTCATCAAGTATTGCAGCATTATTAGCCGCGACTACACCAATGATGATTTGTATCGTAGAATGGTTTCAGGGCAATCGAGAAAGCACTTGGATGAAAGGCTGTGGTTTATTGATCTCCTTTATCGGAGTCGGTATTGCCGTACTTCCTGCGCTGGGCGTCGATGTAACGAAAGAAGCACTCATGGCTGTATTTGTGATACTCGCCGCTGAAGTTGGTAATGTTTACGGTGTCATGAAAGCAAAAAAAGTTTTAGCGACTGGCGTGAATCCTTTCATACTGAATGGCTGGCAGATGCTCGTTGGCGGAGCCTTTTTAATTCTTCTATCCTTGGGTACAGAGCCAACAAAATTCGCGATAAATGAGAAAGTACTAATTGCTTGGGCTTATCTTGTTGTCTTTGGCTCACTTATTGGGCACGGCTCTTATTACTGGTTGGTCAATCGCGCAGGCCCATTACTACCATCAACTTGGACCTATGTCTCACCAGTAATTGCCCAATTTGTTGGTTACTACGTCTTGTCAGAATATTTATCGAACTATTCCTTTATCGGACTAAGTTTGGTTTTATTGGGTGTATTTTTAGTTAGCAGAGCTATGACATTAAAAAACTGGTTAAAAAAGCAATTGCAAAGTTTAGCAGCTTCTTAAGTCAATATGGTATGAAACATCGTAGTTCAAGCCATCTTTCTGTGATAAATAAAAACTACAGCTTTGATTGCAGTTCCTTCCTATCTATTGTAAAATAACTGCATGTGAACATTTAAAAAGTGAGGTATAGTATGAAGGCTGTTATATTTGATATGGATGGAGTCATTATTGATAGTGAACCCATCAACACTGCTCTTGCGATAAAAGCTGTTGCCCATTTTGGCAGTAGCATCACCAGTGATGAAATGGAAAAATACGCTGGCTCAACGATGAAAGTTATTTTTTCTAGCATTAAAGAAGATAAAAAACTTATTGCACCAGTAGAAGAAATCATTGCTTATATGCAAGCAAGTATGCTAAGAAACTTAGCCGAAGAAGATATCGAACCAATTAAAGGCATCCGTGAGCTATTGATTGCCTTAAAAGAAAAAAACATTCCTACGGCAATTGCTTCCTCGTCGCCAAAGAATATGATTGAAGCTGTTGTTGAAAAATTTAAATTGCAAGATTATTTTACCTATCTTGTCAGTGGCAACGAGGTAAAACACAGCAAACCTGATCCAGAAATTTATCTGGTAACGGCGAAAAAATTAGGGGTAGATCCAAGTGAATGTGTCGTAATTGAGGATTCCAAAAACGGTGTAAATGCCGCGAAAAATGCTGGCATGACTTGTATTGGTTTTAGAAATCTAAATTCCGGCAAACAAGATATATCTCGCGCTGATACGATTGTTGACTCAATTACTGAAATAAATCTTACAAACTTTTAGTCAGGGATAAAAAAGATTGCAGCTTTAGCTTTGCGATCACATTTTACGTTTAAGTGAGGTAATGTTATGAAAGCAGTCATTTTTGATTTAGATGGCGTAATCATTGACAGCGAACCGATTTATCTACAAATTAATAAAAAAGTATTACATCATTTTGGTATTGCTTCTTCCACGGAAGATTTTAATCAATCTGTCGGCATGACCACTGTGGGGACCTTTACTATGTTAAAAGAAAAGTATCAGTTTCCTTATACAATTGAGGAGCTGGTTGCGTATCATCACGAAGTCGTTTGGGACACCTTTACCAACTTAAATGCTGAACCAATTGACGGTATCCGTGAGCTACTCACCACCTTGAAAGAACATAAAATTCCAATGGCAGTTGCCTCTTCTTCGCCGAAAAAGGTTATCAATGTTATTATCAATAAATTTGAACTCAAAGAGTATTTTAACTATATTGTTAGTGGCGAGGAAGTCTCTCACGGGAAACCCGCTCCAGATATTTTTCTTGCAACTGCAAAGCAACTTGCGATTGCCCCCGCTGACTGTGTTGTAATTGAGGATTCGAAGAATGGCTTGATTGCCGCGAAAAAAGCTGGCATGACTTGTATCGGGTTTCAGAATCTAAATTCTGGCAATCAGGATTTAAGCCAAGCCGATTTAATTGTCGATGCGATTACAGAAATAGATATTTTTAATTTTTAAATCATGGATAACACAAAAACCAGGTTATTTACAAACTTTACTGTAAATACTCTGGTTTTATTTTCATTGACTAGCAAATTATCCTATACTATGATTAATTTCATAATATAGAAATTTAAGGTTGTGTTTTTTTTGAAACACACTCTAATATTAAAGAAAGTAGATTATCATGATGATAGAAAATAATCCACCAAATCAGCGTAACAAAGGCATATTTCTCGTATTATTTGGCGCAACACTCTGGGGTGCATCAGGCGTTGTTGCGCAATATTTATTTCATACAAAACTGCTCACGCCTGAATGGCTCGTTGTCGTTCGCCTTTTATCTTCGGGACTTTTACTACTTGCCTATGATTTTATAAAAAACCGTGATAGTATTTTTTATATTTGGAAAATAAAACACGACCGCAACCAATTGCTTTCCTTTAGCGTTTTCGGTATGCTCGGCGTACAGTATACCTATTTTGCTGCCATCAGCTATGGCAACGCAGCAACCGCAACTATTTTGCAATATTTAATGCCAGTAATCATTGTTTGTTATTTTGCCACGCGTTATAAAAAACGGCCAAATGGTTTAGAACTCATCTCTATTTTTCTGGCGATGCTTGGCACCTGCCTCCTCGTAACCAAGGGTGATTTTTCTAATCTTGCCATTTCCCCACTCGCTTTATTTTGGGGCATTGCCTCCGCTTTCGGTGCCGCTTTTTATACAGTACAACCAAAATATCTGCTCAGTCATTGGCGCTCACCACTCGTTATCGGCTGGGGGATGTTCGTTGGTGGAATCGTGATGAGTCCAGTGAAACCACCTTGGGAATTCAGTGGTATTTGGGATATGAACACCCTGCTGGGGATTCTATTCATCATCTTCTTTGGCACGATTATCGCCTTTTACGCCTACCTTGAAAGCATTAAATACATCCTCCCCACGGAAACCGGCACACTTGCATCCGTCGAACCCCTCGCTGCAGTTATTCTTTCGATTTATTGTCTAAATACGCCATTTGGTCTAATTGACCTCATCGGTGGTTTGTGCATTATGGCAACGGTATTTATTTTGGCTAGAACAAAATAACAGCCTACTATTTTGCAAAATTTTTCATATAACCTTTTGGTGTTATTCCCATTAGTTTTTTAAAAGCATTAGAAAAATGACTTTGGTCTGTAAAACCTAAGGTGATTGCAATACCGGCAATATTATTTCCTTTTGCTAGCATCTCTTTCGCCGCACGAATTCTAACCTGCTGTTGATACATATGCGGAGGTACCCCTATATTGTTCGTAAAAACACGAATAAAATAATATGGACTTAAGCAGGAAATTTTCGCTAAAGCACTTAAGGTAAAATTTTTTTTGTAGTGTGTATCAATATATTGTTTCACCTTATCTACCGCTTCTTTTTGTTGATACTGTATCGTGATTGGTTCAATAAATAAAGCACATTCATTGATGATATCTCCTAAAGTTTTAACCAACATCGATTGTTTTAAAAATTCACTTTCTTTCGATATTAAAAGTTGCTCTAGTTCCAGCATTTTTTCATAATGGCTATTATTTTCTAAAATTACTTTATTAAACTTATAATTTTTCGACGGTAATATCATCTGCAATAGTTTTTTTGAAACCATGAATGAGGAGTAACTACACCCCGTTTCATTAGATTTAAACAAATGAGAAATCTTTGGAGGAATAATAAATATATGACCAGCTACAATTTGATATTGGCTCCCCTGACAAATCAAAGTACGCTTACCCTCTTTAACAATACCCAAGCATAACTTTCTATGTGTATGTCTTGAAAAATCGTGTTGAATATTATTACCAGAAACGATTTCTACACCTATTGTTTTAGTGAAATCAAAAAAATAGATTTTCCCCGTTTCTCTCTGTTTCATTTTTCATTCCCTCTATACGAATAATAAAACCAACCAAGTACACTGCTATACTTCCGGTTGGTTTTATTATTCGTAACTATTCAGAAAATTCCTGCACTATTTAATTATATTTTACAATCTGACATTCCCGCCATGATAAATTTCACACCCATAAAAATAGTCTTTCGACAAAGTCAAGACTAACAAATTAAATCATAATTTATGTAACCGATCTAACAATTCTTTTATCGCTTTAGGATCTGTCAGACCTGTTTTCTTATCCACCATTGCAGTATAAATATGCGGGATAACTATTTCCGCTCCATTCTCCAAACAAGTTTTTACCACTGCTCCTACAGAATCTACATTGATTCCACCTGTTGGTTCGAAAATTTTAATTCCAGCGTGAACTGCGGCTCTTACCATTGCCGCAACTTCATCTAAATGTTGATCACCGCCAATCGGGTAAAATTTTAGCGATGATATATGACTTTCTTGTAATAATGCAGCAGCTGCTTCACAAGATATGCATTCATCATAATTTTTACTAATCGGTCCTGTTAATATAGATACTCTGCCTTTTTCTCCACTTGGGCGGACGAGCGCGTTCACAATCGTATTTTCACTTCCCACAGCTTTTAATGCCGCAATGGTATAACCTGCCGCTGGATATACTTGATTAACATGGGCTGGTTTTGTTTTTACTGCAACATCAGCAACTTTTTCCCATTGTGCCGGATCTCCCGCACCTAAACCTACAGATACTGGAATATTCATTTGCTGCAATTCGTTTACTACGCTTGCCGCTTCTTCAATTGTTGGAAACGGTTTTACCATGATGCCAATATATATGTTGCCTTCCGCCGCTTCGACAATTTGTTTTGCGTTTTCAGCATTTGCCGCGAGTACATTTAATTTTACAATTTTATTCATTTTCTAATACGCCCCTTGTTTTTTACTTTTTAATAATCATTTTAATTTTTTCCGCAATAATCTCTTCCTGATTTTCTAGAAGTGGACGCGGATCCACATAAATTTTTCCTTGTGATAAATAGTAATTACGCGTATGAATTGTAGGATTGCCAGCTTCTAATTTTACAGCAATTTCTTTCGCACTGATTCCCAGTTCTTTTTCTTCTATAGTTAATTCTGCACGATAAATTTCTCTTCCAGCTTCGTCTTGCACAATCTTTCCCTGTATTCCTTTTATTCCTTGTAAATTATCAATTAGCCACTGCATACGTTTTTTCTGACCTGTTACATCTTCTGTACGATTTTCATACCGTTCTAAAGCTGTTAATAATCCGACTACCGCTTCTTTGCCAACTTTCATGGCACGCCCAATCCCCTGATACTGCATTCTGCAATCTTTGCATAAATCCGCACGTCCACAAATAAACCCAGATGTCGGTCCGCCAAGTGCTTTACCGCCACTATAGATGACCAAATCTGCACCGAGCTTTATATATTTTTTCATATCTTCTTCTGCTGCTGCATCAATAATAAGCGGCAAATGATATTTTTCAGCAATCTTTTTCATCACTTCAATTGATTGCATACCTTTTTGTACAGCATGATGTGATTTGATATAAAATAAGGCTGCTGTTTTTTCCGTAATAGCTGCTTCAATATGCTCTGCATCCACTAAATTTGCACAACCAACTTCTATAGGCTTACCGCCACCCATACGAATCATCTGCGTAACAGAGGCTCCAAAATTAACAGCATGTCCTTTTTGCAGAATAATTTCATTTTTCATACCACTGCTATCTGGTAAAGCTTCAATTTTTGCCAGATTGTGACCAGCGATAATCGCAGCGGTGCTAATGGCAATACCTGCCGAAGCTCCGCAAGTCGGACATCCATCCTCTGCGCCAGTTGCCTTTGCAATGTATTTGCCTGCAGCAGATAAAAGTTCAGCTATTTCCACATAATCCATCGCTGCTTTCCCCATAGTATCAGCAACCTCTACCTCTACAGCACTGGCGCCAAGTACTGTCATTTTTCCACAACCATTAATAACCTGTCTAAGCCCAAATTTTTCAAAAACACTCATCTAATCGCTTCCTTTATCAATCAACATATATTTTATTTACTATTTTGTTAAAATTGGGAAGAATGCGCCCAAAACCATTGCGCCCAGTATTGCCCCTCCAGCAATTGGTTTCTTCCATGCATAGAAGATCGCGGCTCCAATTGTAGACCCAATTCCGACAGGAATAGAAGCCATTGCTGCCGAGATAATAATCAATGGGCCTAAGTATCTACCAGCAGCATTACCTGCGCCCATCATAATATCCGCACCAAAAGTAGAATTACTTGCCGTAATTGTATACTTACGGATTAAGACAATAATCGTGCCAATAATAACGCCAATTACACCTCCAGTTGCTAATGCAAGTGGAAAAGATTCCAACGGCGCTGCTACTCCCATACCTAAAAGCAATGCTGGAATTCCAATGCCAACCCCCGTAAGAAGTGAGCCACCAATATCTAAAATTCCAACAAGAGGCCCTTCCAAAATGCGAGCAAATAAGAAACTAGCGCCAAAGGCAGCAGCAGCTCCATAACTTCCACCTTTAATACCGACCTCTAACATTGCAACAATAGCAATTTCATTAAATGCGCCGACATGATAGACATAATACATATGCGTCCCAGCAAAAATACCTGCTGATAACATAGCTGTAAATAATGGAAATGCCCATTCTGCATACCAGAAACTATTTAAATTTACTTGTTCTTCTTGTGATTCCATTTAGTTCACCCCCGCCTTAAATATTTGATGAATTTGCATCAATCCGTCAGGTACCGCCATCTGAAATTCCTTTAACATACGAATATCAAATTCTCTAAAGAAACCACTTAGTACAAATAATAAAACAACTGCAACTACTAGAATTCGCGTAATATGATTCCAACCACTATCATCTACACCTTTACCAATAAGAATTCCCAAAACAATCCCTGGCACTGCATTACTCATGACCATATGCGCCAGTCCGCCAAGTACAGTTCCCCACACACCAGTGCGCTTTCCCGCATCTAAAGCTGCCATCCAGAAAACGATTGGCATAATCGGATTAATCAGCCAATTTGCTGCTGGAACCAACACCTTTGTCGCAATTAACTGCAACGATGCAGGAATAGCTACTGCTGTAGAATTCATAATTGCAATTAAAAACATTCCTATTAAACTTCCCACAAGCGCCATTTTTCTAGGATCTTGCAAAGTTTCAGCAAGATTTCGATTTCTCCACAAGAGCACCGATGCTGCCCAATGTGGGATAATTCTGTGTGCAACATCCTGCGTAAATGCACCAGCTCCGACAATAGATGCCCACGAATTAAATAAAAATCCTAAGCCAAATGAAAAATGTGCAATTGGATCACCTTCACAAGCATTGAGTTCTCCAAATGTCCGAAATGCCCCCATACCTTGTACATTCGGCGCATGAAACATACGAGCTGCGCCAGCACCTATCCCAAAGCCCACAAATGCACCAATAATCAAAGATTTCATCAAAATTTCCACAGTATCCAAAGAATCTCCCTCCCTTATCTCAATTTATTTTCAATTCATTTTTAACACATGCTGCATAGCAGTCAATTTTTCTTCCACTTCTTCATACCTAATTTTTTTAGTATCCATCCAACATACTTTTACTGTTAAATTGACCAAAAGCTGATACTTACGACACTTCCGTGGAAATAAGCATCCAAGAAATCTTTCTGTGTAAACATGAATTTTTGCCTCAATTATTTCAACGTTTTGTGGTTCAATCTGCAATGTAATTCCCGAATATTTTTCAGAAAGTTTACGCTTTACTTGACTAAATATTTCTTGAAATGCAATCTCTTCCGACTCACCACTGCCTTCTATACGCAATTTTTCTTCCTTAAATATAAGCATACTCATTCTCCTTTCAACTTAATTAGATAAGAATTTTTTAATATATTCTTCCGTTAAACGTCTCCCCAGTTCTTCCAAATCCATAAAACCAAAACCAATGACTTTATTACCATTGCGGATTGCCGTCACGCCAGCATCAATAGATCTGAGACCATATTCCACTGGATACCCATATTTTGTTCTTGCTGTAATCGCACCTGCACCACCACTGCCACAAAAAGAAATACCAAAATCAGCTTGTTCTTTATGCATAGTATCAGCAACACGCATATCTGCACCCACCCCTGAAATCAATACCGGTTCACCTCCGGCGGCAACCACCCCTTTTGCTACATTCTGACCTTTTCCCAAACGATCACCAATTACCACTTTTACTTTTTTTCCCATTTCAAATTCCTCCTTAAATTTTATTTTAAAAACCATCCTGTGCACACTGTAAATGCACTGCGAGCAAAATTATTTCTGATAAGCTTGCGATCCTAGCTCCAATACTTTGAATGGATGATAAAATTTCACCGCTGATTGCCTGCATTTCTGGGCGAATTTGTTTGACAATACTAGGATCAATTTCCGGCAAAATTTCTCCATTCCTCGCCCGCTTAATCGCACCTGCCAAATGGACACCAATTGCCAACCAACGTGCTGTTTCAATACAAAGATTAATTCTTTTAGTCGTATGATATGCTTTCTCAACCACACACTTCAGCCATACTATATCTTCACCGCTTACTTTAGTTTCTTCTAAAATTTCCTGCATGATTTTTTCAAACATTTTTAAGCCATACCTTTCCTGATTTTATTGCACCTCGCAATCGAATTCCCGTTTTTCCTTCTCTTATATTCCCCTCAGCATCCATAAATTTTTTCTGTTCGTTTGTTACCTGAAATATAGTAAAATCAGCATATGAACCAGCACGTACTGTACCTAATTCCGGCATACCAATCATAACTGCCGGTCTTGCTGTAACAGATACAATTGCTGTAGCAAGTGGCATACCAAGCGTTAAACATTTTTCTACCGTGCAAGCCAAACTGAAAACAGGTCCTTGGTAATTACTGCAATAAATATCCGTACTAATTGAATCCGGCCATATACCTTTTCCAATCGCCTGCTCCATACGTAAAAAGGAAAAGCTGGATGTTCCATGCCCAATATCAAGATAAACACCTCTTTTAAGCGCTTCAAGCATCTCAGGTAACGGTTCCCCAAATTCATTAAAACTACCACCCGGTTTACCATGAAAAGCATGTGTTACAACATCACCTTTTTCAAGCACATTAAAAATAGCACCTAACGAAGGCGGCCCGTTTCCAATATGCACCAATAACGGACGACCAACCATTTTTGAAACTTCTTTTGCTTTTTTTAGGGGCATGAGTCCACTTTTTCCAAGTACAGAACTACTCATTCGCACTTTAATGCCACGTATAGATGGCGTGTTTTGAATCAAATCAGCCGTTTTTTTAATATCAATATCATCTTGGTCTGCTAGCTCCGAACGTCCCCCGCACAGTCCTTTTCCTGCAATATTAAGCCACGTCAAAACTCTCGTATTGCTTTTGCGAATTACGCTTTTCTCAAAATCCGGAAATGTTTTATAGCCGCAACTTCCAGCATCCAATATTGTCGTTACCCCTTGATTAATTCCAACCATATCGGCATCAATTCCAAGCGTTGTTTTTTCTGGATAAACATGCGTATGCAAATCAATCCATCCTGAAGTAATATAATTTTCATCAATATCTAATACTTCTTTGCTCACTGGTAAAAGCGCACCTTCCGGATAAACGCCAGAAACTCTGTCATTTTTTATCCCGATTGTATACTTTCCAGCACGTCCTGCAAAAGAATCTAGAAGAATTCCATTTTTAATCAATAAATCTATCATTTGTTATTCTCCTTTCACTTTAAAATCAAAATAATTTAAAATTGCATGAATTTCGCTTTCTGATACTGTACTATAATATTGACCAATAATTTCTTTTACACGACGTCGAGTCTGCTCCATTGCAGGCGTATTCGCCTTTTTATTACGAGAAAAATCAACATATAACGATCGAAATGCCATTCTATTTGCCATAAGCAAACAATGCAACATCAATCCGGTTTCAGCCTGCCGGTTTAAATAAATACGAAATTCTTCACATATTAAAAGTCCTATTTGGAAACCTTTACTGATAATTTCTTGCGATAAAATTTCAAGTTTTGGTAATTCTTCGTGATTTTCCGTAACATAAGCCAGTGATTTATCTACTTTTATTGAAGCCCACATCTCCGCTGGATAAAATGGTTTAACTTTATCCACCATTTTGAATCCATTCAATACTTTTTGAATATCCATAATATTTTGTTTATTCAATAATGCATTTACCACGATACATGGGATATCAACCTTAATCGGCAATACACTAATAATGAGGTCAACAGGTTGCCATTTTAGCGCTTCCTCTAATTCCAGAACCGGACAGCAACCAATAATATGCAATTCATTGAATTCATTTTCCAACTGAGCTTTTAATAGTTTTGCTGAACCACGTCCTGTACTGCAAACGACCAATACGCGAAACCGTTGTTTCCCAAAACGCCTTTCATAGCTTGCTTGAAAATGTAAAACAAGATAAGCAATATCTTCATCATGTAAAAGAATATTTATTGAACCAAGAACATCATAAGCCACTTGGCGCACTAACTGAAATAAATCTCCATAATAATTCATGATCCCTCCAAGTAACGGATTCGGATCAATCACACTGTAACGGTGCCGCGCTATTCTTTCTTTCATATGTGCCAATAAATTTTCGTAAAGCTCACAATCGGCAATAAATGATATAGTAGATAAATCTGTTACTTTCTGAATAATTTTCGTAACAATTCCGGATAAATCCAACTTTGTATCTGACAATCGTTCACTCAAAAATGGTGTAATTAAAAAATTTATCTCTTGCGAAGATATTGTAATTCCCTTTTTTTGAAAAACAACCATAATGACTTTCTCTATCGCCTGTGAAGATATATCGCCTGCCGTATTTAAAATTTCTGATTCCAAGGTATCACTCTGGCATAAGCGATTCATACTTACACACAATCTAACTAAGAATCCTACACTCACACGATCTCTTAATAAACCGATACGATCGTGACTGGTATAAAAAATGATTTGCTGAAACGCATGATATATGAATTCAACATCATCCTTTTGAATCAAAAAACGACATAAAATTCTATCAATGGATGCTGGCAGCTGCTTTTCATTAAAGTTCTGTAACAATAAGGCAATTTCACTATTGTCAAATAACATCAAAATCAAATATTCAATTACCAGTCGCCGCTTAATTTCTGTAGTAATAACACGAAAACCCCAATGAACTTTACGTTCCAATTCAATATTCCATGTATTTAAAAATTTTGTAACTTCTACCAAGTCAATTAAAACTGTATTTTTACTAACCTGCGTATGGTTCGCCAAGGTTCTAAGCGTCACAAACTCATTACTTGTCAACAGTTCCAGTGCAATATATTTGATTCGTTCTTTAGGATGTAAATTCAAACAATCATTTTCATCATCAAGTTTAAGCAATAGATCGTCCATCTTATTTAGATTGCCGGAAAGACAAATTCCCTGACGAGGATAATTGATTATTTGAATTGCTATAGAATTATTTTGCGCCAACCAATCACGAATCACTTCAAGATCATATTTAATCGTTCTTTCACTTACCTTGAATTCATGCATTAATTCTTTTATTTTTACTGGCGAAGAAAGAGAAGACAATTTTTTTAATATTTTTCGGCAGCGCAGTGTAAGCATTAAAACCAGTCTCCTTTTCATTAAGTTTAATTTTATTTTAATGCAGATTATCTAAACAATAAATAACAAATACTTGCATTATTACCTAGGCAAAAGTTGTTATATTTTTCTGCATTTTGTATAATATATACGATTTTTTTGTCGTTTCAATTAAAATTAAAGTAAATTTTAATTGAATTTAACTGAATATCCATAAAAATAAATGCAAATGTTTTCAAAATTACAATTCATTTGTTTTAATCGTACGTCTCACAAAAACTATACAAAAGAATGTCCACAATCAAACTGTAAAAAATAAATCTATGATAAATTTTTATCATTTCAACTAAAAAAATCGCATTTAACGCCTTTTTTAATATTTTTCTACAATAGCTATAACTTTGATATGAATTTTTCTATCCATAAAATTTCAATTTTCTCTTGTACCTAACGAATCTTTCTAATGCATACGAAAAGCACTCCTATAAAATTGGTCTTATTGTAGTATCTAATAGCACTGTTGTCTTGATGATGCATAAACAACACTTCTCATAATAAAAAGGAAAAGGGGCATTAGAAAATTAATCTCTAATGCCCCGAAATCGCAGACAAATTATTTTGCCTGATTTTATAATTACAAAATCAACTGAAACATAAAATACCATGTAGAGCAATGGAAATTTAAACTGACATTCCCGACATGATAAATTTCACACCCATAAAAAATACAACTACAGCTAGTAGCGTAATAATTGCTTTTGGCTTTGTCTTGCTCGCAACTTTTGCTCCAATTTGTGCCCCAAAAACCGCCCCAATGCCGACACAAATTCCCGGAATCCATAATACATGCCCCAAAATAAAATGTGAAATAACCCCAACAAAGCTAGATAGAGTAAGTACACAAGTAGACGTTGCCGTTGCAACATGCGTAGGAAAGCCAAGCGCATAAATCATCATTGGTACGTGGATAATGCCGCCCCCAATACCTAAAACACTAGAAATAAAACCAACGCCAACACTACTGATAATTCCTAAAGTGCTATTATAACGAAATTCTTTTTGATTAAATGGTTGCTGTTTTTCTTGTTTGGAAGATTTAAAGTACATCATCCCCGACATAAACACCAAAAAAAGGCCAAAGGCCAGACTAAATGTTGCCCCTGTAAAATAGTGAGCAACATAACTCCCCAAAAAAGCCCCAGGAATGGTCGCTAAACCAAATCGAATTGCCGCATGATAAAACACTTTTTTTTGCTTAATATAAGCCCAAGTTCCAGATATTGCATTGAATAAAACAATAAAAAGGGAGGTTCCAATTGTTTGTGCGGCTGAGTACCCAAATCCCCATAAAAATACCGGGATTAAGATCAATCCACCCCCGACACCTACCAAGGTTCCAAAAGCACCTACCACACTACCCAGTAGAAAGAACATGACTGCTGTTGTAATAATAAAAATCTCCTCCGTTTTCTATACAAACATGGGCATGAATAATGCGATGACCACAGAAACTAAACCTGTTACAACAACAGCGATTCCTGCCAAAGCACCTTCCGTTTCACCAATTTCGATGGCTTTGGAACTACCTAACGCATGACTTGACGTCCCAATTGCAATGCCTACGGCAATACTATGGTTGATTCTAAAAAATTTCAAGGCAAAAGGAATCAACATCGTCCCTAATATGCCAGTACAAATCACTGAAGCAACCGTAAGTGCCGGGATTCCCCCTAGAATATTAGAAATATCGATAGCGATTGCCGCTGTTGTCGTTTTGGGTGCCATCGATAAAGCAACTTGCTTGTCTATCCCCATTGCCAAACACAGCATGTAAATACTATACATACTCGTGATTGAGCCAACAACCGTACCCACGACAATTGGTACGATATTCTTTCGAATGGTCTGCCGCTCCTTATACATTGGCAAAGCAAACATAATAGTCGCCGGGCATAGTAGGATATTAATCACCGTACCACCCTTATTGAAGGTGTCTAACGAAACATCAAACACCTGCATGCCACAAACAATCAGTACGATCGCAACAAACAACGGATTTAGCAATTGTACGTTTGTTTTTTTATAAATATAAATTCCTATTTGATATGCCAAGATACAAATACCCAGAATTGCTATGGGCAGCATTGGACTGTCACTTATTAATTCCACGTTAATTATTTTTCCTTATCTTATTTTGTAAGTGTAACACCAATTTAACTGCAATTCCAGTGGTTGCAAAAGTTAATAATGTTGAAATCAACGTTACGATTGAATATTGAAACAAAATATTTTTGATCAACTCATATTTGCCAATAATCGATACACCTGCGGCAATAAAAAAGAACCCCATATTTTGCATAAAGAAATTTGCGATATCTTCAATGTGACTTGTTTTGATAATCTTTAGCATCAAACAGCTCATTAACAGGATAATCCCGACGACACTCACTGGAATAGCAATCGGTAAAAGGCGTGAAAGAATATCAGCGCAAGCTACCAATAAAAAGACAATACCGATTTGTACTAATATTTTCATTTATAATCTTCCACTCCTATTACCTGATTAAAATTTAACTACCGTTAACTCATGTGACTGAATAACTTTTTCTAAACTTTTTATGGTTTCCTCTGTTGGTGTTGTATACGCTTCTACCCCAATACCAAGTGCTTCCATCTTATGCTGCCCCAATGTATGATAAGGCAACAATTCTATTTGCTTAATATTGGTTTCGTTTTTTAGAAACTCGCACATTGCCCGAATATTTTTTTCGGTTGCATTTACTTCTGTAATCAAAGGTACACGGATGATGATATTTTGATGTAGCTTAGAAATCTGCACAATGTTTTCTAAAATCTTTTGATTGCTAACGCCCGTAAGCGCTTGATGGATTTCGTCATCCATATGCTTAATATCAATAAAAATTGCATCTAATGCAGTGATAATGTCTTGGTTTTCAGCAAAATCAAAGTAAGCACTTGTTTCTACGGCTGTATCTATGCCCATTGCTTGACACTGTGAAATCAATAGGCGTAAGTAACTACTTTGCATAAAGGGCTCACCGCCTGAGAAGGTAACGCCACCACCAGATTCTTGATAAAAAATACAATCTTTGCGAATTATTTGCATCACCGCTTCGACTGTAACAGCTTCGCCAATCTGCTTTCTCGCCCCCCGCGCGCATACCGCCAAACATTTTTGGCAATACACGCATTTCGCATGGTCAAACTGTAAGTTCCCTTCTGTACTTTGCGTAATTGCACCATGCTCACATACAGTTAAACAACTTTTACAATTCGTACATTTTTGCTCATACACCATGATTTCTAACTTCTGATACCAAGATTCTGGATTTGCACACCATTTGCACCTGAGCGGACACCCTTTAAAGAACACGGTACTCCTGATTCCATCACCATCATGAACCGACCAGCGTTGCACTTGAAAAATATTAAAGGTTTTCATACGTGGTACGCTCGATAATCGCTTCTTGTGCATCACGCGACAAATTGACGAATTGCGTGCTGTAACCAGCCACCCGTACTAATAAATCTTTATAGTTTTCTGGCTCCGCTTGTGCTTTTCTTAATAGCTCAGTCGAAATTACATTGAACTGTACATGGAATGCACCTAAGGCAAAATAGGCTCTGATCATCGAAGCAAGATTTCTCAGATTGCGATCCGATTTTAATAACTCAGGTGAAAATTTAATATTGAGTAGCGTCCCACCACTATGAATATCATGGTTGATTTTTGCTGCAGAACGCATAGCTGCCGTTGGACTCGTCAAATCTGTACCAGCATGTGGGGAAACACCTTCGGTTAGTGGCGACCCAGCTTTTCTGCCATCTGGAGTTGCTCCAATCACAGCACCAGCAGGGATATAGTTGGAAATTCCCATAAAGGCTGAATTGAATGGTGTGCCAAAGAAGTCCTTATAAGCCACAATCTCTTTATGATAAAAATCGGTAATTTCAATTGCAATCATATCTACGTAATCATCGTCATTGCCATATTTCGGACATGCAATCGCCGCTTGACGCATTACTTCGTAGCCCACCCAATCCGCTTTCATTGCTTCGCGAATCTCGGCTAACGTATATTTCTTTTCTTCAAACACTAATTTTTTAATCATCGCTAGCGAATTGGCTGCATCTGCTACCCCAATCCCAGTAAGCACTGGACCAAGGTTGTATTTTGCTCCGCCGCGACTTAAATCTTTGCCCTTTTCCATACAACCATCCACTAGCATTGACAAATATGGCCGCGGTACCATTTCAGCATGAATTTGTTGTGCAGTAACACTACCGATTACCGAATGCTTAATCAGGTTTGCTAATTGCGCAAAGAAAGCGGTTTTTACAGCTTCATAACTTGTAAGCTCTTCTAACTCTGTTTCTAGCCCCATCACCTCTCCAGTAATATTCCCCTTACCTTGATTCAAGGTGTACTCAATTGCTGCTGCTAAATTGATATTTACCGCAGACGTCCATTCGCCAATTTTTCTAAAATGTGGTACAACACAACCACAGTTACTCCAGTCCCGTGCATCCTCTACTGAAAGACCTGCCGCCATGAGCATTTCTGATCCCACGCGATCATTATGTACCGCTGGGAAACCTGTTCCTACACTAATTAATTTACAAACGGCCATCAAAAACTCTGGTGGACAATCGGGATGAATGCGCACGCTGAGACCCGGTTGATGGGTTTTTACATTCTCGCTTGCTTTCAAGCACATATAGGAGATTGCATTCGTTCCATCACGGCCATCACGGCGTCTGCCACCAACGGTTAAATTCTGAAATGAATTGTAACCAGCAAAGAACTTCGCTGTATTACTAGAGATTGCCCATACCCATTCTGATAACTTAATCCAAAGCGCTTCAATTAATTCTTGTGCTTTTTCGGCCGTGATTTTTCCAGCTTTCAAATCCGCTTCATAAAACGGATACATATATTGATCAAAGCGTCCTAAATTCAGCGCCAAAGAGTTTTCTGAAAGGATAGAACCGATTTGCGTAAACCAAACCGTTTGTATTGCTTCGGCAAAAGTTGTTGGCGGTTTTTCTGGTACGTTTTCACAAACCTCAACAATCGCTAACAATTCAGCTTTTCTCGCTGCATTTTGTTCTGTTTCAGCAAGCTCTGCTGCTTTTTTTGCATACCGCCTTGCTAAACAAACGATGCCCTCGCAGACCAAAACTGCACTTTGGTAGAACTCGATTTTTTCAAGATTCTCTGCCGACGTTGGCTCTAACGCTGCTAATTTTGCGCTTGCATCTTTCCGTAAGCCACCAAAACCTTTTTTGAAAATGACATCTTGATAATCCGCAGTGACTTCGCCAACCGCACTACGCCATTTAGAATCGTTATCGATAATTCCTGTATCGATTAAAAGTTTCGCTGTTTTTTTATTCAATCGAGATAAAAATGTTTCCTCTAATGATTTCCCTTTCCAATAAGGAAACACATTTTTTCTAAGAATCTCTTTGGCAGCTTCATCAATCACATACGGATCTTGGGTACGACTTTCAAATGTATCCATCTCTTGCTCAACCCATTGCCACGAATACTCTGGACATACAATCCCATTTCTTCTAAATTCACCAATCGAGCCGACGATCAATTCTTGATCAAATATAGTAACCGGAATCGTTTGGCAAACTTCGCAAAAAGCTTTTGCTCTTCTGATGATGACTGCTTCACCTTCGGTTTTTTTATGTGATTCAGTAAATGTAATGGCTCTTTGTACACTAATGGATGGTTTGGAATTTACATAAATATCTTTAAATTCGTCAATTCTGCTACTCATGATGTTGTTCATCCTTTCTTTTTTGTTGCTTAGCATCCAGCAAATAAGTATGTAAAGTTTTGCTGGCTGATTCCATATGATGTTTTAGTATTTTCTTGGCTTTTTTTATATCTTTTTGTGTGCATGCTTCCAAGAGATCCCGATGTTCCTTCTGAGACTGTGTTTGATAGTGCATCTCTTCTAAATAAATCCGCATATAGCGTTCTACATTGTTATGCAGTACTCGAATCATATCTAGTAATTTTGTTTTTCCTGAAGCTTCATAAAGATGCTCATGAAACAAACAGTTGAGTTCACTCCAGCGATTGGAGTCTTCCTCTCTTTCTAATAACTCTAAAATATGTTCGGCTTTTTCTAAATCCTGCTTGGTAAGCGCGGGTATCGAAAACTCCAAAGCGCCAAGTTCGAGCAACATACGAATTTCAAAAATTTCTTGTGCTTCCTCCGCTGATAACTCGGTTACAACTGCACCGCGATTCGGAAAAAATTTCACTAGTCCTTCTGACTCTAACGTTTTTAAAGCTTCACGCAACGCACTCATACTTACATTGAACTCTTGTGCGAGTACTTCTTGTTTTAACGGCGTCCCACCGACAAACGTACCTGATAATATCAATTGCCGTAGCTGGTTACTGATTTTAACTGGTATCGTCATTCTGCCTAATTTCTCTGTTTGTTTAAAATAATTTGTTTTCATGGTTTTTAATATACTACAATCATTTTTAAAATTATAGACGATTTTCGAAAGTATACAGTATTCACTTGCATTATTCTTTAATTTAATAAATTTCGAAAGTATACAATGTACAGCCTTGTTTTCATATTGACACCATAAAATTTATCATATATTATGTGTCCATGAATCAAAATCATTTGTGCCGAACAAACGCACAATCGACCAATAGTTTACATTAAAAATTCATATAATAAAAAGCGATGACGCTATTGTATCTAAAAAGATATCATAGCGCCTTTTTTATTCCTATGAAAATCAAAATAAATGAAAGAGAGATTACAAAAAGATGGTCTATGATAAACAAAAAGCATTCAATTTCATTGATACGAATAAAGCTGAAATGATCAAATTATGGGAACAGTTAGTGAATCTAGAATGCGGCGCTCTAAATAAAACCGGTGTTGATATCGTCGGGAAAAAAATTGAAACTATCTTAAAAGAAGTTGGCTGTAAAACACGTTTTGTCGAATTTGAGAAAGCAGGCAATATGTTACTTGCTACATATGGTGATACCGAACATGAACCTTGTATTATTTTTACTGGTCACATGGATACTGTTTTTGCCGACGGCACTGCCGCTCAGCGTCCCTTTACAATAAAAGAGGGGAAAGCCTATGGTCCTGGCGTACTTGATATGAAGGGCGGTATCATCATTCTCCTCTATGCATTAAAGGCGCTAAACGAAATTGGCTATAAAACCAAGCCAATCAAAATCGTCCTTCTTGGCGATGAAGAAAATGGGCATTTACTTTCTAATGCCGGCGATTTTATTGTGAAAGAGTCTAAAGGCGCTTTGGCAGCGTTTAATTTTGAAACAGGATTCATGGACAATGGAATTGTTGTTGCCCGCAAAGGTATGTTCCAATTTTGCCTTGAAGTATTTGGCGTAGCGGCCCACGTCGGCAATGATCCTGAAAATGGACGCAGTGCAATCCTCGAAATCGCCCATAAGATTATCGATATCGAAAAATTAACCGATTTTGAAAAAGGCAATACCTTTAATGTCGGCGTAATCGAAGGTGGCACTGTTGCAAATGCTACTCCTGACTATGCAAAAATTACAGTTGACCTAAGGTTTTTAGATCCAGCTCACTTGCCAGATGTAATGAAACAAATCGACGAAATTGTAAATAAAACTTATATTGATGGCACTACGACGATATTCTCGAAAAAAGTTGAACTCAATGCCATGAAAAAAACCGCTGGCTCGCTTAACCTATTTGAAGTTGTTAAAGATGTTTATGAAGAAGAAAATCTTGGACTTCCTTATCCTAAAACAGTTGGCGGAGCTTCTGATTCCGCTTATACCGTCTTAGCTGGTGTCCCAACAGTTTGTGCCATGGGAGTCAAAGGCGGACGCAATCATAGCAAAGATGAATTTGCCGTCGTTGAAACCTTATTTGAAAGAGCAAAACTAACCATCGCAACTGTCCTTAAATTAAAATAAATAAAATGATGTATGAGGAGTGTTTACTATGAAAGACGTCGAACACAATTTAACTTGGAGAGGTTGGTTATCCTTCGCATTTATTGCTATCTCGTTTTCTGGTGTTTTAGCAAGTGCTGGTGTTTTGAGTGCCTTTGATTTTCAAACACTTATTGGCAACTTTGGTAAAATCGGTGATTTAGGTCCCTTCTCTGGTAAAGGTGGCACAGGGGCAAGAGAAGGATTTTTGTTTGGTTTAACTTTAGTTCCAACCGTTATGTTTGCTTTAGGAATGATTCGTGTTGTTGAATCTTTAGGCGCACTCTTGGCTGCTGAAAAACTCATTCGTCCGATTTTAAAACCTCTAATGGGTCTTCCTGGCGTAACAGGTCTTGCCCTTGTCAGCAGTATGACAAGTTCTGATGTGGGCTCAGCTATGACGAAACAACTTCACGATAGTGGTAAACTAACAGACGATGAACGCACTATTTTTGTATCTTATCAATATGCTGCTTCGGCAACACTTACCAATACCATCGACTGTGGTGCACCATTATTAGGTATCGCTTTACTGCCGATTGGCGCAGTTTTGGCAATTGAATTATTCGTAAAAATCTTAGGTGCAAATGTTGTAAGATTCATCCTTGCCCGTCAAGCAGCAAAAGCGCCAACTGCAGAGGAAAACGAAACAGATATTTCAATGGGAGGTGCAGCATAATGTCAACGGAAACTTTATCAATTACATCAAAAAGAACCTTAATCGAAGAATTCTGTTTCGGCGCTAAAAATGGTTTTTACCTCGGTGTAGAAAGAATTATTCCAGCAATGATTCTCGCTTATGTCTTAATTATGTGTTTAAAAATAACCGGTATCATGACAATTGTTGGTACAGTTCTCGGCCCAGTTATGGCGATTTTCGGGCTACCTGGTGAAGCTGTTGTTTCCCTTGTTGCCGCTTTCTTTGCCAAAGCAGCTGGCGCTTCAACTGCTGCATCCCTCTATGCTGAAGGCGTAATTAACGCTGCCCAAGTAACCATTCTATTCCCTGCAACCATCACGATGGGAACACTCGTTGGTCATTTCGTTCGCGTCGTTGTAGCCTCCGGAACCAATGCAAGATGGCACAAGCTTCTGATTTGTATTCCTATAATTGATGCAGTCGTATCGATGTTGTTGGTTCGTATCATATTAAACTTAATGGGCGTATCTGTATAAGTTGCCTGCCTCCATTGCATAGTATTGGCATATTTAAAGATTTAGTTCTTCCTTTATGATTCCCGCCTCTTTTATATAAATTAAAAACAGGAGTTCAACCCTTCATTAAAATGGTTGAACTCCTATTTTATCACGCATTTTACTTACGCAAATTTTAGTTTTCTTCTATAATATTATATCGAATAAAAATTTACCAACTTCGCACCGAAGATACCATCAATGGCAATGACTTCATTTAAGATATTTGTTGGAATATCATTGTCTACGGTAAGTACCATGATATTTGTCCCAGATACATCCGTTTTACCAACTTGCATACCAGAGATATTAATGCCAGCAGCGCCCATTAAGGAACCGACTTTACCGATGACACCAGGGCGGTTAATATGCGGACAAATTAAGATTCTTGCATGTGGGTCAACGTCCACCCTGTATTCATTGATCGCTACGATACGCGCATCTTCGCCAAATAACGTCCCCTGAATCGTAATCACTTCACCTTTTTTTACCGTTATGCGAACTGTAAGAAGGTTAGCAAAGTTTTCCGATTCTTTATTTTTTACTTCCTTTACTTTAATACTACGAGATTTTGCAATAGCAGGTGCATTTACATAGTTTACAACGTCTTGCAAAATCGGATTTAAAATTCCTTTTAAGACTGCAGTCGTTACCATTTTGGTGTCCAATTCTGAAATTTCACCATTGTATTCTACTTCGACTTGACTGATGGCCCCATCCGCTAAAGAACGAGCTGTACAACCCATACGTTCAGCAAGCGTAAAATAAGGTTTGATCATTTTCATCACTTGCGCAGAAACTGGAGCCATATTGACTGCCGTTAATACTGGTTCACCTTTTAAGGCTGCAACAACGCCATGGGCAACGTCGACGGCCACGCCAACTTGCGCTTCAACTGTCGATGCACCAAGATGAGGCGTTAATACGATGTTTTTAACGCCAACCAATGGATGATCAGCCCCAAGTGGTTCACTCGTAAACACGTCAATTGCCGCGCCTGCTACAACGCCTTCTTTCACAGCTTCAGCAAGGTCAGCTTCGTCAATAATTCCACCACGTGCACAGTTAACCAAGCGGACACCTTTTTTCATTTTACCCATAACTTCTTTATTGATCATACCCTTGGTTTGTTGGTTAAGTGGCATATGAACGGTAATAAAGTCTGCTTTTTCATAAATTTCATCTAAAGAAACAACTTCGATACCCATATTTTTTGCCCGTTCTTCATTGACATATGGATCGTAGCCAATCACATTCATATCAAAAGCAATCGCACGCGTTGCCACGCCACTACCGATGCGACCTAAACCGATAACACCAAGTGTTTTGCCCCTCAGTTCTACCCCAACGTATTTATTACGATTCCACTCGCCTTGTTGCATCGTTTCATTGGCAACAGGAATGTTTCTCGACATTGCTAGCATCATTGCCATCGTGTGTTCCGTTGCCGCAATGGTATTACCTTCTGGTGCATTGAGTACAATAACACCTTTGTCGGTTGCAGCCTGCACATCAATATTGTCTACGCCAACACCAGCGCGACCAATTACTTTTAAATTTTTAGCAATTTCTAAAACTTCTTTGGTTACCTTACTCGCACTACGTATGATTAACCCATCAAATTGAGGGATGATTTCCATCAATTCTTCGGCAGACAATTTAGGTTTTACAACAACTTCAAACTCCTTACTTAAAATATCAATACCTTTTTGGGATACACCATCAGCAATTAAAACTTTCATCAATCATTCTCTCCTTTTTTATTTTAAAATGTTAAATTTTTGTACAAACTATACATGAACAGACAAATAAAAAAGTCCCGCCCCAAAATCAATTGGGGCGAAACTTATATTTCGCGGTACCACCCAGTTTGTGCGCTTTCGCGCCAACTCTAGTTCGCTGTATCGGGCGATCCCGTCATAATTCATCATCAGCCATTCTAGGGTGGAACAAACTATCTTTTCTATCGACTTGCAGCAACCGTCGACTCTCTAAAAGACGAAAATAACTTGATTCCCTATCATCATGTTTTTACCAACCTGTTTATAGGTCAATTTTTAATTTGTCATATCACTTTAATAAATTATATTTTATCCGCCATCAAACGTCAAGTGTATTTCACAAAAAAACATTTTTAAAATTTTGCTTGACGTTTAACGAATTTCAGCGTTAGAATATAACACAATCACCTAATAAATGATCCAGCACCCAAATGACTGGAAAATAATAAAATAAATTTTTGGAGGCTATTATCTTGGAAAATCGTATTTTTAACTTCAATGCAGGTCCTGCCGTATTACCACTTGATGTACTAAAAGAAGCACAAGCTGAACTATTAAACTTCAAAAACAGCGGTATGTCGATTATGGAAATCAGCCATCGTTCCAAACCTTATGAAGAAGTACATAACAACACCATCAAAACGGTAAAAGAACTTATGGGACTTGGCGATGAGTACGAAGTATTATTCATCCAAGGCGGCGGAAGCATGCAATTTGATATGATTCCGATGAACTTTTTAACCGAGGGTAAAGTAGGCAACTATGTTGTTTCTGGTGCCTTCGCTAAAAAAGCCTTGAAAGAAGGCAAATTAATTGGGGCTACCCACGTTGCTGCAACCAGTGAAGCCGAAAATTTCAATTACATTCCGAAAGCAGAAGATATCAAACTAAGCGAAAATGCTGCTTATCTTCATCTTTGCTACAACAACACGATTTTCGGAACAGAATGGAACTACATTCCTGAAACGAACGGCGTGCCTTTAATCGCGGATATGTCCTCTGATATTCTTTCCAGACCAATAGATTTCTCTAAGTTTGACATGATTTACGCAGGTGTTCAAAAGAATCTTGGTCCAGCTGGCGTATGCATTGTCATCATTCGTAAATCTATGCTGGAAAGCTTACCAGAAGGTCTACCTACGATGCTTCGTTATGATACGTATTCCAAAAATAATTCCCTATACAATACCCCACCAGCTTTCAGCATCTATATCGTAGGCAAAGTTGTCAACTGGATCAAAAACAACGGTGGCTTAGTTGCCATGGAAAAACGTAATAAAGAAAAAGCAGCCATCGTTTATGATGCGATTGATAACAGCAACGGCTTTTATCGTGGACATGCTCAAAAAGATAGTCGTTCTAACATGAATGTAACCTTCCGTTTACCTAGTGAAGAATTAGAAAAACAATTCATCGCTGAAGCTACTGCTGACGGACTTGGTGGTTTAAAAGGACATCGCTCGGTAGGTGGACTTCGCGCTTCGATCTATAACGCAATGCCAAAAGAAGGCTGCCAAAAGCTAGCGGACTTTATGGCAGAATTCCAACGTAAAAACGGTTAAACTCATAAATATTATGTAAAACAAACAGGACTATAACATAGCGATTTTGTCATAGTCCTGTTTATTTTTATCCGTCCCCTTCTTCGCAAAAATAGTGTGGAATAACATAATAGGGTATCGCCAGCCCGACGAGCATTCCCAGCCAAAAAGAGAACGTACTTCCCATGATAAGCACAAATGCTAGGATAATGACAGCACCCCAAATCGTCCAATTACTCATACATTCATCAATCGTAAAATTTACTACTTCGGCAATTTCCGCGCGATCTATGTCTTGCACTTTTTTCACCTCCACTATAAATCTATATTACATAATATGTTGGAAACTCCAGCATCGTACCAAGTAAAGAATAATACATGCACAGTTTGATAAAATAGAGTATAATGATTTTTAAGTTCATCTTAGGAGGTTATTTATTTTATGATTAAAGAAGTTAATTACTCTGATTATGCTACAAAAGCAGTTGAAATTTTAAGCAAAGGTGCTTTCCTAAATACAACAGCAGCTGGCAAAGACAATACCATGACAATTGCTTGGGGCTCAATTGGTTTCATGTGGGGGAGGCCTGTACTAACCATCATGGTAAGAAAATCCCGTCATAGTTTTGAACTATTAGAAAAAAATCCTGAATTCACGGTAAGTATTCCAGTAAACGAGATGAAAGCAGCGCTTGGCATTTGCGGTTCTAAATCTGGTCGTGATACAGATAAATTCGCTGCCGCTGGACTCGAGAAATTAGCTGGGCAAAAAGTTTCTACTCCAGCAATCAAAGGTGCTGGCTTACATTTCGAATGCAAAGTCGTTTACAAGCAAGTCATGAGCACTGCTGACCTTGATCAAACGCTTGCTGACAAATGGTACTCCGACAACGATTGGCACACCCTTTACTACGGTGAAATCGTTTCTGCCTATATTGAAGAATAATTTCTTAGCAATATAAAAAACCACAATACACAGGCATATCGCTGTGTATTGTGGTTTTTTCTTTTAGAGACTAACAAGAACACTCCATACCGTTTTGCAAAAATATTTCGCGATATTCTATGAGATCCTCTTCGTGCAGTTGTTTTAGGTCTTTACATTGATATTCTTTGCCGAGCAAAGAATATTTTTTTTGCCCAAATTGATGAAATGGCAGCAGATTTACTTTCTTTGCTCCTATTTTTTTCAGTAGATCACAAAAACCCTGCGCATCTTTCAACGCATCGTTGATGCCTGGAATCACCGGAATACGAATGATAACTTCCTTCCCTTTTGCCAAAGCTAATTTTAAATTATACAGGATTGGTTCATTTGAGACGCCCGTTACCGCAAGGTGTTTTTCGTTATCATAATGTTTGAGATCAAAAAGGATTAAGTCCAGCTGTTCGATCAAGCCATTGAACGTTTCTTCATCGGCATAGCCTGTCGTTTCACAGGCTGTATGAATCTGCCTAGCTTGCAATTCTTTTAACAGCGCAATCGCAAACTCAGCTTGCCCTAGCACTTCACCGCCCGAGAGTGTTACCCCACCGCCAGATTCTTCATAGAACTCAACATCTTTCATAATTTCTTTTAAAACTTTCTCTAATGTCAGTAAATCTCCTTGCACTGAAAGCGCTCCTTGCGGACAAGCTTTTACACATTGAAAACAGCCCACACAGCTTTTTTCATCAAAAGATATTTTATCTTCAACATACTGAATAGCACTCTGTTTACAAGCGCGTACACAACGCATACAACGCACGCATTTTTCTTCTTCCCAAGTTATTTGCTGAATCGCGCTTTGCGATTCTGGATTGGAGCACCATAAGCAAGCTAAAGGACAGCCCTTAAAAAATACAACCGTCCGAATTCCCGGCCCATCATTTAAACTAAATTTTTGTATATTGAAGATACACGCCTGTAAATTTTCCATACGACACCTCGACTATTTCTTATTATCTCCATAGTATCACGAAACTATATTTTTCAAAACACAATTATTCATTTAAAGCTAAAACAGGTTTCGAATGAAACTTTTTATTGACTTTAAGCGCATATATTTTATAATATAACTATAAGTGAAGATATTTTATTTTCATTTGAAACTCATTTGTTTTGTTTTAAAAGATCATTATGCTATAATAAAATTAAAATTTAATTGATATAGGAATGATGATAATGCTAAACAGACACGCAAAAATACTGGATCTTGTAAATACCAATAAAAAAATTGAAGTGACAAAACTTGCTGAAGAAATCAAAATATCTCAGGTAACGATTCGTAAAGATTTAGATGCACTCGAAGAAAAAGGCTTACTAAAGCGGGAACACGGTTTTGCGGTTATGGTTGCCAGTGACGATATCAATAACCATCTGGCTTTTAACTATAATCTAAAGCGTAAAATCGCAACAAAAGCCGCCGATCTTGTCAATAACGGCGAAACGATTATCATTGAATCCGGCGCTTCTTGTGCACTACTCGCCGAGGAAATCGCTTTGCATAAACATGATGTTACGATCATTACCAATTCTGCTTTTATCGCTTCTTTTATCCGGAAAGCCCCTTTTATAAAAACTGTATTACTAGGCGGCGACTATCAAAATGAATCGCAAGTTGTCGTCGGCCCGATGGTAAAAAAGTGTATTGAAGATTTCTATGTGGATAAAATGTTTGTCGGTACAGATGGTTTCCATAAAAAAATCGGGTTCACTGGAAACAATCACATGCGTGTAGAAACGTTAAAAAACATGGCGAAAAAAGCAAATAAAATTATTATTCTTACAGAGTCATCAAAATTTGTGCAACAAGGTGTTGTTGCACAGTTTAAGCCAAATGAAGTTGATTATGTCTTTACAGACTCTAATATTCCTGAAGAAACCTTAGCCTTTCTCCAAGCGCAGAATGTCAATGTACAAACGGTAGCTGTTGAAGCTTAACTTATAAGGAGGCGTTTTCCTATGAACTATTTCGGCGGCCTCACGCCCAGAATGAACAAATTTCGTGAACAATTATTAAATGCCCATCCCATGGTTTGTGCTGAAAGGGCACTTCTCACCACCCAAAGTTACCAAGAACATTTTGCCCAGCCACTTGCTCTGCGCCGTGCTTACATGTTAGAAAATATTCTTGAAAACATGAGCATCTATATTGAGCCAGAGACCCTGATAGCTGGCAACCAAGCAAGTTCCAATCGTTCTGCTCCAATCTTTCCTGAATATGCAATGGATTGGGTCATCGACGAATTAGATCAATTCGAGAAACGTTCTGGGGACGTATTTTATATCACAGAGGAAACAAAAAAAGAGCTAAAAAGTATTGCACCGTTCTGGAAAAACAATACGCTTAAAGACCGCGGCTTAGCGGCGATGCCAGCCGCTAGTAAGGTATTCTACGATTTAGGCATCATCAAAGCCGAAGGCAATATCACCTCCGGTGATGCGCATATTGCAGTCAATTACGAACACGTACTACGCTATGGTTTAGTCGAAGCCAAGGAGCGCGCTTTAAAAAAATTAAATGAATTGGATTTAACTGATTACAAAAACTTAAAAAAATCCTACTTTTATCGCGCGATTGAAATCGTAGTGGATGCCGTTACCGCTTTCGCTAAGCGCTATGCTGATCTGGCACGCAAGCAATCGGAAACAGAAGTAAATGTTAGCCGCAAAGCAGAACTACTTGAAATGAGTCGCATCTTAACTAAAGTTCCTTATGAACCAGCCGAAACTTTGCAAGAAGCCCTACAATCCACTTGGCTCGTGCATCTCGTTCTCCAAATAGAATCCAATGGGCACTCACTCTCTTACGGACGCGCTGATCAATTCTTATATCCTTACTATAAAAACGATTTAGCCACAGGCAAAATTACAGAAGATACCGCTTGCGAGCTTTTAACCAATCTTTGGTTAAAAACCTTCACCATTAATAAAATTCGCAGCTGGTCGCACACGAAATTCAGTGCTGGCAGTCCGCTTTATCAAAACGTTACCATCGGCGGTCAAACGACGGATAAAAAAGATGCTGTAAATCCTTTATCGTATCTTATCCTCCGCTCTGTTGCGCAAACAAAATTACCGCAACCAAACCTAACGGTTCGTTATCATCGCGGTTTAGAGGATCGCTTTATGCATGAATGTATCGAAGTCGTCCGCCTCGGCACAGGGATGCCAGCATTCAACAGCGATGAAATCATCATCCCTTCATTTATCGAAAAAGGAGTAGCCGAACAGGATGCTTACAACTATAGCGCCATCGGTTGTGTAGAAGTTGCCGTCCCTGGCAAATGGGGGTACCGTTGCACCGGCATGAGCTTCTTGAACTTTCCAAAATCTCTAATGATTGCATTAAACAACGGTGTTGATCTCGACTCTGGTACGAAAGTTTGCGAAGGGGTTGGTCATTTTAAAGCGATGACTTCTTTCCAAGAAGTTATGGCAGCTTGGGATAAGATTATTCGTGAATTTACGCGACACTGCGTAATCATTGACACCTGTTGTGATATGGTGCTTGAACAAGACACCACTGATATTCTTTGCAGCGCATTAACCGATGACTGTATCGAACGCGGTCTAACCCTAAAAGAAGGTGGCGCCGTCTATGACTTCATCAGCGATTTACAAGTGGGAATCGCCAACCTCGGTGACTCGCTAGCCGCAATTAAAAAATGTGTATTTGAGGAAAAACGCTTTACCACAACGCAGCTTTGGGATGCCTTAGCGAATGATTTTGCTGGCGAAGACGGTAAACGCATCCAAAACGTTCTGCTAAACGATGTCCCTAAGTATGGAAATGATGATGACTATATCGACCTGCTGATTCGAGAAGCCTATGATATCTACATTGATGAAATCAGTAAATATCATAACACCCGTTATGGGCGCGGCCCGATTGGCGGCACGTATTACGCTGGTACTTCCTCTATTTCGGCCAATGTTCCTCAAGGTGCTTCCACCCCAGCTACGCCTGACGGCAGAAATGCCCATACACCGCTTGCTGAAGGCTGCTCGCCATCACATGCCATGGATAAAAACGGTCCAACAGCCGTATTTAAATCCGTTGCCAAATTACCAACGGATAAAATCACTGGCGGCGTACTGCTCAATCAAAAAATAACACCACAAATTCTGGCCAAAGAAGAAAACCGCAAAAAATTAATCATGCTATTGCGGACATTTTTTAACCGACTAAAAGGCTTTCATGTGCAATACAACGTGGTATCTCGAGAAACACTACTAGATGCCCAGCTTCATCCAGAAAAACATCGTGATTTAATTGTCCGCGTCGCTGGTTACAGTGCCTTCTTTAACGTACTATCGAAAGAAACCCAAGACGATATCATCGAACGCACGGAACACGTTTTATAAAAATTTAAATTCGATTGGAGATTATAATCATGGAGTATTTATTTGACACTGCCAATATTGCGGCAATAAAAAAGTATAGCGAGATTTTCCCAATTACAGGCATTACGAGTAACCCTAGCATTATCAAACTGGAAGGTAAGATCGACTTCTTTCAACATTTCAGAGAAATTCGCCAAATCATCGGCATGGATAAAACACTTCACATTCAAGTATTAGCCGAAGATGCTGAAGGCATGATTGCCGAAGCAAATGCAATCCTCGCGAATGTTGACGATAAAGTATTCATCAAAATTCCGACCACACCACAAGGTTTAAAAGCAATGCGCCTGTTAAAAGCCAAAGGTGTTGGCATCACGGCAACCGCGATCTATACAAAAATGCAAGGGCTGCTAGCGATGGAAGCTGGTGCCGATTTTATTGCCCCATACTTTAACCGCATGCAAAATTTAGATATCAACCCTTGCGAAGTCATCACGACTTTCGCTCAAATGATTGCAGAGTACCACTATTCCACAAAAATCTTAGCCGCTAGTTTTAAAAATATGGGTCAGGTAAATACAGCTTTTGAATATGGCGCGCAAGCAGCTACCCTTTCCCCTGACTTGCTCGTTGACGCTTTTAAAATGCCATCAATCCAAAAAGCAGTTGATGACTTTGCTGCTGACTGGGAAAAAATCTTTGGGAAAGTATCCATTGCTGATTTAAAATAGGATTGATGACATTCTGAATATTTCAATCATAAAAAGCAACTAGGCGTACAGATTTCTGCTACACTTAGTTGCTTTTTTTGGTATACTATAGCTATAAATGACTACAAAATAAAGGGGCGTTTCCTATGCGTAGAAACAGTTTAATTCTCTATTTTATACTTTGTATTTTTCTCATTTTTACTACGACTTGTTTTGCCAGCGACAGGAGTCCTAAACGAATTGCGATACTACCGATTATCAATGAAACTGGCAATGCGCAGCCTGAAATCGAGCAGTATATCAAGGCTGAGTTGGAAGATAAACTTCATATTCCCTTGAATGGAACACTACATATTTACGAATACATTCCTCAAACCGATATTTTAAAAGTTCTCCCCGAGCTAAATATTCCCGATAAAAGCCACAAATTCGATATGAATCGTCTAAAGGCTGCAGCTGAAGAGGTATCGGCCGATTTGATTGTCGGTGTTGTGATAACGTCTCTCTATGAATATCAATACCCCCATTGGGAAGAAACATTCTTAGACAGTAATGTAACCCTTCACCTAATTGGCTATGACAAAACAAAAGATAAATTCATCAACCTAAAATCCCAAGAATCCTACAATGGAGAATACTCACTTCCTGGAACGATAGATGCACTCTCCCACGAAGCACTGAACAAACTACTCAATAAAATTGACTTTAAAAAAGATGTTTTCCCCATTATACCAACGAAAACACTTACCTAAAGGAAACTGCTTCCGATTAAAAATCGGGAGCAGTTTCCTTTTATATCCTAGGACTTTTTTGCTCGCACTGACATTTTAAAGTCAAAGGACTCCTAGACTCCTTCTTATTTATAAAAGCGTAAACATTACAATTAACGTTGCGATAACCGTTGGGATAAAGTTTCGTTTTGTTAATTCAATCGGGCTTACTCCAGCAATCTTTGCAAGAATAATCGCCGCACCAGCAACTGGGGACATACATCTACCGAGACCAGCGCCAATTTGTGCCATGGAACCTAACTCAACGATACCATAGCCAAATTGTGCCGCATGTGGTGTAACTGCTCCATTGAAAGCAAGCGCTGCTGCATTACCCGAACCAGATATAGCACCAATTGCAAAGGGACCAAAAGCAGAGGCAAATTGCGCAATTTGCTGCGAATTTTTCATAACCTCAATCAAAGCCCCGGTTAAACCGATAATCTGCATACCTTGTGTAAAAATTGCAGCGGACGCAATCAAGCCGACTACATCACACATACCATCACCAGCGCCACGGAAAAATTTTTTTGTTGCTTCAGCTATATTGGGTCTAACAACAAGCATTCCTAAAACAGTACCAATAATCATAGCTTGTGGAACATCAATCATAGGAAATATTTGCATTTGTTTGCTGCTAAGGACCAGTAAGGCCAAAGGAACTATAGGAATCATCGCCCATAAAAAGTTGATTTTAGTGCTTTCTTCTTCATTACCTTCAGTAATTGAAGAACTCCCTGCATTCTCTTTTTTTAAGTAAGCAATTCCTGTCAAAACAATAGCGGATGTAAGAGCGGCAACCATTACTTGCTTCGAGAAAGTTGCGATAACCGTCATTACATCAACACCAGCAATTTCTGCTACTTGTGGATTAAACATTAACCCTGGGCTCATTACACTGCCCCACGTACCAAGAAAAACGGCACTTGCTGCCAACGCTGGATGAACTCCACTTCTAATCAGCGTTGGAATCAATAAAGTCCCAACAGCTGCTGCTGCCCCAGCTGCACTTGGAAGCGCAATATTGATTAAGAAAGTAATGATCACTGTTCCAGGAATAAGAATTATTTTTACTTTTTTTAATAAGGTTGTCATTAAAACCACAAGGTGTTTACTACACCCCGTATAATCCATAACATAACTAAAACCAAGCACCGTACAGATTGTTGGAACAAGTCCTGCATTGGTGAATTCTTTGACAAATGCAGTTAAAGCACTGCCAGCATTTCCACCAATCGCAGCCATAACAATCCCTGAAATAAAGAGGACTAAGCGCGTCTCGTAGTTTTTAATAATTGCGTAAAAAGTTACAATAACAATTAAGATTCCAACTAAAACCATAAAAATCTTCTCCTCTCATCTTATTTTGCAAGACGTTCCATTACATCAGTCAAAACATCCACGCCTGCCATAATATCCTCAATCTTAGCAAACTCCTCAGGCGTATGGCTCACTCCATTGCGACAAGGAATATGCATTACCGAAGTGGGCATGATTTGTGCTATGTTTTGCGAATCATGCCCACCACCACCAATCATATATGTATAAGCAACCCCTATTTTTTCACAAGACACTTTTACTTGCTCCATTAGTTGATCATCTAGATGTACTGGTTTTGCCGAGGAAATTATATCTATATCTACTTTTGTGCCTTCTTCTTTTGCAGCTTCGTGTGCACTTTGCTGGATTTTTTCAACCACAGCAGAAACCTCTTTAAAATCAATTCCTCTGACATCTACCCACATTTCAACATACCCTGGAACAATATTCATTGCACCTGGTTTTACCTGCATCATACCTACCGTACCGACAATACCTTTATCCGCAAAATCTTTTGCATGATTTCTCACAGCAAGCACAATTTGAGAAGCCGTAACTAACGAATCATGCCGACGACTCATGGGCGTTGTTCCAGAATGCGCTGCATCACCATTAATTTTTATCGCTAATCTAATTGGCGCAGCAATATCAGTTACAATCCCAATTGCAAGATTACCATCTTCTAAAATCGGACCTTGTTCAATATGTAATTCAAAAAATGCTTTAAGTTCTGCTGAATCTCTTTTCACTTCAGCTATTTTTTCAAAATCAAGGTTGCGAGAAGCTAAAACCTCTGGAACAGTCTTACCAAAAACATCTTTCATATTGCGCCATTTTACAGGATCTGCAATTCCACAAATAGAACGACTACCTAAATGTGCAAAACCAAAGCGACTGGACTCATGACCTGCAAAAATCCAAATTTCAATTGGATTTTTTGTTTTTCCTTTTTCTTTGATTCTTTGTACTGCACATAAAGCACCTATAACACCCACAGAACCATCATAATTTCCGCCATCTGGTACTGTATCAATATGAGAACCAGCTGCAACAACTGGTGCATGTGCTTCTGTCCCCTCCAAACGACCTATAATATTTCCTACTGCATCAACACGAACGGTCATTCCCATGTCTTTCATCGTTTCAATCAGTAATGTTTTTGCCTGCCAATCCGCATCAGAATAAGCAAGTCGATTATACCCGACTTCTAATTTTCCAATTTTCCCTATTTTCCCATACATCATTTCTACCCAAGCTTTATCCAAATTAATCACCACACCTATATTTTTTGAAAATTCAATATATATACTACATGTATACTATAGCATTTTTACTTAAATTAATTTGTATAGAAAACTAATCATAGTATTGATAGGGACTATAATAAGGCTATCATAAAAAAATTCATATTTTTGTTATCGCTAAGAGCATGTTATACTATACTATAATTAAAAATCGTTATCTAAAATAAAAGAATCATAATCAGCAAACTTTATATATTTGGAGTTTTATTATGGAATTAAAACAATTAGAATATTTCTTAATGGTCAGCAATTTGAAAAGTTTTACAAAAGCGGCTGAGCAACTTTATATTTCTCAGCCTAGCGTAACAACTGCAATTCGTCGTTTAGAAGACGAATTAGGTATTATTCTTTTTGAAAAAAACAAAAAACAAGCGATATTGACACCAGAGGGCGAAATATTTTATGGGCATACAGCGATTGTTATGGAAGATGTCTCTAAAGCTACACAAAAAGCTGCGGAATTGAAAAACCTAAATAGTGGTGTGATTAATTTCGGTATATCATCACTTACAAGTTTATCTATATCTTCTTTTTTATTAGCTAAGTTCCATACAATATATCCAGCATTAAAAATTAACTTTATTGAAGATGGTTCAGCCAATATCCGAGAAATGATAGAAAACGATAAGCTTGATTTAGGGTTTATTATCCTTGAAAATCCAATAGATGTTTTGGAAACAGTTTGTATAGGGCAAGAACCGCTTTATGTATATCTACCGTTATTTCATTTATTGAAAGATAGAAACTGTATTACACTTAAAGAATTACAAAATGAATTTTTCATTTTACCAAAAGAAAACTGCTCTTTGCGCAAAATATTATTTGAAGCTTTAGAAGAACAAAAAATTATTCCTCATATTAGCTTCGAAACCAATTATTTGCAAATGGTTAAACAGTTGATTATTTCAGGATCTGGTATTGCTGTTTTACCAAAAGGTGCTATTGAAAACAATGCAATTTGTTCAATTCCATTGACAAATTCACCACAAATTTCAATAGGAATTGCAAGGAAAAAAAATAAATGTATATCTTATGCCGCTCAGACATTATATACATTCTTGGAAAATTCATTTACACCATAAAAAGCAGATAAGATTTTGTTTTCAAAAGATAATTAGCAGGAAGTGAATAAAATGAGTTTAAAAATTGTTGCAGTTGGAAGTAATGCATTGATTGCAGAAGAAGTTAAGAATGCAGTCAAATTGATTATTGGAGAAGCTGCTGAAATTATTACAAGGACGACAGCTTCTGTGAAAAACGATAAAGAAGGGGATCTCTATGTTTGTGCAATTACACAGCAAAAACCCTTAGAACGCTATGTAAAAAAAGAAAAAATCAGCATTCTGGATTTAAGACCTACAGTACAATTTTTTGTACAGGTTTCGCGGATTCCAGCAGGAGAAAAAGTCTATATCTTTAATTCCAATATTCATTACGCACAGCTTTTAAAACAACTTTGTGAAACATTAAAAATAAAAGATGTTGATTTTATTACGATTGCATATGAAGATATGCCAGAAGAAGAAGTAATCGAAAAGCTTAATAAGGCAAAATATATCATCGGCGTCGGAAAACTAGTTGAAAAAGAAGTACTTTTATCAGAACAATACATTCGCTATTTACATAAAGATGTTAAAATTATTGGCGATACTAGGATGGCAACCATGCAGTCCGCATGTATGCTCATGCAACGTGTTACAGAACTAGTTCATCAGATCACTTCAAAAAAAATTGCTGTTTTGGCAACGCAAATGAAAGATTTTTCTCCATCTGAAACGCTAGCTACAGATTACAAATCTACCGCTCTCGAAATAGAAAAACTTGTTTCAGAAAGTAATGAATCAATTTTGTCTATTAAAGAAAACATTATGAAGTCATTTGCAGCGCAATTATCAGGCAACTTGGTTGTAGATAAAGAGCAACAAAAATCGGAAGAATCTCAAAATCAAACCGAAATGATTTCCGTATTGGAAAGAATAAATGGTCTAAAAAGGGAATAAACTTATAATAAAAAGATGGTGCAACCTATAAAAGGCTGCACCATCTTCTTATTCACGCACTTTTGACCTGTTGCACTTCAGCATTCTATCTATAATTACTTCATATGAAGGGCGCGCAAGTCAAGCTTCTAGTTTTTGATCCAATATACGATAAATCGCCTTTGCTACACCATGTTCTGCATTACTAGCCGTTATGTATTTTGCGATTTTTTTAATTTCCGGTATTGCATTTTCCATGGCAAATGAATTGGGAAACTCTACAAACATCGAATAATCATTAGAACTATCACCTAAAATAGCTACTTCTTCTTTTCTTAACCCTATTTTTTCTGCAACTTGCGTCAATATCCGACCTTTGGTTGCATTGATATCATTCACTTCAATATTCGTAGGAAAACTTGAGGATATCGCGAGCCCAGATAATTTATGCAATGCTGCCTTAAGCTCATCGATTTCTGTAGTTGACTCTGCAAAAGAAACAAATTTGCCTATATTTAAATTGCATTGTAAAAATTCTTCCAAATTTGTTATATAATTCATCGCAGCAAAATGAGGATGATTGATCGCATGTTGATAAATTTCATCCGCATCCGTAAGATCAGGATAAAAAGCTTTTGCTCTCTTCATCATGCCTTTTAAGGTTTCTTCCCTAGTATTTGTTGTATAATATCCATCATCCGTATATATTTCAACCGCTACATCATGCTTTGCCATTATATTTAAAATTTCAGTTGCTATACTTTTATCAATATAGATTCCTACAACTATCTCACCGGCAATATCCCTGTATTCTCCACCATTTAATACAACACATTCACATTTCAAACCATACTCATCTAAGAACGGTTTAACATCTTCATATGCTCTGCCAGTTGCAATCGCAAAGTCAATTCCTTTTTCTTGTGCCTTTTTTATCGCTGCTATATTTTCCTTTGATATCTTCCGATTCGTTCCTATTAAAGTTCCATCCATATCGGACGCAATTAATTTTATCATTTTAAAACCCCTTCGCTTACTTTCGCTTGCTCCAATTCAGCAACATATGCTGTCATCACCAAATCTATCTTGTCCATAACAAAACTACGTGTGAAAATATCAATCTTAAAGTTTTCATCTTTATCAGCATTACGAGATATTTTAAAGATAAGCGGCACACTAGTACCTTCATATGTCACATTGGCTTGACAATTTTTATCAATGTCTTTTTCCGCCTTACGAGCAGTATGAATAACCCGCGCTTGTTCTATTGGATCAAGTTCCTTATCAAAAATTCCATTTAGCCGTTCGATAAAGCCATTGATTTCAAGAATTGAGTCAAGTACAATGGTTGCTTGTTCGACCTCATACATTTTTTCGGGATAATACTCCTCAATAAACGCATGCATATCAGGATCATCTTCATAATTTTCAAGCTCATCTTTTTTCCCCAATAACGTTCTTACCCAACTAATAATCTGTAAGACCGGCAAGCAAAAAAACATCAACAGAAAGGCTATTTTAAGCATAGTATCGTTTACTGGCATTTGTGAGTTTAAATAACGTTCTAATATTGCCATATCTTTTCTATCTTTATAATACAGGGCACCCGCAATAATAATATACAAGGCTAGACTTAAACTAACTACCAATCTATTCACCCCAAGCTATCGCATCGAACAAACTGTCCCTTTGATATAAATTTATATAATAATTTTTATTATAGCATATTTTTAAACCAAACTACTTTTTACGATAGCAATTCATATAATATTTCTTTTATTTACATATATGACCCCACAAAGAAAAACTAGGCTGCGCATATCAATTCATCCATGCGTAGCCTAGTTTATTTCTTTTCTTAGCACTTACTGAGCGTCAATTTCCATATTATCAGCAATTTCAACTAGAGCAGCTAACTCTTTATGTGTTTTATCGTTAATTTCATTTAACTGATCCACCGTTTCCATAGAAGTGGAAATAGCCTGAATTGCTTGGAAGATATCTTTTGTTACGGAACCGAGACTATTTTGGAATAGTTCCATATAATTTCCGATATTTTCTTCAAAATCTTTATTTTTTTTCAAGACATCATTGATTTCTTGAACATTACCAAGTAGCTTTTGAATAGCCTCATTACTTGTGTTTAAGCTAACTTCCGTACTTTGCGAAAGTTTTCTTACCTCTTCAGCGACAACTGCAAAACCACGCCCTGCTTCGCCTGCACGGGCTGCTTCAATCGCCGCATTCAAAGCCAGCAAATTCGTTTGTGAAGCAATACCTAAAATCATCGTTAACACATTTTGAATTTCCTTGGTATTTTCACTAAGCAAACGAATTTTAGGAATGATGATATCATTATGCTCTAACAATTTAGAAATATTACTATTATTATTGTCAAGTACGCTTGATAACTGCTCCGTACTCGCACTAATACTACTAGCATTTTCATTAATGCTACCAACACTAGCAATAATATTAGGCACAACATTTCGGTACTGATCAAAAAGCTCCATCACTTTCACGTTGAGTTGATTTAATACTTGTAATTGATTTACACGACGTTGTAAGAAGAAACTATGAAAGCTCGCATAGTGGATTGCAAACTTATTGTAATATTCATCATAAAATTTTTCCATCTGTTCTACCTTATAAAAGAATATTGCCGTAAGCGTTTCATTCATATGAATACCAAGCAATTCTCCAAAACTAGAAAAACCAGCAACTGGTATATTTTTAAAAACACCTAAACGATCCAATTCATTGACATTACCTAACCGTCGTAAAATGCAGTCATTTAAAATACCACCTAAAGGGGCTGGTTTATTCGCACAGAATTTCTTCCAGTCTTGCTCTGTGGTAGTAATCAAAGATTCACGCTTCACCAAATAGAGAGACTCTCCAGTAACAACATCACAAAAAAAATATACTCTGCCTGCTTCTTCATCCACTTTTGCAATAGAACGCGTAAACAATTCACCTTCAACATGAATTGCAAAACTATAACTAGATAGAGCCTTACTTAATTCATTGCCCGTTGTACAACGAAATTTTTTCTTCAAGGCTTCTATAAAATTAATACTGTTCCCATCTCCGTCCAGCACTTGACTGATATAACGTAACGCTGCATTTGAACTGGTTACAATAAATTTATCCGCTGTTTTACTAAAATTTTGTGTTTTAAAAATACCAAACCGATAATTTTCATTTAATTTAACAAAGCAAATAATCGCATGATTTTGTAACACGCGATTCCCATCGTAAATATAAGTATGATCAAAAGCTAGACTGCCACCAGCCGAACCACCAATAAATGTACATGGATAGCTACGCAATGCATAGGTAGCTTGCATCAAAAACGTTTCACAATTAGATAAACCTTCTACATAGGTAAGAGCCACTGTATCATTGGCATTGACGGAAAAATTAACTTTTTGTTTTTGTAATTCTTGCTCAATTTTTTCAATACGTTCCTTGCTATTTAGATTTGCCTTACCGGATTTTATATCATCATTCGGCAAGGAGAATGAAATAATCTGGCAATTACGAATCATCCGTTTAGAATACGCTTGCAGTAAAACTTTTCCTCTACCATCGTTTGCTGGCTGATAAAGCGTTTCATTACTTGCCGTATGACAAAGCTCGCCCGCTGTAGACAGCATAATTAACTTTGTATCCTGCGGCAACATCGTCTGAATCGTACGTGCCAGTTTCTCCATATCATTATCTGGAGAGCTAAAGCCGATTACCAGTGCCACTCCTTCGACAACTGCACAAACCTCTTCTAATGCATGTTGGTTAATATCTCGGGTTGATAAATAGGTCACTTTTATATCTTCTCGTTCTATCTTTGAGACACTAGACAAACTTGAAGAATCTACTGTGTTATTTGTAACTTGCCTGGTAAATCCTTCCGAACTCTGGTTCTTCTTTTTTAAAAAAGAGAACATCCAAACCACTCCTAGTTGTAAAATTATTCTTTTATTTTACCAAAATAACTATAATTTTACAATTACTTTATTTTACAAAAGCACTTTATTCAAATATCCACACTACTTTATAAATCATCCTGCTAAATCATTGATTTTTTGCTCATATAACAACAAAGAGACTATCACAAAACAAATTTTGCAACAGTCTCTTCGCTTTTATTTTTCTATTTCTACACTTGCTTCAAACATTCTATTCCAAGGGAAATCTACGTTTACTTTCGTAAAATCAAACCCTCGTAAATGTTCCTTAGCAAAGGTATTCATTTTCTCATTGGCCGATTTTACAATTGTCGGTTTTGCTAAATCGAGTTTGCTATAGTTGCCACCTTTTAAATGATTTAACTCCCCAGCAAGCGTTTGGCGAATATTGGCTTGATAAGCCCAGTCATCCATTAGCCTAACACTAAGTAGACGATTCTTATCTTCTAGCTTCATCTTATCTACTAAAATGCCTTGACCAATAACAAAACCAGCACTATTGTTCGCAGTATTCCAGCCAGAATATGCCGCTAGTTTATTTAACAAACCTTGTTTTTCAAGCTCTGCCATCAATGCATTATCTGCACCATTGGCAAACGAGATATCTGCAACAGCCACAGGATAACCACAATTTAAATACCGCTTAATTTCATTCACAAAAGCTTTTGTATTTGCGTGTTCTGTTGTTGTATTGGTTGGATAATTAGCTTCAGATGTCACTCCATCTTTCGCGGTATTTACCAGTAATACCAAATCAGCACGTTCCGTCGTTGGAACAGGAATTGCCCCACTAGCAAATAAATGTGATTGAATGGACTTTCCGATTGCCTCGTCAGAATATGTCGGCACCGTATCAGCACCAACACCATCAGCGTACCGTACTGCGACAAGTGGGATATGCCAATTTAAATCATTACTTGCCCGTGTTAATAGAACCATACCCATTTCGTCAATGCCAGCTAAAGTCTGGAATTTTGACACGCCCAAAGCCTCGCCTTGACTACTCAGCAAACGGCTTTCTTTATGTGTCTGCGAAAATGGCGCATTGTCATCGCGCCCTAGCGCTAGATATTGAAATACATTTTTCTTTGCAAGTTCTACCAATTTCGTATTGGCTGCAAAATTTTTACTACGACGTTCCATCCAATCGCTTATTGCTTCTTCAGGAACACTTTTCTTTAATTTTGCAACTTGCTTCTTTTCTGCTCTGCTCAGCCCATTGCTTTCTTCCTTATCCTGCAATGAGGTTAAGGTAAAAATATCTGGTCCGTATTTTTCATAATAGCTAGGCTCTTCACCACCGGCACTGCTACGTGGCGAACGCATAATGGAACCAAATACATAGATTTTTAAGTTAGGATTTTCTTCGTGCAGTTTTTCAAAATTATCTACACGTTTTAAAAGAGTTTCACTTGATAACGTATGTTTACGAGAAGCAACTAAACTACCATAAAGTAGGGAATCCGATGATAAAACAACAGCATCCGACTTCTTGGCATTGGTAAATAGCCATTGCCAAAGTTCATCTGATTTTCCTAAAGAGGTTCGGTTACCTAATAATTCTGTAGGTGGCACGAGTACATCATAGTCAAGTTTCTTTACCGTATCCAATGTTTGTGCAAACGAAATCGGACGGTCATCATGCGGAATAAAGATGATTTGTGGCCTAATTTCCGCAAATACTGGCATCTGGGCAAAAACCGTATAAAAACATATGACAAAAAACATAAGTACTTTTTTATACAAAAGCTAACTCCCCTTTCTTCACTTAAGAATATTTTGTAACATATTTTTAACTGTATCAGGTAAGTTAAGAGCAGTTTTAAATTCTACATAACCATCTTTCGGCACAGCTTGCTCAACGATAACAGCATCACTTAGCGAATAACCAAATAATTCTGCCTGACCAAAACTAGACTCCCTCACTGCATCGTGAAAATCCACCGTCACAGTATTACCAGAGATTTTTGTCTTAATCGTATCACCAAGATTTACTTTGCCAACAAATTTTTCCGCCATGGATAAACTAATCCGCGAAAAAATCCAAGACATGGTCCCATTGTCAGGTAAATCTTTTTCTAACACTTTAAACTTTAAGACCGAAGTATCTTTGTTATGCTCAAATTGATCAATCCGACATAACAAAATCACTTTACCAAACTTTTTCGTATCCGCTGTTAATTTCATTTTACCATCATCAACAGAAGTAACTTGTAGCGACTTAATGGCTGAATTTTCATCAATTGTTTTGGCAATGGATTCATTAATGGTTTCATCTGGAACCGACACTTTACCTTCTTTAAGCTGTTCTAGCGTTTGCGTATCCCAAGTCTGACGAACAACATCTATCACTGGTGTTAAGTTGTCAATCTTTCCACTAAGATCACTAAGATTGATATTACCAAGCATTTCGCTTGATAGATCAACTGGCATATCTATCATATTTATGGCCTCCCTAATTTGTCCTAACCAATATTAGCATATGTTTGCCAATTCATTATACACCAACTAGAGAGCAATTTCTATTTCCTTATTTTACAGACAATCCTAAACGGATTCACTGCGCATATCCTGCCATAAATCCCGTGCCAAATTATAAATATTCGGTTCCATTCTGGAACGCTTATCCCCAATCACCCGGCTCAAATATTGAATTGCTTTTTCTGTATTGCCTGTTCTTCTGAAAAGTTCACCAATCAAATACGTCGCTGCTGTATCGGTCATACTTCCAATCGGAAAACGTTCTGTCGTCAGCGCTTTATCATAAGCCTCTAACGCTCTAATTAATACCTCTTGTTCTTTTGCCTTTGCTTCTTCGCTTGCATCATTATCTTCCTCACCAGCTTCACGATACAGCCAGCCCAATTTTAAGTACAAGCCAGCTCTACGGCTCTCTGGCGCACCAATTAAATCAGCAAAGTAAAGTGCTAATTTAAACGCATTAATCGCATCTACTCTTGTTCTGACTTCCTTGTATTCAATTTTTACTTTCCTATCTTTTAAAAACTCAGCAATTTTTTCTTTTTCTTTTTCTCTTAACATATCGAAGTGCTTTTCATCCGAAGCATACCCACAATGCGAACATACCCAAATATCATAATAATATGGATTAAAATCCTTATAATGCACACAAAAATCGCTATCCTGTTTTATTTTAATCAATCGCGACCGTGTCTTGGTCAATTGAAACTTTTTCTCACAAATTGGACATTCTTTTTCTACCGAATAGGTAAAACCTACTGCCATCAAATTCATCTCCCTATTGTTATCACAAACGTTAACTCTATTTCTTATATACCCAAGAATCATCTGCGATTCAGATTTTCTAGTCGTTTCTCCCCCTCTTTTTCACCACTTGCATATAACATAACCACGATCTCAACTTCATTTCTATGATAAATAAAAATAAATCTGATGGACGATTCACACTAAGACTATTAATCTTATGATTGGTCACTATAATATATATCGAATAAAGTCGAAATTTCATAAATATAAATTTATAGAATACTCATTTAATTTTCCGTGTAAAATTTATCCAATTTACTAGCATTTTCTTTGTAAAAAGAATGATAAATTATTTTTCTATTCTTCTTTAAATCGATCCAACATCGAAATAGTATCGACCAGATGATTATTAAAAATTTGTTTCGCCACTTCTAGCAGTTCAAGAATCATTGGGTCACGTAACGAATAGGTTACTTTGTTGCCATCTTTCGTTCCATGCACAATATTTTTATTGCGTAGTATCGATAACTGTTGCGAAACCGCACTACCTTCACTACCAACTAAAGTCTGGAGTTCATTGACATTTTTATCTCCTTGCGCCAAGAGTTCCAAAATGCGAATACGGAGCGGATGTGCCAAGGCTTTAAAAAACTCCGCTTTAAATTTCTGTAATTCTAAATTCAACCTTATTCACCTCGTTTAAGAACTTCCTCATATTGATCAAGCGCAAGTAGAATCCCCTGTATTAACGCTTGTGGCCTTGGTGGGCAACCGGGTACATAGACATAGACTGGAACAAACGAATCAATCCCACCTGCATTAGCATACGTTTCGCCAACTACACCACCGCCACAGGCACAGGCCCCGATCGCTAGCACCATTTTAGGCTTAGGTGTTGCCTCATAGGTAATGCGAAGTGCTTTTTCCAGATTACTGGTCACCCCACCAGTCACCATCAACATATCTGCTTGCCGTGGTGATGGAACAAAGCTCACCCCAAACCGGCTGATGTCATAAATCGGATTGGATAACGTCGCCATTTCAAAATCGCAACCATTACAAGAACCTGTATCGACATGACGAATATGAAGTGAACCGCTCAAAACTTCCTTGATCCGATTTTTTAGGTCAATTCCTAATTCTTCTTCACTCACTCTGCCATCTCCTCCCTACTTTACTTCATTTTTATCAACAGATATAAATAAATCTTTTTTTGCATTGACTGCCAAATAGCAATCTGTCGTTTGTGTAAGCGCCTCGGTATTACAAATTTTAACGCAGTTGCCACACTGGATACAATTGCCGTGAAATAATCTTATTTTGTTCACATTCATACGAAGTGCCCCAGTTGGACAAGCAGCAATACAGTCTTCCCAATTCGTGTTTTTTTGCGCAATCAACTCAATCTTACCCCTATATTTTTTTGACGCTGGTTCAAATGGTTGTTTTTTTGTTACCGTACCAACTTGCCAAATCTTTTTAAGCATGTCAAACATGATGAATCCTCTCCTTATCTGTTATTTAACGATCACAGCAGGAATAACACAATTCAAAACTTTTATTAATCAACGGAAAATCAGGGATGATGTTACCAGGTACCGCAACTGCCACCGCTGGCCAATTACTATAAGCTGCGGAACGAATGCGGTAACGATAGATTTTATTATCTTGTCCAAACATCAACCAATGGCAATTTTCCCCCCGCGCCGATTCTGTCCAACCCAAGCTCGTTTTATATGGCTCAATTTTTGGAATACCCGTAATAATATCGCCTTCGGGTAAATCTTGCAAAATTTGCCTAATTAATAAAATAGAATTGAATACTTCTAAAATACGAACCTTAATTCTAGCGAGTACGTCGCCTTCTTCTTGAACAATCACGGCAAAATTCAATTGATTATATGCCGCATAAGGCAGATCACGCCGACAATCGATATCCCTTCCCGATGCTCTTGCCGCCACCCCGACAGCTTCTAACTCTGTCACTTGTTGCAAACTTAATTGTCCAGTTGTTTCCATTCGATCAACGGCAATTTCGTGGTTAAGCAAAATATCCGCCAAATCTTGAAAATCTGGATCGAGCTCGTTTAAATGATTTGTAATCCGATCAATTTCATCTTTTCTGATATCTTGTTGCACGCCACCGAGCGCAATCACACCGCGTAAATAGCGATGGCCTGTTAATTCTTCATTTAAGCGCAAGAGCAATTCTCGCATTCTTGCCCCTTGGCTATTGCCCACAGCAAAGCCATAACCAGCACAGATATTACCGACATCACCAACATGATTATACAGACGCTCCAGCTCCAAATACAACGTTCTAATATAAGCCGCGCGCCTAGGAATCGTAATATTTGCTGCTGTTTCAACTGCCTGTGCAAAAGCTACCGCGTGGGAAACATTACACACGCAGCAAATGCGTTCGATTAAAAACATCGCTTGCTCCAAGGTTTTCCCTTCAAGTTTTTTTTCAATCCCCCGATGCGTATAAAAAAGGCGAGTGTCCAAATGAAGTACCGTATCGCCTACCGCCCCAAAACGAAAATGACCTGGTTCAATAATCCCAGCATGAATCGGTCCCACGGGAATCTCCGTTACGTCTGTCCCAGTATACTCGACAAAATGATCCACTTCGTTCTCACAATGCAGCATACTAGTCTCTATATAATCTTTACGCAGCGGATACACAGCTTCCATTTGATCGCCATGAAAAATCAAAGGACTCCGATTGGGGTGCCCCAAGGCTCTAAGCCCAAGTAAGTCATTGACTTCCCTTTCATACCAATTGAAAGCTGGCATATATGCAGCAAGCGATGGAAAAGTAGGATCGCTTTCTTCTAAACATAGTTTAACTGTAATAAAATATTGAATTTTATCAAAAGCAAATACGTAATAAAGTACAAACATGCCATTAATTTGCCGCTCATCATTGCCTACTATTGTAAACAGCCTTGACTCTTGCTCCTGATACAGATACTGACAAACTTCTGGCAAATCTTTTTTATCAATATGAAGTACCGTTTCATTTGCTTGCTCTTTGGCGTCTAGCAAACGATTTCCTAACTGTTGCAGGATCTTTTTGATCATCCGTCTTTTACTGTCCAAGTCCTTCACCTCCACCTTGCAATACACTGGCTGCCGTGTGAATTGCCTTCTCTAAAAACTCTGGCACATAAAGACCACATAATAGGATCAACGACAAAGGAATACACATCGCAACACGCATCCACCAATCCGTTGGTTTCTTGCCAATCCGAGTTGGTAGTTCACCAAAGCCCATGCGAATGACATAATAACTCATCCCAGCAAAAATCAAGACGATCAGCGCAGCGAATGTACAAGCCGCCCAGAGTTTTCCTGCTTCGGCCCCCGCTATCATAATCGTAAATTCACTCATAAAAATACTAAATGGTGGTGCGCCGGCAACTGCAAAAGCGGCTAACAAAAATACGATTCCGGTAAAAGGCATTGCTTTTACTACCCCAGAGATGCGATCTATATATTTTGAATGATACTTTTGCGCGATATTACCCGCCGAAAAAAACAAGAGCGACTTTGTCATTGAATGATTGAACATGTGTAAAAACGCCCCATAAAGCCCTAGTGGACCACCGATTCCCACTGCAAGGGTAATAATCCCCATATGCTCAACGCTAGAGAACGCCAACATCCGTTTCAGATCATGTTGCACCATGATAAAAGGTACGGTTACACTAATCGAAAACAAACCAAAGGCAATGAGATAATCGCCAGCATGCCCTTGTAACGTCACATTTGCAATTGCATAAACGCGAAAAATTCCATAAAGCGCAGTATTTAATAAAACACCTGATAAAACAGCACTCACTGGCGCGGGTGCTTGGCTATGTGCATCGGGAAGCCAAAAATGCATTGGTGCAAGACCTGCTTTGGTTCCAAAACCAATCAAGATGAAAATAAAACCAAATTCGACCCAGCGAGGATTAAGTTCAGCTGCTACTTTGAACAATTGTGTCCATTGCAATGCCGCAGCTGGTTGTTCAGCGATGGCATTTAGTCCCGATAAATAGAAAAATACAATACCGAGCAATGCAAAGGCAATCCCAACAACCCCCATAATTAGATACTTCCAAGCCGCTTCAAGCGAATGCTGTGTTCCATAAAAAGCAACCAACATTGCCGAAACCAACGTGGTCAGTTCTACACCAACCCATAATAAACCTAAGTTATCTACGGCACTAACGATAAGCATTGTTAAAATAAAAAAGTGTAGAAAAAAATAATAACGCCCAAGCTGCCTTCTCGTAATCACTTTTTCCTGTACTTCATAACGCATATAACTAACAGAATAAATCGCCGCCGCAAAACCTACAATAGAAATCAACATAATATTAAAAGAACCCAAAGCATCAATATAAATCAAATCATCAAATTCATTGATACTATTACTAGAAAACACTTGGACTGCAATCATACTAGCAAGGCAAAGTGTAACAAACGAACCAATTACCTGCAAAAGATCAGCTGCCTTATATTTACTGCATAAGCCAGCTAACACACCCGTCAGTAATGGTGAGATTAATAATCCTATCGCTAACATACCTATCCCCTTAAATCTTGCATTTTTTCTGTATTTAAACTATGAAATGCCGAATGAATTCTAAATGACAAGCTCGCAATGATAACCACCGCTACAAATAAGTCGAAGAATACCCCAAGTTCTACAGCAAGCGGCATACCATAACTAATCGCCTGGGTAAGCAAGAATAAACCATTTTCAATCACAATCACACCGATGCCTTGCATCAGCACTTGTTTATTATTAATAATCGTAAAAGTTCCTAAAAACACTAAAATAATTGCCGTCCCTAAATATCGCATTCCATGTTCTGCCCCTGGCAAACTTAGATGAGAAGCTACATATTGCCCCATAACAACAAGCATCAATGCGATAAATATCGAGCCAAATTGTCCCATCGTCCGTTCTACATTACGCTGTGCTTTTGTCTTTTTCACCGTGTAAAATAAAATATAGGGAATGACGATTGTTTTCACAACAATCGTTAAGACTGCCGCAATGAACAAATGCAACATCCCCGTTTTCTGCCACATCAATAAGGCAATAATTGCGAGTCCTGCCGATTGCACAGCAATGATCACAACCGCATCAATCGTTTTTTTCGTTCTAAATAGAAACAACGTACTAAGCAATAATATCGCGGTAACAAAACTATCCATAACGCTCTCCTCCTATTTAGCAATCTGCAAAACTATTGCTAACATAGATAATGCTATCGACGAAGCCAACAGTTTTGGAATTTTAAAGATACGAATTTTTGCATATGCTGTTTCGATACAAGCCAATAGCACGCCTACGGCGATTATTTTGACAACATAAACCGCTAAACCAAGCAATAAAGCTTCCGCTGTAAACTCCACAGCAATACCCCATGGAATAAATAAATTTACAAACATACTAAATAAAATCGTTTGTTTCAGAAGAATCGCCCACTGCAATACTCCCCAATAACGCCCCGAATATTCTAACATCATCGCTTCATGTAACATCGTAAGCTCCAAATGGGTATCGGGATTATCATACGGAATCCGCCCTGTCTCGGCAATGATGACAATCAAAAATGCTAGGCACGAAAGCCAATGCCCATAGTCAAATAAATCCCAATCTAGTTGAATCAGTGTACTAACAATATCGCCAACATTGGTCGTTCCCACACTAAGTAGGACTGAAATCACGGCTAGTAATAAAGCCGGCTCACAAATTGCTGACATGACCATCTCACGACTAGACCCCATACCACCAAACGCACTACCAGCATCTAATGCCGTAATCGCTAGAAAAAATCGTACCACCGCAAATAAATAGATAATCACGATGATATCACCCGTCATGCCAAGCGGGGCTTTAACATATAGTGTTGGGATTAATAGTCCCACACAAAGCGTTGCCGCGAAACAAATATATGGTGTTGTGCGTGTTAGCCAAGAAGCATCTTTAGCGAGCACCGCATCTTTTCGTAAATATTTAAAAATATCACGATAGGGTTGCACAAAATCCGCACCAATACGATTTTGCAAGCGTGCTTTTGTTTTTTTTATCATGCCTTGTACTAAAGGTGCGAAGAGCAATACGATCAAGAGTTGCACCAAACCAAAAAGCAATTGTTTTATCATACTACACCTACCTACTCCAAAGCAGTGTTAAAATTAACGCTGCTACCATATAAGATAAATACGCTTGTAAATTACCACTTTGAATAATTTTGATGCGTTTAAATACTTGCACAAGAATCCCAATCGAAGGTTTATAAACATTATCGCCCACCCGAGCACTGATATCGAGCGCATGGTGAATTCGTTTTGGATAATATTCATATTCTTTTTCCACCGTTACTTTGCGCGATAACCCAAGTACACCATGAAAAATTCGCAAAATTGGATGGGAATAAGAGGTCGCTGTATATTCCATTTTCGGTACATGCACTGAACCACAAGTCCAAGTATCTTGAAGGACATAGGCACTTTTGCCATAGTTCAATCGGATACACAAAAAAACTCCAAACAATAGTAATGCAAAAACTATACCAATCAAACCCACTGATACATTTTGTGAAACTTGCGGTGTAAATGGTACATAAAGCATCATGTCGCCACCAATCTTCGCCGGAAAGTAACGTGAGGTAACCGCATTGGTTAAAGCCACTACCCCACCGGGATATAAACCGAGCACCAAAGATAAAATAGAGAGCAAGCCCATCCCTAGGCGCATACTACGATTTACTTCTTTTGCACTTACTGCCCCTTCACTTCTTGGCTTTGCTAAAAAGGCGATACCGAAATGTTTTACTACCGCAACAGCGGCAAGCGCACCACTAAACCCTAAGATTGCAACGACCAACGCAGCAAATAATTTCACTGCACCACCCTCACAATCAAAAATCATATGAAATAGCGATTGCAGCAAGGCCCATTCACTCATAAACCCATTGAACGGTGGTAGTGATGCCAGCGACATACCGCCCACCAAGAAAGCTGCTGCCGTCCAAGGCATCCGATGAATCAGCCCGCCCAACTTACTCACATCACAAGTACCAGTTGCTTTTAATACCGCCCCAGCCCCCATGAATAGCAAACTTTTAAATACCGAGTGATTGAATACATGGTACAATGTTGCCGTCATCGCCAATGCCCCTAACACGACTTGATCTACCGACTGGAAATATAAACTTGCCCCAATCCCAACGCAAATAATCCCCATATTTTCCACACTACTATACGCCAAAAACCGTTTTATATCATTTTGAATTACCCCAAGCATAATTCCTACAATGGCAGAAACCGTTCCGACTACCATAACCGTAATGCCCCACCAAGCAGGGCCCGTACCTAAGAAATCAAAACTAACACGTAAAAATGCATACACTGCAGTCTTAATCATCGCTGAAGACATCAAGGCCGTCGCACTCGATGGAGCTACTGGATAGGCCCGCGGCAACCATACGTTGATTGGAAACAATCCCATTTTCGCCCCAAACCCGATAAAGAAAAAGAAAAACACCACACTCTTCACCGTTTCTGGTAAAATTGCTCCAACATTTTTATAATCAACAAATTCTAAACTGCCCGTGTAAACATACAAGATTAAAAACGCAAAGCTCAAAAAAACACCGCAGACATGCGTCATAATCAAATACATATACCCACCCGAACGAACTTTTGCTTGTTCATGCTCAAACATCACCAAACAAAAGGAGGATAACGCCATAAACTCCCAAAAAATAAGAAAGGTCACCGAGCTATCAACACCTACAACCCCGATGAGCGATAAAGTAAAAATATTCATCAACGCCCCGAGATATCCGGCTACCCCTTTTTCATAATACTTGGTGGCATACCCTTGGGCATACAACGAACAAACAATGCTCATAACACCAATCACCAATAAAAACAAAGCCGCTAAGGTATCAAAATGAACTTTGAGTACGATATTGCTCATCATCCGCCAAGCCGTCACTGCAAACTCATCCTGAAAAATCAGTAACCTCCCAGCGATGATGGTAATAAGACTCCCGCCCACAAAAGAACAACCATTGGCAAACGTATTGGCAAACTTCTGCTTGCCATTCATCAAAGCAGGTAATATCCCGCCCGCAATAAAACAAAGTAAACTCACCTGAAATAAACTCAAATATAAATCCGCTGTTTCCATTCCAACCTCCGAACATAACTATTGTTGAATATCTGATTATTTAAATATACTAAAATAGATAAAAATACACAAAGAGTATTTTTATGCTCATTCTCTTAAAAAAGCAGATAAAACCTATTTAAGTTCTCCTTATTGCAAAATCAACCTACATATCTCTTTATTTCTCGTGTTTTCTACACTATTCGATTTTATAGCATTTTTTTCGACGAATTAATAAAAATGAAGATTGCAAACTTAATTTTCTAACACTTTAAACACTAATCATAGGCAGATACTTTGCATAAGAAAATCATTCAATCAAGGCAATATAGACCAATCTTACTACTAAATAGCTTTGAAGGCTTTTTGTCTGACCGAAGGGAGTTTGAGCCTTCATTGCGATCTTCGAATCAGTACGCACTAGCGATTGGTCTTTTGCCGACTTGTCGATTTTCGTTGCAACTTATCTACGTTGTGATCACAAAAAAGTGAGCAACGCAAAATTTCATGCACTGCTCACTTTTCATTTTAATTATTTAACTATTTTTTAAACAAATCCCTACGCTCTCACGCTCAACTAACGAATTCTCTAGCATAACTCTTTTACTTATTTGATTATTTGAATCTATTTTTTCCAGCAATAACTGCGCCGCTTGACTGCCTAATGAAAACATATTTTGCTCTACTGTTGTCAACTTTGGCTCAATAAACCGACTGAGTGCTATATTGTCATACCCAACAATCGACAATTCCTCCGGTATAGCAATATTCAATTTCTTACAGGCGTTTACCACGCCAGCTGCCATTAAATCATTACAAGCAAATACAGCAGTAGCCTCACTGGATGGCAAAATTTCCAATACTTTTTGCATCGTATTGTCGACTGTTTCATTACTATTACCATCACCGATATTGATCATATACTTTTCATGAAAATAGTGTTTGCGCTTCATGATATCAACATAGGCCTTCTCTTTGATATCATAAGAATCACTATTTTTACCGCGAATAAACAAAATATCTCTATGCTTATGTTCTAATAAATAGTGAATTGCCAATCTTGTTCCGGCATCTTCATCATTTGAAACATACGATATATTCGGATGATTTTTATAGCTATTAATAAACACGATCGGAATTTGTCTAGCAATTCGCTCATAAAATGTATTTTGCAAATTTTCTGTGTGGGGACTGATCACAATAATTCCCGATACATTTCTGGCCATAAAGTCATTGATACATCGCATTTCTACTATTGAATCATTTTTAGAACAGCAAAACATCAACGAATAGGACTCTCTAGTGAAATGTTCCTCTACACCATTCATCACCTCAGCAAAAAACATATTGTAGATACTCGGGACTACCACCCCCACAATGGTCGATTTTTGCCGATTAAATTCGCGCGCCTGCATATTGGGAACGTATTTTAAGGACCGAATCGCCGCTAAAACTTTCTCTCTCGTTGCTTCTTTTACAGGATAGTTACCATTGATCACCCTAGACACTGTAGCAATTGATACCTTTGCTTTCTTAGCAACATCTATAATTGTTGATTTCATAGCTGCCTCCTACAATGATTCAACAAATTTATTGAAAGCCTGTATTCCTATTTCATTCCTTTTAAATACACCCGCATGCGATAAAACAGTTAAGAATTTTAGTCCAACTTCTTTTTGTACTATTTCATCGACATTTTGCACATTAATTTTTGCATACTTAGTCCGTATTTCCTGATACCAGATTGCATGTTTCCCGATGCTTTCCTCTTGTGAAATATCTTCAATTCCTTCGAGCAGTGCTTTGCAGATATGTTTTAGTTCCTGCTCTAATCTTGCTGGCAAAATTGCCAAGCCCAGCACTTCGATCAAACCGATATTTTCTTTTTTGATGTGATGCACTTCACTATGCGGATGAAAAATACCAAGTGGATGCTGCTGACTACTGCGATTATTACGTAGTACCAAGTCAAACTCATAGGCATCGCCCCGCATTCTGGCAATTGGTGTAATCGTATTATGCGGTTCACCTTTGCTATTTGCTAAAATTTCAACAGTTTCATCAGAGTAATTTCGCCATGCAGTTAAAATATGATCCGCTAACTCAATTAATTTTTCTTTCTTCTTATCCCGTAAACGAAGTACAGAAAGCGGCCATTTAACCCTACCTACACTGATATCCTCATACCCTTTGATACAGTAAGTTTCTTCCACTGCTGCTGTTTCCATTGCAAACGTATATCTACCCCCTTGATAATGGTCATGTGATAAAATTGACCCTCCAACAATCGGTAAATCTGCGTTAGAACCGACAATGTAATGCGGCAAAACCTCCAAAAAGGCTAGTAAATTCTCAAAAGTCTCCCTAGATATTTTCATTGGAATGTGTTCACTATTTAGCACGATACAATGCTCATTGTAATAAACATAAGGAGAATACTGCAAAAACCAAGCTTTACGATTAAAATTGAGCGGAATAATCCGATGGGTCTGACGCGCTGGATGATTCAGATGACCAAAAAATCCTTCATTTTCCTTGCAAAGCAAACATTTCGGATAGGCTGTCGATTTGATGAGTTTTGCTTTCGCAATATCCTTAGGGTCTTTTTCTGGCTTCGATAAATTGATCGTAATATCTAGATCACCATACTCCGTTGCTGTTTTCCACGCGATATTTTTATCGGTGCGGGCTTTTCGTACATAATTAGAAGCAATACTTAAATCATAATAAAAATCAGTGGCTGCTTGCGGAGAATCCTGATACAGTGCATTAAATTTACCAATGACTTCTGACGGGCGTGGCATGATACAATTCATAATTTTCGTATCAAATAAATCACGCTGCAAATTCGTATCTTCAATAATATTTTTTTCTACAGCATAGGCTAGCATCTCTTCTAAAATTGGCGTTGCTGTTTCTAACGTTTCCTCGATTGGCATCGTTAGAAACTCTGGCACATCTAATGTTCCCAATAATAGGTTTGTAGCGTAAACCTGATCTAATGCAGTGATTAATCCTTTTTGTAAGCCAAAATGAATCAAACGGTTAATTTGCTTCACAATCATTGTTCTTCCCTCTATTCAGCAAAACCATTTGGATGCTGTTTATGCCAACCCCAAGCAGTTTTTATGATTTCCTCCACACTCACATAGTTTGGGTTCCAGCCAAGTACACGCTGTGCTTTTTCACTAGAAGCAATCAACTGTGCTGGATCGCCCGCGCGTCTTTCCCCTAATACCACTTTGATATCTTCCCCTGTTGCTGCTTTTGCCGCAGTAATCATTTCCTTTATCGAAAAACCTGTTCCACTCCCAAGATTAAAAATATTGCTTGCGTTGCCAGCGCGTAAATACTGTAAGGCCTTAAGATGTGCATCTGCCAAATCAATCACATGGATGTAGTCACGGATACAGGTACCGTCCGGCGTTGCATAATCTTCACCAAATACAGTGATAAATTCACGCTTCTTTAACGGAACTTGCAAAATTAACGGAATCAAATGAGTTTCTGGTGCATGATCTTCACCGATACTCCCGTCTTCTAATGCCCCAGCAACATTAAAATAGCGCAAGGATACATAGTGAATACCATTTGCTGCACTTACCCATTTCATCATTTTTTCCATCGCCAATTTTGTTTCGCCATATGGATTGGTCGGATTCGTTTCATCGTCTTCTGCGATTGGCACATGTTTTGGCTCGCCATAAACAGCTGCCGTAGAAGAAAACACGATCTTTTTCACAGCATGTTTTACCATACTTTCTAGGAGTATCTGCATGCCATACACATTGTTATTAAAATACTTCAAGGGATTGGTCATGCTTTCGCCAACCAAAGAATTCGCCGCAAAATGCATCACCGCTTCAATTTTGTTTTCCGTAAAGATCTGATCTAAAATCCTACCATCGCGAATATCACCTAAATAAAATTTCGCTGCTGGATTGATTGCCGCTTTGTGTCCTGTTTGTAAATTATCGACAATGACTACAGTTTCATTTTTTTCTACCAATTGATGTACTGCATGGGAACCGATATAACCGGCACCACCACAAACTAAAATTGCCATATCAACTCACTCCTCCCTTTAACTTTCCTGCACCATTTACGATACTTGCCACGTAAAAGCTTGGTGCATAACCGATTTTCTCTGTATATACTGGGGTAATATTTTCAATAAATGCATCTACATCCTGTTCTTCTACAATGCTAACCGTACAACCACCAAACCCAGCACCCGTCATTCTAGAACCAATCACACCCTTTTGCTGCCATGCCAATTCTGCCAAAGTATCCAGTTCAAGACCTGTTACTTCATATAAATCTCTTAGCGACACATGAGAATCGTTCATCAATTGACCAAACTGTTTTAAATCATTTTCTTCTAATGCTTTTACTGCGTTTAGCGTTCTTTGATTTTCATACACAGCATGACGAGCACGTTTTACATCTACCGGATGCTCAATCACATCTTTACTTGCTTCAAATTCAGCTTCCGTCAATTCTCCCAAAGAACCAATTGCTCGTTTCGTCTGTAAATCTTTCAACGCACGTTCACACTGGGCACGACGTTCATTATATTTCGAATCACCTAAACCACGTCTTTTATTGGTATTGCCAATGACAATTTTATAGCCATCCATTGCAATTTTGCTATAACGGAACTCCAAGGTATTGCAATCTAACATGATGGCGCAATTTTCCTTGCCCATCCCAACAGCAAATTGATCCATAATCCCACAATTCACACCAATAAATTGATTTTCCGTCTGCTGGCACATTTTCACCATTTCGATCCTATCAATGTTAAGCTGAAAAAGTTCATTTAAAACAACTGCCATTAAGACCTCTAGCGAAGCCGAAGAAGACAAACCAGCACCATTTGGTAATGTTCCATAAACGAGCAAATCAAATCCACTTGTGACAGTAAAGCCATGTTTACTGAAGGTATCAATAACGCCTTTCGGGTAATTTGCCCAATTATGTTTTTCCTCATAACGGAGCATAGCTAAATCAAATTCTATGATACCGATTTCTTTAAAATTTGCTGAATACATCCGTATTTTTTGATCCGTACGCTTTGAAACCAAGCCATAGGTTCCTAGTGATATCGCACAAGGAAAAACATGGCCACCATTATAATCGGTATGTTCACCAATCAAATTTACCCTCCCTGGTGAAAAAAAAGTATCCTTGGGTTTTTCACCAAATAAACTTTTAAAATCCTTTGTTAACTCAGCAATCATATCCATCGACGACACTTCCTTATATATTTTTTTGCAAATAAATTTTATTTCATTTGCGCCTAAAGACGATAACATCCCATGATCAATCAGTAATAGTAAACGTTTACTATTTTCTCTAAAAAAAAGAGACCTTTTTAAACTGATCTTGCTTGTATTTATAATTTAACTCTATTTTAGTCCTTAATAGCAAAACTTTCAATATATTTAAATAATTTTTTCTAAAAATATGCTGATAATTTTCACAAAAATTTATCTCAGTTACAAAACACTTTTTCATTTTCATAAAATGATGCCGCCAAAATGAAAATAAAGCTGCTGCATTTTCCTATTGCAACAGCTTTATTTTCTTAGGCTCGCGATATCACACTTTGGCTAAAGCCACTGACTCTTGATAACTGACAAGCAGAAATGCTATCGATGTTTTTCAATTTGTGCAGCATTTCGTTCCGCTTAGTCTTCGCGATACCAGTCAGCTCTTCTAATGTTTTTACGCCAGCCATGCGCAAAATCAATATTTTGAGTTCCGCATCGATCATCTTTTCACGCGTCGACTCTAGACATTTTTCTTCCGCTGGCTCGTTCATATATTTTTTGAAAGCAATATTCGCTTTTGCGGTCGTATTTCCTAGTAAGTTTAAACAATAGGCACTATGCACCAGCACTGGTTTTGCTACATACTCGCCATAACTGCTATAAGCATACTTACTAACCTCTGTTGCAATGCCCAGCCTGACTGGTTCCTGGTGAATATACCTTAACACTGTGAATAGGTAGTCATCGCTTTCGACAACTTCACTTTTAAAGCGATCGTGAAACAGTTGCCCAGTGCGGTTATATTTCCCATTATACCAAGCCACATATTTCACGCCGATCCGCTTCATCATATTACCGATTTTCGTCGTGCCTTCTTTTAGTACTAAGTGCAAATGATTATCCAATAAACAATACCCGTACACTTGATATTGACAGACATCAACATACTCTGACAACAGTTCCAAAAATTTATCCTTATCACTAGGATCAGCAAAAATTGATTGATGCTCAATTCCCCGTATAATAATATGATAAATGCCTGTTGTACTATAGACTCTAGCCTTTCTTGCCACCAAAACTCACCTCGTCAACTATTTTAAACTAGCAAATCAATTACCTGCCATTTTGCATCAAGCTACAGATGCTTTAACCGATCGTCACCTTACCTTCTGGATATTGAATAGAATTTTTCCTATGCTTCAAAGCCAATGCCAAAGCAAACGTAACCGGCCCTACGCGACCAGCAAACATCGTAATGACCAGCCATGCCTTGCTATAGGAGGTCAACTCAGAAGTAATTCCTGCTGATAACCCAACAGTGCCAAATGCCGAAACAACTTCAAATAATATTTTAATAAAGGCAAACGGCTCAACGACACAGACGAACATCGTGATTGTCACGACCAAAGTTGCCGCAATGAAAAATATTGCAAACGCTTTGTATACGATCGCTGGATGAATATGGCGATAAAATAATACCGTTTCATTGCGTCCACGAATCAAGCCCCAGATCGAAGCAACGATAACAGCAAAAGTTGTGGTTTTGATCCCACCGCCAGTAGACCCTGGTGAAGCACCAACAAACATCAAAATAATAATAAAAAATAAGGTAGCACTGGTAAGTTCACCGACAAAGACAGTATTAAACCCTGCAGTTCTCGCTGATACCGCTTGAAAGTAGCTTGCTAAAATTTTTCCTTTTAGTGTCAACTCAGTAAATGCAATGGAATTGGCACTTTCGAGCAAAAAAATGCCCACGGTTCCAAAAACAATCAAACACCCCGTAGTAGACAAGACAATTTTTGAATGTAAAGAAAGTCGTTTAAACCTTTTATTGGTTATGACATCAGCAATTACAGTAAAACCAAGCCCACCCAAAACAATTAATCCTGTAATAATAAGATTTACGACAATATCATCGACATACCTGAGCAAATTATCATTACCAGTTCCAATAATATCAAAACCAGCATTACAAAAAGCCGATACTGCATGCCAATAGCCAAAATAAACTCCTTGCAGTCCAAAATCTTGATAAAACCTTACAGCAAGGATTGTCCCACCGATGAATTCTATCAGCAAAGATAATTTAATAATATACAGCGTTAAACGCACAATGCCTTCTACCGTGAGTTGATTTAGAGCTTCCTGCATAATCAAGCGGTTTTTAAGCAGCAGACGCTTGCGCATAATCACTGCCATTAACGTAGCCATCGTCATAATCCCAAATCCACCAGATTGAATGAGTCCAATAATGACCAACTGACCAAATAAAGAAAAATAAGTTCCTGTGTCTACCACAACCAAGCCCGTTACACACACCGCCGATGTCGAGGTAAACAGGGCATCAATAAAAGGCATGACCTCACCCTTTACATTGGAAATAGGTAACATCAACAAAAAAGTTCCCAATAAAATCAAGCCAGCAAACCCCAAGGTAAGAATTTGGTAGGGTGTTAGTTTCCAACTTGAAATGTTGAGAAAATTAGCAAATAATTTTGATTTCATTTTTCCACTCCATTTATAACATTTCCTTGTATCTTATTTGTAGATCTCTTATCAGTATCATCGTTGCCAAATTTTAATATTCCTATATTACCACATTTAAACACGACAAACTAGAAAAGTCTAAAATATTTGCTAAATTACGCAGATAAATTGTTTAAAATATTAAAGGCACTCTACCTGATCTCATTGATTTGGTAAAATGCCTCCTATATTACATTGAAATTATAAGCTTTTGGCTGGAATAGGACCACGTGAAAGCGCGATTGCACCAGTACGAGCAATTTCGATAATTTCATAATCAGCTAAAACTTCACAAAGTGCATCAATTTTACTTTGTTCACCAGTCAATTCAATGACCATCGTTTCACGATTGACGTCAACGATTTTCGCCCTAAAGATTTCTACTACATTGATAATATCCGAACGCGTTGCCGGATTGGCTTTGACTTTAATCATCACCAATTCACGCTGAATAGAATCGATTCTCGTTAAATTCACAATTTTAATCACATCAATCAGCTTATTTAACTGATTCACCACTTGTTCTAATTCGATTTCATCATCAACAGATACCACGATGTTAATGCGGGTCACATCAGGTTCTTCTGTATAGCCCGCTGCGATACTTTCAATATTAAAAGCACGCCGACTAATCAGCCCTGATACATGCGTTAACACCCCTGGTCTATTATCTACTAAAACCGCTAAAATATATTTCATTCTTTGCTAGCCCCCAATACCATTTGATCTAATCTACCACCAGCCGGTACCATCGGTAGTACATCCTCCACTTCTGGTAATAAAACATCAACCAACACCGGACCATCAATCGTAAGTGCTTGTTTTAGCACTTCTTCTAATTTTGCCGGTTCACTAACCCGGAGTCCATGTACCCCCATAGCTTCGGCTAATTTTACATAATCAGTTTTCCCATTCAATTTGGACTGGGAATAGCGTTCCCCGTAGAACATTCTTTGCCATTGTGATACCATGCCTAGTACATGGTTATTCATTATAATAACCTTCACATGAATTCCGTAATCAGCGGCTGTCGCAAGCTCTTGGCAATTCATCATAATACTACCATCACCGCTAAATAATACAACTGTTTTTTCCGGTTTCGCCAGTTTCGCTCCAATGGCTGCTGGCAAGCCATAGCCCATCGTACCTAATCCACCAGAAGTCAAAAATGACCTTGATTTTAAGAATTGGTAAAATTGCGCCGTCCACATCTGATGTTGCCCCACATCGGTTACAACAATGGTGTCATCATCCGTCAATTTACTAACGACCTCAATAACCTGTTGCGGCATAATACAGGCAGCTTCCTTATTATAAGAAAGTGGCGTTTCTTTGTTCATTGCAATCACATACTCATACCACTGCGCATATTGTGCCTTCAAATCGGTTTGCATTGCTGCCAATTTTGCTGCCAGTTCTGGCATTGACCAACGCAAATCGCCGATCACTTTATAGTCCACGCGAACATTTTTATTAATTTCTGCTGCATCAATATCAAACTGAACAATTTTTGCCAGTGGCGCAAACTCCTCAACAATCCCCGTCACTCGATCATCAAAACGCACACCGATCCCAATCAAAGCATCACATTCCATCGTGGCAATATTTGCCGCATATGTGCCATGCATTCCTAGCATTCCTAAGTTTGCTGCATATGTTGCTGGAATAGAGCCGAGCCCCATCAAACTAGAAACCACGGGAATCCCTGTTTGCATAGCGATCTTTTGCAAGTACTCCGCTGTATCGGATAAGTTCACCCCGCCACCGACAAAAATCACTGGTTTTTTAGAACCTTGGAGCACTTCGATCACTGCATCAATTTCACAGCTTTCACCTGTGAAATTTCCAGTGTACCCTTTTAAGTTCACTGTTTCTGGATATACATATGCAAGTTCTGCCGCAAAAACATCCTTTGCGATATCAACCACCACCGGACCTGGTCTGCCCGTACGCGCAATATAAAACGCTTCTTTCAATACCCGTGGCAACTCTGCTACTTTTTTAACTAAATAATTATGTTTCGTAATCGGTGTCGTAATCCCACACATGTCTGCTTCCTGAAAAGAATCCTTCCCAATGAGTGGCGTCGCCACTTGGCCGGTAATGCAAACAAGTGGAATCGAATCCATATTTGCCGTCGCAATACCAGTAATCAAGTTTGTTCCTCCAGGGCCAGACGTTGCAAAGCATACGCCAACCTTCCCCGTTGCCCGTGCATAACCATCCGCCGCATGGACTGCACCTTGTTCGTGTTTCGTTAAAATATGCGGAAATTCCGATTTATATAATGCATCATATAATGTAAGCACCGCCCCACCAGGATAGCCAAACACTACATCTACATCTTCCCTTTTTAAACTTTCTATTACAGCCTGCGCACCATTTATCTTCAACAGAATCTCTCCCCTTTACTACACGTTACAATCTTTTCATAACATTATATAACAAAGTGTACACTTCTGTCATTAACTGTTTTTTCTGAAAACAACATTGTGTATAAATAATGTTGCATTATTTTTGATTGCATACCAATGACATTATCACTTCCAGACTTGCAACAACGCCAATATTTTTCTTATCATAATAAAAACCTCCAAATTGATGTCTCTATTTTACACCAACTTGAAGGTTTACACAGATTTCGGGATAGTCTCAAAAAAATCCTAAATTCAAAAAATAATTTTTATCTTTTGCTATTCCAATAAAATTCCATGGCTTCATTTAGCCGCCACCATTCTTCATAACGATTATTATAAATTTCTGCTAAATCCGAATTTGGCTGAATAGGCGTTTTGATTTTTACCGCAAAATCAAAAGCTTCGTTATAATCTTTATATATGCCTGCACCTATTCCTGCTGCAATAGCTACCCCCAAAGCTCCTGTTTCATCGCAATCAACAATTTCAACAGGAATTTGTACAATATCGGCAAAAATTTGCGCCCATACTTTACTTTTTGACATTCCACCAGTCAGCCGAATAACTTTTCTAGGCAATCCAGATTTTCTTAAAAAATCAATGTGATATTTATGAATAAATGCTATTCCTTCCACTACCGCATAACACATATCAGCAAAAGATGTATGTGCATCTATACTAAAAAATGCTGCTTTAGCATTTACATGAAGACTTGGTGACGCAACATATGGTAAAAAAAACACTTTAGCTTGCTTTGGTGAAACACTTTGAATCTCTTCATTTAATACCTCAAACATTGAAATACCTTTTTCTTCAGCCATCACCTTGGCTCTATCACACAAAGTTGTCGTAAACCATTCATAATTGGATGCAGAAGCTCCTGTATATGAGCAATTCAAATACTCACCCTTCTTGATATATGGCATATTAGATGAAGCATTCGGTATAATCTTTGATGAATGTGTTTCGTTGATGCACCACGAGCCAGCGATTGAAGTAACAACCCCCTCTTCGGCAGCACCAGCTCCTACTAAACATGCCAGAATATCCATCATACCAGCCACTACTGGTGTTCCTTCATATAATCCTGTTTCTATAGCTGCCTTCGCACTGACTTTACCTATAACTTCTTCTGGACTTGAAGCCATTTTAGGCAGCTTATCAAATAGTTCTGGAATACCATACAACTCCATCAATTGTTTAGAGTACTCCATCGTGTCCAAATCTACCATAAATGATCCGCCAAATATATTAAGATCTGTTGCAAATACATTCGTTAGCCGATACATAATATAATCTTTAAACATCAAAATACCACCGATATCATTGTAAATTTTTGGTTCATGTTCTTTATACCAACGTAGAATTGGGCCTGGCTCTCCTGCAAATAAAGTACCTTTTACAATTTTATTAATTTTTTCATAGCTTCCATTTTTTTTATACAAATCAAGAATTTCATTCGCACGATAATCTTGTGAAAAACATCCCGGGGCAATTGCAAAACCATTCTTATCTAGAAAAGTTACACCGTTACCAAAAGAAGTAACACCGATACCAGCAATATCAGAAGCCTTTATATTTCCCTTATTAATTGCTTCTTGAATACATTTTGAAATAAGCAACCATAATTCATCTACATCAAATTCTTCAAAACCACTGCCTCGATCAACTCTCATACTTCTCATACTTGGTGTAGATGCAACTGATACAACTTGTCCCTCTTTAGTAAAAACAACAACTTTACTAGAAGTACACCCAGCATCAATGCCAATCAAATATTTACTCATTTTTTACACTCCTATTTATATATTTACATATTTATTCACAATAAATTTTGACATTTCGCCATCTAAATATTTAATCATTTCCTTTGATAAAAGCTTTGGTGAATTCAAGAACGCATCTACAGTCCCGCCCGCCAAATGTGGCGTCACCGTAACATTAGGCAATGTCAATAGCGGATACTCCTTAGGCGGCGGTTCGACATCAAATACATCAAGAGCTGCACCAATCAGCTTCTTAGATAATAAAGCCTCATACAGAGCTTTTTCATCAACAAGACCTGAACGTGCCGTATTAATAAAATATGCACCAGGTTTTATCAGCCGAAGAAAATCCGCATTAATCATTCGTTCTGTTTCTTTATTAAGGCGTGTATGAATGGTTAAAAAATCCGCATTCTGCGCAACTTCTTTCAATGAAGCCAAATTTATATAATTCGGTACTTCTTTAATATAAGGATCATAGCCTACAATCTTCATTTCAAAACCATGCAGCCGTTGTGCAACTTTTTGCCCCACTTGACCAAGTCCAATAATCCCCACAGTCTTCTCACTGAGATCCGGTACAACCGCGGCATTTGTATAATCCCTTACCCAATGACCGTTCTTCATATTCATGTGACTTTTCGCAATGTTGCGACACTCACAGATAAGCAGCCCAACCGTGAAATCTGCTACAGCAGTTGCATTTCTTCCCGGCGTATTATAGACTAAGATTCCTTTTTCTGTTGCGTAATCCACATTGATATTTTCATACCCACTTCTCAACACACCAATAATCTTTAAATTTTTACAAGCATCTATAACTTTGCGCGAAACCGGGCAAAACTGTGTAATGATAATATCGGCATCCTTAATAACTGCTATTATTTCATCTGGCACATCATAGACTTCACTGCCATTTGTTTCTACCTGTAAATTAATATGCTGCAATTCTTCATAAGAATCTTGCTGCCAGTTCACTGTTTTTATCGTACTTCCCCTTGCCACAAAATTTTGAAATCCTTTTTCTATCATATTTGCCGGAATCAGCAAATCCCCTATACCTACAATTTTCATGTATATCGTCTCCTCTCGTTTATAACACTTTAACTACCAATTCACTTGCCAATTAAATATTTTGTTGTATACAAAAAAACGGTAATAAGTCGTAGGTCGACGCCTATGACTTATTACCGAATTCTAATCACATTCCGATATCTAATATTTTGTTGTAATTTTTTTACTTTTCTGAAAATATTTTATCTATCCCACACTTTCATTTTGATCAAAAACATTGATAAACTCTATCGGCGTTTTTGCTCCCATTAACTCAGCCACTTTTTTCTCTTGTTTCAATATTCGAAACAATTCTGTCACTACATTAGCGTCATGTTCTCCAATCGCCAACATACAGATCAATTTAACTTTTCTTCCGTCGCTATCCCATTCGACCGCATTTTTAAGTCGTAAAAATATGATGCAGGAATTATTTACATAAGCAGACATTCCATGAGGAATCGCTAGTTCACCTTTAAAATAGGTGGTATTCATCTTTTCCCGCTCTACCACGGATTCAAGATATTCCTTTTTAATAGATCCATTATTAAAGGCCAGCGCACACATGCGCTCTAATATTTGCTGCTTTGTCGTCAAGTCAAAATCCAATAAAACGGAATCTTCCCTTATTATGCTTCTTATTTTCATCAAAAAATTGGGTTTTAAAATATAATCGAGAAAAATTTTATTGTTATTTATAAAATCATTTTCAAAAGGAATAAATTTTATCCCCTCGATTCCAGGATTTATAGTTCCAACAATAGCCACAATATTATATTTCAATTTCAAACAATCAATTTTTTTCTTTAAATCCTCCTCAACCATTCCCAATGTAAATATTTTTAAATAACTATACTTCTCTGATAGAACCGTTTTTATATTTTCCGCCATGCCTTGTCCAGTAAGACACATAGAAACTACTGCCGGAGGCTTTTGGGATTTATTATCCGGCACCATTTGAAATTTATACTTTAAATTAACCAATTCATAATATATATCATCTAAATCCTTCTCTTCGATATAGACTTTTCTTACCGCTTCCAACACAGTAAGGATATCGATTCTATCAATCGTACGGGTCTTTATCCCTGTTCTTTTATTTATAACATCGCCGACATTCACCAAAGACCCCATATCTACTAAAAACAAGATTCCCTTTCCTGTATTTAGAATTTTTGCTATTTCTATCGTTTTTTCAAATATTTTAGAAGGATTCACAGCCAACGGCATATCAATTGCAATCGGAAAATGTATATTCATAAGCTCATTAACTACCTTTAACATCTCTGTCGCTATTTTACCGTGACACATGATGATAATGCCTATTTTGTTTTTTTTCTGCTTAACTTCAAGCAATTTTTTTATATACATTGCGATAAAGCTTATTTCATCTTCCGGTATTTGAATTTTTTCCCTATTTTCAATTTTCAAAGCCAATTGACACGCCAGTTCATATTCTTCTTTCATATTGTTTCTTATATATAGAGAATTAGGATTTATTATTTCTACCTTAAAACGTATCCGCTTTATCGCCTCATTGATATGAATAGCCAAATACAAAATAATATTTCCATTTATTGCGCACTGCGGATATTTCACTTTTAACTCTATAACAAATTCTTTAAGAATAGCAATAATTGTATCTTTTACAACATATTTCAGATTCTCCAGACACGCAACATCATTTTTTATATTTGCGTCAAAATCCATCATATTAAAGTTTTTAATAATAAACGTCCACATAATTTTTTCGATTTCATCTGGGGATAAATCTAAACTCTTAAGTTTTTGATATTTTTTTTCTATTTTTTGATAGATATCCTCCGGTAGTGAATATTTCGTTTCCTTCATTACATTGTGATCCACAATCATATCATCTGTATTATTTTGAGGAATCAAAAGTTTATCTTTTATAATCCTATTTAATTCAGACATATCATACGTATCCACACTGGCATCTTCACTAAAAAAATTATTGTACAATATCTCATTTAAACCTATATCGATTTCATTTTTCCCTGAATTTATTTTATCTATATAAGCATTGGCACAAGTAACCTGTATTTCACTCTTAATTTGCCCTATATTTCCCTGATAATCTTTTAAAACAAACGATTTAATTATCTTTTTATTTAAAAAAATTTTAGAATTAATTCGATTTGCTTCCACTTGAAAAAATTCATAAATCAGCTGTACTTTCTCACTAACAGAACGATTTTTCAGCGATGGCATCGAAATAATCATAGGAATTCTTCGCCGGAAACTTGTAAGCAAAGTTGATTCTATATTTTCCGTAGTAGCCCCAATAAAAAAAATGCGGGCTTTTCTTTCACCTGATGTTTCTCCTAGCCTTCTAAAAGTGCCTTTATCCAATAATGAAAAAAGAATTTCCTGCCCTTTGGGTGGCAGCCTGTGTATTTCATCTAAAAAAAGTATATTATTATCGGATTTTTCCACAAGACCTTCTGTATCGGTATCGGCCCCAGTAAAAGCTCCTTTTTTATAACCATATAGAATAGACAACAATAATTGTGGGTTATCTGCATAATCCGCACAGTTTAACGACATAAATGCAGCATCTTCAGCGATAATATTTTCTTGAATAGCATACTTATGCATATATTCCACAAACAGCGTTTTTCCAGTGCCGCTTTCTCCTATGATGAGCGTTGCCAGCCCAAAAGGTGGATATCGTACAGATGCTTTCGCCTGTTTTATACAATTTTCAAGACTTCTATCATACCCGACCAAGTTGCTAAAAATATCAGCTTTCTTATCTTGTAGTAGCTGCATAGGCTGTTCCTTTTGCAATTTTAAATCAACTTCATAGTTATCAATTGTTTTATTTATATAAGGTATGGACACTTCAAAACCCAGCTTAGCAAGTTCCATACTGATCTGTTTTGAATTCACATTACTATTTTTCTTTTTTAAAGATTGTATAATCTGCAAAATTGAATTTTTTTTTCGTTCTCTTGAATTTGGTAAATTTAATTCGTTTCTAGCATTGGTCACCGTTTCTCTCAATACAGAAACTTTCTGTGATATTTCTTCATCACTCAACGGCTGTGTAATATCCTCGCGTTCAATAATTTCTTTGATTTTTTTCAAGGTATTTTCATTCACGGTATTTCCACCACCCCTGATATATATTGAATCCGCTGACATAGAAGTTTCTGTTCCGTAATTCAGCCGGCATTAACTACTATTGTGATCCTAATCATACTACACTTTATTGTACTCTAGCTATTGGTATTTACTGTCCACCTCAATGATTAGGACATATCGTAAAAATATAACATTTATAATTGCCATCACATAGAATCTTGTTCTTTTATTTTTAGATTTTAAAACAAGCCCCTAATCCAATTAGGGGCTGAATAGCTTGTACCAAAAAGGCTAAGTACCTCTGGACTTTTTATATTTTCTGAACTCTATCAGAATGTAAAACTTCCGATGTACTTAGCACTCTCTTCTATTATCAATCTTTTCACCTAAGAGAGTTTTAATATCTGTGACATGAAAATCTGATATGCTTCTGCTTTAGATTCTATATGATACAACTTCTCTAAATTTTCGTCGTATTTACAATAATTCACTATATTTTTCAAGTAATTCAAATGCTTATTTTCGCCTTTCAGCGCTAATAAAAACATGATCCCCGCATTTATTTTTGTTCCATTGTTTTCCATGGTGTAAAATTCGACCGGTTTTTTAGCAATACACATGACAACCGCTGGTCGTATTACATTTTCATGCTCCGAATGAGGCACTGCAATACCTATAGGGCTTGTACTTAATCCGGTAGGAAATACACGCTCTCTTTCAATCGTAGCATCAGCATATTTATCATTCACAAATCCCTTTTCCTGTAAATATCCTGCTATATGTTTAATCGCTATCTCTTGTGTCTTTATATCATCTACAATTAATACATCATAATATATTCCATCAATTATGCTATTCATACTATGCCTCCCCTCCTTTTCTATAATTAAGACAGTAGACACTTTTCTCTTAATAAAATGAAAGCTCTCTAAAATCCAAATACAAAACCAAATGCTTTATAAACCAACACAACTAAAGGAGTCCCTGTCGCATCCCAAGCTGATATTGCTCCTTGTGTAACATCATATTTCATCGTTCCAGCCAATGCCGTCATCGGCGTTGCCATTAAAGTTGCTCCCCAGCAAAATAGAGCTACTATAAAAGATTCAATAATGATATTGTGAAATATATTTCCTTCCGTTATCGCATTTACTGCGGCACTTTCCCAAAGAACGATGATTAAGCTTATCGTAGCTATCATTTGATTTCCTGGAAGTACGAGAGAAATCAATAATGCGATTGGATACATAATTAATGTGGTAGGAGTGACTGCTGCATGACCAATTACTGTTGAACAATCAAGCGCGATACGAACATCATCCCGTTTCAATTTACTTGTAAGTGATTTTTTCGCATTTCTAATAACCGGGAACCATCCTTCTACTAGGATAGAAGCCATTTTTGGCAAAAGCAAAAATGCTGCTGCCATTTTAACGCCTAATAAAAGGGCTCCCATAACTCCTATTTGACTTAAAGCTCCAATAAATATACCTACGATAGCCCCCATAACCGTACTTTCACCAAATATTCCGACTTTTTCCTCTATTGTTTCTGCTTTTAAATTAATATCTTTTATCACTGGAGTTCTCTTTAATACCCACTCCAAAGGAATCGCAATACAGGCTTGAAAAGAAAAATGACTGCCATGTGGCCAAGAACCACCAGGAGGAAAACCATTGATTTTTTCAATATATGGCGCAGCAATATCCGCTGCTTTTAGATCAATTACCAAAAATACAATAACCGCTACCGTTGCTATCCAGAAATTATTTGACGCAACTCCCACAAGACCAGCTAAAAGCATGGCTCTCCAAGTGTTAAATACATCCACATATAACGTATCGGTAAATCTTATATAGACTAAAAAAACATTTAATATTAAAAATAACAATACACCAAAGTATCCATATGGATTACCAAATGCATAACTCAAGCACCCCCAGCCGATATCTATGACACTTTTGCTGAATCCATATACTTGGATTATGTTGTTTACAGGACCTAACATTGCCTGCTGGATAAGTCCAACGATTAGCATGATCCCTTGAAGCCCTATCGATACTTTGATGGCCCCAAGTATAGCTTTTTTGATTGGCACTTGTACAATTAACGCAATAAATAGGAACAATCCGATGATTGTTACCGCAGAATCAAAACCAAAAAAAGCAGATAGAATATCGGTTACTTCACTTACTATATTCATTTCTTGACTCCCTCCTCACTAATATCTATTTAACCTGATATTGAAAATCAATCGACTGATTTGATTTAATTAATAGCGCTATTAATTTCAACCTTAAAAGTTATAAATTTTTTACAATTGACACAATTTCTTTCAATGCTTTTTCAGCAGCTACATCATCCAGCATAATTCCTAATGCTCTTACCATAGGTGTACCCTCTATAGCGTGAATTTCAACAGTTGTAACTACTAGGTCTGCATTACCGATTTGTTCTTCAAGATCAGTAACTCTGCAGATAATAACTTTTACATTTTTTATATTCTCTGCTTTCATTCTGTCTTCTATTTCTTCTTTTAAATAATTCGATGTACAGATCCCTGCGCCGCAGCAGCATAATATTGTAGTATTCTCTTTCACAATTTCACCCCCTTTACGCTTTACACTTTATATATGCAAAATCCGTGCCAATTACAATCAAAACGATTTATCCCGCCTAAAATGCCAGTTCTGAGATAGTTCATTTTGTTAGAATTACAAAATGAACTATTATCTCATCTAAAATTACAATAAAATTCTTTTTTGTAATTTTAACAAATACTACTAATAAACTACTATTTTGCTTTACCATCCGACTTCAGCAATATCATCTTATCCTTAACAACCTTTTTCATTGCTTTCAATGGCTCAGCATACGCTGTACAAGGCCAAATTGCCATATGCTTGCTCTGATTCAATTCTTCTTTTAGTGTCGTATAAAACGCCGTTAGCATTTCTGAGAATATATTAAGTTTACAGATTCCCAATTCAACTGATTTTTTAATTGCCTCATCTGGTGTTCCTGATCCCCCATGCATTACCATTGGTACGCTTGAAATTTTATTTAAAGTATCAAGTCTGTCAAAATGTAATTTGGGTTCCTTCACATAAATACCATGTGCCGTGCCCACAGCAACAGCCAAAGCATCCACACCTGTATTCTTTATAAAATACTCCATTTCACTCGGATCAGTTAAGAAATCATCTGGATTATCATATCCCTCTGTATCTTTCTTTTTAACCCCAGTTTCAGAATTACCTACAATCCCATCCCCAACATGCCCCAGTTCAGCCTCTACCGATACATTGAACTTATGAGCATATTCTACAACTTCTTTGGTTATTCTTATATTATCTTCTATTGGCAAAATAGACCCATCAAACATAACCGAAGTAAATCCATTATCGATGCATTTTTTAATAAAATCAATATCCGTTGCATGATCTAAATGTAAACACACCGGAACACGAGCCTTTCTCGCCATAGCTTGTAAGGACTTCGTCCAATATTCTAACTTGTCCCCTTCCAGATCAACTTTTAACCCCATCAAAATGACCGGTGCTTGTAGTTCTTCTGCTACATCTAAAACTGCTATAGCCATATCATTATTACTTACATCAAAGGCTCCTACTGCATACTTATTTCTTTTCGCATCGTCTAATATTGTTTTTAAATTTACTAATGCCATCACGAATTCCTCCTAATATTATATATATTTGTCTCTCTTGTTACCGCAGCAACTTTCCTTCTCCAAATACAATCCTCTTTTATAACGACAACTATATAACAATTCCCCCTAAAAAAATTCGACTAAAGACTATTATTTCGCATAATAGTCTTTAGTCGAATTCATATCCCTATCCAACTGATTTATTTTGTTTTACAACTTCCATAAATCCTTACAACTTGTAGTAACACCGACAATTCCAACTTTTTTTGCCGCATCAATCATTTCTACTTTTTCTACAAAACCACCTAAAAATATAGGAACATCTTTTATTTGCCTGATCTTATCAATAAACTTCAGTCCATATATTGCCGGGCGCACTTCGATTAAATCACACTTAGAATCTGCCAGCGTCTTTAATGAATCATCTAGAGATTTAGAATCCATTAAAGTAACTCTATGCATCGTTTCTAAACCAACACTTTTTATCATATTTAGTTTCATTGTACTAGAACAAATCACCATATCTACACAATATAATTTCTTCAACATGTTGATCCCAATTTTATCCAGATTAAGGCCACCGATAAGCTCCGCATTCACAACTACTTTTTTATTAGCTTTATGACACATATCCACAAATGATTTTAAATTACCAATATGTATTTCACTTAATAATACATATTCATTATCAAGGGTTAATGCATATGATAAATCTTTAATCATTCTAATCGAAGGAATTATTAGAAATTTATTATTTTTAATGTTCATAAAGTTTCTCCACCGTTATTTTTTTAATAAAAATCATTCATTTTCAGCAGTCGCCATGATAAGTTTCTATATCATCCATTTTCAACTGTAATCAACTTTATTTATCAATCTATTATTTGTGTAAATTATAGCATGTGTGATACTGCATAGCAATATTCCTTATTTATAGCTAAAGATATCTTAATTTCGTACATTCTGCATTGGCAGTCCCTGCAAATAATTTTTAAGATCATCATAGCCTATTTCGACTGAATTGCGCATCGTATCACAGGAAGTACCTGCCAAATGCGAAGTAAGCGTAACATTATCCAATTTAAGAAACGGACTATCTTGCGGCAATGGCTCTTCATCGAATACATCAATCGCAGCCCCACCAATAGCCTTTGTTTCCAATGCCTGTATTAAGGCATCTGTATCCACTAGGCCAGCACGTGCCGTATTGATAAGATATGCCGTAGGTTTCATTTGTGCAAGTTCTTTTTTCCCAATAAATTTAGTTGTTTTTTCTGAAAGCCGAATATGGATAGATACGAAATCCGATTGAGCCAATAATTCTTCAAAAGATACTGCTTTACAACCAGCATCTTCAATAATTTTTTTATCCATAAAAGGATCATATACAACAATCGTAGAACCAAATCCTTTTAATCGCTCAATAACACGCCGACCAATATAACCAAATCCAATAATCCCTACTGTACAAGCTCTCATATCATGAATATATTCCTGATTCGTAAATTTTTTACACCATTTTCCCTCAGATATCAATTTATGCGCACGAGCAATATTTTTATTTTCAGCAATCATCATCCCAACAGTAAAATCAGCTACCGCATGTGCACTGCGCCAAGGTGCGTTTATCAGTTTAATCCCGCGTTTCGTTAATTCTTCTACATCTGCATTTTCATATCCACCACGTAATACCGCAGCAACTTTTAAATTTTTACAGGCAGCAATCACTTCCTTGTTGATAGAGGCAACATGCACTACGATAATATCTTTATCTTCACAGGCATCTAATAAAGGCTTATAAGTAGGTGCTGCATCAACACCACCCAATTCAATCTGAAGCATACGGTCCGTAATTGGCCCCATCTCATACATATCCTTGTCTTCTATCATCGTAATTTCAGCACCATATTCTTTAAGTTCATACATTTTTTGCATTAGTTCTGACGTAACGCCGCCATCAGATACAAGTAAAATTTTTGTTTTTTTCATCGTTGTCCTTCTCCTTTTTATTTATAATTTAATTTGCCGCCTAAATTTATAGACTGCAAATTTACTACCAAAAGTTCCTTAACAACAAATACTTATACATTTTTAATAAAAAAAAATTCGACTAAAAGCTATTATAAATACTAATAGCCTTTAGTCGAATTCATATCCCAATTCAACTTTATTATTTTGTTTTATTTTGTAACCCACAAATCTTTTGACTTGATTACGAGTTCATTATATAAGTTTCCATTATGCTTGTCAATGTAAAACCTGAAAATTCTAAATTTTATATTTAGCTTTATATTACATGTTAAATCATTATATCCTAAACGATCTAAAATATGATATAAGTATGGGCTGTTGCCTTAGCGATATTAATTCATCACTGGCAACAGCCTCAATTCTCACCGCAATCAACAAATCCGAGGAATCTGCCCACCGATTGGCATATCGACGATGCGGATGCCACCGATGCTTGTGCGCATGCCGACTTGTCCGGGTGCATCGGCCGTTACTTTGCCGATTACGCGGGCATCTTGTCCATACGGATGTTTATGCATGATGGCTAAAAGTTCTTTCGTATACTGCTGATCCACGAACACCAACATTTTTCCTTCGTTCGCCAAATAGAGCGGATCAAAGCCTAGTATTTCGCAAACCGCTTCAACTTCTGGCCTTACGGGAATTGTGCCTTCTTCTAGCAAGATACCAGTGCCAGATTGCGCCGCGATTTCGTTGAGCGTTGCCGCTACGCCGCCGCGCGTTGGATCGCGCAAAACTGCGATTTGTGGTACGGCTGTCAACATTTCTTTGACCAAACCGTTCAGCGGTGCACAGTCACTTTGAATCGAGGTTGGCAGTACTAGCTCATGACGTCCGGCCATGATCGCTGTCGCATGATCCCCGATATAACCACTAAGGATGACATCCTGCCCCGGTTGCACCCGTTTCGGTGAGATATGCGTGCCTTCTATGATATCGCCAATGCCTGACGTATTGATATAAATTCCATCGCCAGCGCCCTTGTTTACTACCTTTGTATCACCAGTCACAATCATGACGCCCGCTTCTTTGGCTGTTTTGCACATGGTTTCAACAATAAGGCGTAAATCAGCAATTGGAAAGCCTTCTTCAAGGATCATCCCAACGGATAGATACCGTGGAATTGACCCCGTCATCGCTAAATCGTTGACCGTGCCGCATACTGCTAGCTTACCGATATTGCCACCAGCAAAAAACAGCGGTTTTACAACATAAGAATCCGTTGTAAAGGCCACTCTATTGCCAGCCGTTGTAACGGAAGCACCATCATGCATTTCATTCAGCACAGGATTGCCATATGCCGGTAAAATCACCTGCTCCATAAGCTCCTGGCTCAATTTTCCGCCACTACCATGATCCATTTTAATTGTTTCCTGTTCCATACTGATACCTCCCGCTGCCATATTTATACCAAGCGGCACAAGAACCTTCTACCGAAACCATACAAGCCCCTACCGGATGCTGTGGCAAGCAAACCTTGCCAAACAAGCG
>Ga0316600_10000055_pt1 | contig 102870 bp, 93 predicted proteins | sample OWC_soil_day5_CT_FD_207652 | JGI IMG/M metagenome (GOLD analysis project Ga0316600, IMG submission 207652) | Wetland soil microbial communities from Old Woman Creek delta, Ohio, United States - OWC_soil_day5_CT | ecosystem: Environmental > Terrestrial > Soil > Wetlands | place: USA: Ohio... | reverse complement strand
ATGCTAAAACAGCAGGAAGAAGCCTCTGTAGGAGATGGTAGCTCAAAGGCAAGCACTCAAAGTGAAGTGGCAGCTACTACAGAAAATACTGATAAATCGGCGGTGCAGCAACAAGTATCTTTGGGGGGAACTCCTCAAATGAAGAGTTCATCTCCTGTAAAAAGTTCATCCGCTACGACAGTTTCTGAAGAGCAAGACTGGTACAGCAGTCAGTATTATAAGGATCTTGTTGCAGAATATCGTAAAGAAGGTTATACGGACGAGCGAATTTATTACGGCACGCATTTGGGTAAAGCGTTAGAAATAGAGATGGGTTCTCACATTTGGGAAATAAAAGATATGGTCAAAGACATATGCGATAAGAACGGATTTGATTATTATGAAAGACCTGGTCATGTGCCGGATATGGAAGCTATTTTGAAAAAAAACGGTACAAAAGGTAAAAGTATTTATGAAGCTATGAATCAAGCCTTTTCCAACTTTGAAAAAACCATTTGGCAGCAAACAGCAAAAGAACGCGAGGGATTTTCGTTTACCCATGATAATGGATTCGAGGGTACGATTTGGGAAGTTCTTATTCCACCAAGCGCAGATCCGAATAAAAGCAGAGATCCGTTGAGCTTTATTAATTAAATACATAATTTAATAGAATTTCTAATCGAGCCTTAAAACTATGGCTCAGTTTTCTTACGGGTAATGTAGGATTCATATTATAAAAGCAAGACATAATTTCATGGATGGAGTCTTAGAAAAGGAGTTTTAGTATGCAGATTACAAACAAAGTAAAAAACGTTGATTATAGCAATACGAGGCAGAGTGCAAAGGTCACAGGTGGAAGTAATAGTAAGGTACAGACAAGTACGGGGAAAGGGGGAGGCAGTACCCCTGCGGCGATGTTTAAAAATTCAACAAAGGATGACTATGATACCTCAACGTTGAATCCATTACAAAAACGTGTCTTATCGCTGCAAGAACAAATAACGGATATCAATAGTGATGATAAAATGGAGAGTGAAACAAAAAACAATCTTTTAAATTCTCTGCAAGAGGAGCTCGCATCGGTGCAGGACGAAATGCTAAAGCAGCAGGAAGATACTCTCGCAATAAAGACAGATAATAAAGATCTAGAATATCGTAAACATGTTTACAAAGATGGCTGTGATGGTTGTATTGATTATACCAATCCAGATTATTACGAAGATCAGGATTTTAAAGATCTTGTTGCAGAATGCCGTAAAGAAGGTTATACGGATGAGCAGATTTATGGATTCACACATATAGTTACGGCACCAGAATTGGAAATGGGTGCTCACATCTCTAAAATAAAAGATATGGTCAAAGACGTATGCGACAAATACGGATTTGATTATTATGAACGGCGTGGTCATGAGCCGGATATGGAAGCTATTTTGAAAAAAAACGGCAAAAAAGCTTATGAAGCACTGAATCAAGTCTTTTCCGACTTTGAAAGAACACTTTGGCAGCAAGGATCAAAAGATCGTGAGGGGTTTTCCTCTTTTCAAAGAAAACTTGGGGAGCAGGGATTACAAAATGGACAGGACGTTTCGTCTTCCCATAATGGTGGATTTAGCGGTACGATTTGGGAAGTTCTGATCCCACCAAGTGCAGATCCAAATAAAAGCCGAGATCCGTTGAGTTTTATAAAATAAATACATAATTTAATAGAATTTCTAATTGAGCCTTAAATTTATGGCTCAATTTTCTTACAGATAAAAGGGGATTCATATTATAATAGCATGACATAATTTCATGGATGAAGTTTTGGAAAGGGAGTTTTAGTATGCAGATTACAAACAAGCAACAGATGATTGCTCATAGAAACACGATTCAAGGTGAGAAAGTTGTAGGTGCAAGTAATGGCAGGGGGCAGGTAAATCTAAGTAAAGGTTTCAGTAGTACCCCGGCGGCGATGTTTAAAAATTCAACGAAGGATGACTATGACGCCTCAACATTGAATCCATTACAAAAACGTGTTTTATCGTTGCAAGAACAAATAACAAATCTCAATAGTGATGATAAAATGGAGAGTGACACGAAAAGCAATCTTTTAAATTCTCTGCAAAAGGAGCTCGCAGAGACACAGGAAGAAATGCTAAAACAGCAGGAAGAAGCCTCTGTAGGAGATGGTAGCTCAAAGGCAAGCACTCAAAGTGAAGTGGCAGCTACTACAGAAAATACTGATAAATCGGCGGTGCAGCAACAAGTATCTTTGGGGGAAACTCCTCAAATGAAGAGTTCATCTCCTGTAAAAAGTTCATCTGCTACGACAGTTTCTGAAGAGCAAGACTGGTACAGCAGTCAGTATTATAAGGATCTTGTTGCAGAGGCTCGTAAAAGAGGTTATACGGACGAGGATATTTATTACGGCACGCATTTGGGTAAGGCATTAGAAATAGAAATGGGTTCTCACATTTATGAAATAAAAGATATGGTCAAAGATGTATGCGACAAAAATGGATTTGATTATTATGAACGGTCTGGTCATATGCCGGATATGGAAGCTATTTTGAAAAAAAACGGTAAAAAAGGCAAAAAGATTTATGAAATTATGAATCAAGCTTTTTCTGACTTTGAAAAAACTATTTGGCAGCAAACAGCAAAAGAACGCGAGGGATTTTCGTTTACCCATGATAATGGATACGAAGGTGTGATTTGGGAAGTCCTTATCCCACCAAGTGCAGATCCAAATAAAAGTCGAGATCCATTGAGTTTTATTAAATAAATACTTAATTTATTAGAGTTTTTAATTGGTCTTAAATTTAAAGATAAAATTTTTCTGTATAAAGGGAAAATAGTATTGCAGTGTTAGAATGCTTCATGACACTGCAATACTATTTTTTTACTTAAAGTTTATTGGTGGGATCAAAACTAATTTGAAAATCGCGTATAGAGGAAATCGGATTAGGTGATACAATGTCAGCTTCAGCATTGGAGTTATCTATGTAAGATAATCAGACTGCTGATAATAGCGTTGTTTAGAGATCTACATCTTAACAACCTTTTAATTTTCTATTACATCGGCGAAAATTAACCTGGAGTCTTAATAAAAAATTAATTTTAATAAAAAAATTTTATTTATACCGTATCCTTTTTCGTTATAATTTAGACTAAGATTATAGATACAAATTAAGCAGTAATTATAGAATATTAATAACCATGGGGATTCAATAGATAACTGTTTATAATTAAAGCGCAAAATATAGCGAGAAAGGACAAAGTTATAATGAAAATAGAGTCCAATATTCATGGTATCATTGTACCTCATGCCCCAACCTTGCTTGCAGATGAAATGGGCGATCCATCATCTTCGGTTATTGTAGCGCTTCAGGATAGTGGTAAGAGGATGAAAGAGTGGGGCGTGGAGGTCATCGTTGCAGTTACGACTCATTGGCAGACGGGAGATAAATTTTTTATAGATAATTCTCCACTACATGAGACGGTATTAGATTATTATGATTTTGATAAAAATTTTGAATATGATGTCTCGGGGCATCCAGAATTGGCTGACTTATTATTACAGGCAGGTGAAAGAAATTTAATCTTTCCTAAGATGCATAAACATGGCGCGGATCATGCTATCGCCATTCCATTACATTTTATGTTTCCGGAAAAAGAGGTTCCTGTAATTCCACTCTCTGTATCAGGTTCAATGCTTTGTGCATTCCGCTGGGGGAGAACTTTGGGAAATGCGCTAAGAAACTGGGGCGGTAAAGTACTGTTTCTGGTTTCTGGTTCCCTTTCCCATGACCTTACTTGTTTTAAGAGTGGTAAGATGCTGAGAAAACATGAAAAGTTTGATTGTCAGGTGCTTAAGTTACTTTCTGAGGGAAAAGGAATGGATATTTTAGAAATGGATCAGGAGCTAATAGAAATAGCAAAACCAGAAGGAAGATTCCGTGATGTGTTTATGTTACTTGGTGTAATGGGATCACAAACGCAGGGGTATATACGAGCTTACGAAAAGCTACCCGGTGTAGGTATGGGTATCATCGAATTTATAAATTCTGGTGATAACCAAAGCGATGAGGAATTGTTAAAATATGCCCCACACTTTGGTGTAATTCATTGAAGATAAAGAGGAAGGATAAAAGACTATGAGTGAGAGCGTAAACCCAAATGATCAAGAAATCATTCGTTCTTATAGCGAAGGAGATCAGGAGGGAGCATTAAAACTTTTTACAAATAAATATCAGACGAAAATTTATTCCTTGGTTTACCGAATGCTTGGAAATCATGATGATGCTATGGATGCATTACAAGAAATTCTGATTCAAGTACATCGTTCACTGAGCTCTTTTAAGGGACAGTCTAGCTTATATACTTGGGTTTATCGATTGAGTTCTAACGTATGTTTTAATTTTCGTAAAAAAAGAAGTCGAACAAGCAATCAAGTGGAATGGGATGAAAGCCTTCAATCTATTATGTTGCCGATTGAGCGTCCGAATGAAGACCCAGATAAGATGTGTGAGACTAAATATAAGCAATTTTTGGTTCAGCAAGCAATTTTGAAATTGCCTGAAACTCAGCGTGTACTTCTTATTTTACATGATCTTGAGGGGCTTTCTGTTCCGGAAGCTGCCAGTATTTTGAATATTAATACCAATGCAGCAAAATCAAGAATTCATCGTGGCAGAGCGGCTTTGCGCAATATTATAAGCAAAGGTTTTGTAGTCAAAGGAATGGAAGGCGTAGGTGTTTTTTCGGGTGAAGATTCTAGTAAAATGATGTAAAAAATTCGAAATTAACCGTATCTTTTTTGCGAGAATAGTTGACTAACTAAATGAATACAAAATAGGGGGATTAAGAAATGACAAAACGTTATTATGAATGGAGTATGCTTGTGATCCGTGTTGCTTTAGGAATAATTTTTCTAGCACATGGAGTACAAAAAATATCTGGATTCGATGGTATTATTCAATGGTTCGGCTCAATGGGGATGCCAGCGGTACTTGCCTATGTGGTAACTACGATTGAGACTGTGGGAGGAGCACTCCTTATTCTTGGATTGTTTACACGAACTGCAGCGGCTGGAATTATGTTTGTTATGCTAGGCGCAATTTTTTCCGTGAAAATTAGTAAAGGCTTTATTGGTGGATATGAGTTTGATGTGTCGTTATTGGCGATGGCATTCTCCTTGATTCTATCAGGAAGTAATACCTTTTCACTAGGAAGTTTATTTAGTTTATCAAAAGCAGGTTCTTCTGTAGAGAAACCTGCGGAATGATATAAATTTAAAATTTGAAGGAGATTTTTAGCAATGGCTCAATTAGGCGAAGTATTAGTTTGTGAACTTTGTGGAAATGAAGTAACTGTAACTAAAGCTGGTGGTAATCCAGAAATCCACTGCTGCGGTCAGGCAATGAAGCAAAAATAAAAAATATAAAAACCAGAGATGGCATTCGGATAAACCGATTCGCATTCTCTGGTTTTTTATATTTTAGGGATAATGTGAAGTTAGTGTTTATTATATATAATTTTGTTTACATGGAAACAAAATAGTGCTATGATTATATTGTTTCCATAGAAACAAAGGAGGAACATGTTTGAATAATGCAATGAAAATTATAAAATCACTTACGCGAATACAAGAGCGTTCGGATATTCTTGAACATCACCCAGAAAAAATTTTTGCGGGGATTAGCTTGGTGGAAGCACATTGTATTGATAAGATCGGTTCAATTGAATGTGCCAATGTCACGAAAGTAGCTGCCCAAATGGGGATGACACGAGGTGCCATTAGTAAAATTAGTAAAAAGCTGTTAAATAAAAATTTAATTGAAAGCTATCAAAAACCAGAAAACAATAAAGAAATTTATTTCTGCCTGACGGAGCAAGGGAAAAAAGTATATATCGAACATAAAAAATGTCATAACCAAGCACAGGAAGATAAATTAGTGATTTTGTCAAAGTATAGTGAAGATGAGCAAGCAATTATTTTGCAATTTCTGAGTGATATCAACCAGCGATATGATAAAAAGATAGAAGAAGAAATATAGGTAGAATAATAGAAGGAGGATATGGAATTGAATAAAAAGTATGTGTATGTAGTAGCATTAGGTCATTTTTTTTGTGATATTGGCATGGGGGCACTGCCAGCAATTTTGCCGTTTTTTATTTTAAATTATGGAATGGATTACCAATCAGTAGCGGGGTTGATGTTTGCTTCTTGCTTTTTATCTTCTGTGGTACAGCCTACATTCGGCTGGCTGGCAGATCGTACGTCAAAAACATGGCTTATGCCGCTAGGAATTTTTTTATCTGGCGCAGCAATGGGGCTGGCGGGACTTTTTGAAAATTATTGGGCCATTTTTACAGTCGTAACGGTAAGTGGTATTGGCAGTGCCATTTTCCATCCAGAAGCGGCGCGGATGGTACATAAACTTTCAGGAACAAAGCGTGGTACGGCGTTGAGTATTTTTTCGGTGGGCGGCAATGGAGGTTTTGCTGTTGGACCGATGCTAGCTGTGGCTGCCGTTACAGCATTTGGTATGAAAGGGACGACGGTATTTTCTTTGTTGGCCTTGATCATGGCAATCGTTTTATTGGTCATTGTTCCAAAAATGAAAGCAGATATTGCAAAGACTTCTGTAGCTGAAGTTAAGGCAGATGGAAAGACCGCAGAATCAAAAAGCAATCTTCAAAATGATTGGTCATCCTTTGCGCGCTTGACATTATTGATCATTTTTAGCTCGATCGTCATTTGCGGGTTACGAAGCTTTATTCCGCTATATTTGGTAAATGTCACAGGGCTTTCTACTGCGGCTGCTGGTTCTGCGTTGACGTTATTATTTATGTTTGGTGTAGTGACTACACTCATTGGTGGACTATTGGCAGATAGAATCGGTTATTTGAAAGTAGTGCAGATGAGTTATGTACTTTTGGTACCGATGGTTGGTTTATTATCACAGACAACCAATGCGTTCGTTGGTTATGCACTGATGATACCGATCGGATTTGCGATGTTTTCGCCGTTTAGTTCGGTTGTGGTCTTGGGGCAGAGCTATTTAGCACGTAGTATAGGTTTTGCTTCGGGCGTGACGCTAGGGCTTTCTTTTAGTGTAGGAGGGATGTTTGTTCCATTGATTGGTAGTTTTGCGGATCATTACGGTTTGCCAGCAACGATGGAGCTTCTCACTGCGTTTGCATTACTGGCAGCATTATGTTCTTTCTTTCTGGCAAAACCTACACCAATAGGAGCAAGAGCAAAGGCTATGTAAGTATCGCACATAGTCAAAAATAAGTTGCGATGAAGATTTTTTGTGAATTTAAATAAATGAAACCACCCGATTTTAGCTATAGAGTTGAAGTTGAGGGTGGTTTTACTTTTATGTAAAAACATGGAGTAAAGTGTCTAATGATTCATAAATTATACTTGACAATATAAGGAAAATTATATATTCTTTATTAGAATATATAATAGAATTTACCAATATATTATAATGGAATGAGAGTAACGTTTCTTTATGTCGTGAGCGTGGCAGGAGTGACGATTTTTTTTGTTCTCCACTACCAAGTCTAATGTAAAAAAGATGGTCTAGGTTTAAGGGGTGTAGAACTAAGGGGCTAATTGTTAAAGAAGTAAAAAGTATTTAATTATAGGAGGCGGTCTAAAAGAAAAATAAGGCGCGGATAATAAAAAATAAAAGGAGAAGAGATATGAAACAAGTAGATTTTACAAGTCATGAAATAAATTTGCCAGAACTTACCCTGCGGGGAATGCTCTTGGGGATGTTCATTACAGTTATTTTTACAGCATCAAATGTTTATTTAGGATTGAAAGTAGGTCTTACATTTTCATCTTCTATTCCAGCGGCCGTTATTTCTATGGCAATTTTGAAGATGTTTCAAGGGTCTAATATTCTAGAAAATAATATGGTGCAGACACAAGCATCGGCAGCAGGTACGCTTTCGGCAGTTATATTTATTATTCCTGGTTTGCTGATGATTGGCTATTGGCAGGGTTTTCCATTCTGGCAAACATTGATGATTTGTGCGTGTGGTGGTAGCCTCGGGGTGCTATTTACAATTCCGTTACGTCGGGCGATGATCGTGAATAGTGATTTACCTTATCCAGAAGGAGTGGCAGCTGCTGAAATTTTGAAAGTAGGCAGCGGTAGTGCTGAAAAAGCTGGGGAAAATGGGATAAAAGATATAATGGCTGGTGGCATTGTTTCAGCTATCATTAGTTTATGTGCGAATGGTTTTATGATTATGTCATCGGGCGTTAGCTATTGGTTTTCTTTCGGAAAAATTACTTCACAGATACCTATCGGTTTTTCTTCAGCACTTTTGGGTGCAGGTTATTTAATCGGTATTGGTAGTGGTGTGGCTATGCTGGTGGGAATGTCGTTATCTTGGGGCGCATTTTTACCGTGGCTCACTTCTATGCTGTCTCCGGCAGCCGGGCAGAGTGCTAGTGCATTTGCAACGAGCGTGTGGGCACAAAAAGTGCGGCTTATAGGTGCTGGGGTAATTGGTATTGCCGCAATATGGACGCTAATTACGCTTGCAAAACCTATCATAGATGGTATGCGCATATCGATACAAGCGATGAAAAGTTCACAAGCAGAGAAGAGTCTGCATCGTATGGATACAGACTTATCGCCTAAAACAACTGCGATGATTTTTGGTGCTATCGCTATTGGCTTATTGGGCACTTTTTATTCTTTTATTGCAGATGCCAACTTGTCAACAGGTACCGCTTGGACATTTGTTGTCGTAGGTGTTGTCGTAGCTATCTGCATGGGATTCTTTGTAGCCGCAGCGTGTGGCTATATGGCAGGTTTAATCGGTACATCGGCTAGTCCTATTTCGGGTATTGGTATTCTGGGAATTATTACATCATCACTAGTCGTATTGGGTATTGGTACGGTCGTTGGTCTATTCAATACGGCAATAGGGATCAAATTTGCCATTGCTTTAGCGATTTTCATGACGAGTGTTATTGTCAGCATTGCTGCTATTTCAAATGATAATATGCAGGATTTGAAGACAGGGTATCTTGTCGGTGCTACACCATGGAAACAACAGGTGGCACTACTACTCGGGAGTATTATCGGAGCTTTTGCAATTGCACCAGTTTTGAATTTATTGTATCAAGCGTATGGGTTTGCTGGTGCTATGCCGCGTGTTGGTATGGACGAGGCGCAAGCGTTGTCAGCGCCGCAGGCCACGTTGATGACTACGATCGCACAAGGTATTTTTAGTCATAATTTGGATTGGAATTACATTATCATTGGCATAGGCGCTGGAATTGCGATCATTATTGTCGATGTGTTATTAAAGAAAAACTCGGCAAGCTATTCTTTGCCACCGTTAGCTGTAGGTTTGGGGATTTATTTACCTCCAACATTGGTGATGCCACTTGTAATGGGTGCTGTTACAAGTTACTTTGTTCATCGGTATCTTCATAATAGAGGAACAGCGCAAAAAGTAGAAAATATCGAAGAAGCTGTGGAAAACGTCAATCGCCATGGCGTGCTCTTTGCCTCTGGCCTTATTGTTGGGGAAAGCTTAATGGGCGTTATTATCGCTATGATCATTGTATTTTCGGTAACAGGGGGCGGCAGTGATGCGCCACTCGCAATGGTTGGCAAAGAATTTGGCCCTACGGCAGATTGGCTTGGTTTGCTCGCATTCATCGCGATGATTGCTATTCTTGTTTATCGTGTGATCAGTACGAAATTTCAAGTAAAGCAATAATGATTTTTATTTAACCATAGGATGAAATAAGGTAGAGGAATATTTAGTTTATTCAACTGTGCTAGCGTAATAGGCAATAGCTAGTACAGAGTATTGTAAACTATCTTACGTTTGAAAAAACTGGCTTCGCTTTTTAGTGGAGCCAGTTTTATTTGGATATGTTCAGCGTGTTAATCCCTAACCGATAAAAGACACTCTATTTTCTAAATAAGATGATATACTGAATCAAGTAAATGTTGAAATGTGTAGAAAGAGTGGGAGTGATGTGATCACTCTCTAATTTTTGTATTTGTAGCTTTTACTAGCATTGAATTATAGAGCTTGCTGTTTACATTTACTTGACTGGTGGGCTTCTATTTTTTAGCATCTGTTTAATTTTCAAAAAATTCAGTATACTAAAATTTAAAAAAGCGATTGTGGAAAAAATAGTATACTAATTTGTGGTTAGTATTGTGGCAATGCTTTGGTATTTTGGGAGTTAGTAAAGAATGTTATGATGAATTTGTAAATAAGGACGGGGGAAATTCAAATGAAAGATTTACAACAACGGCAGAAAAAAATTTTAAATCATTTGTTGCAGATAGAGGATTTTGAGCCTGTTAAAAAATTTGCCGCTGTGTTGCAGTGTTCGACGAAGACAGTGAGAAATGATTTGATGATTTTAGAAGAATGCGGCATAGAGCTAGAAAAAGTAGCTGGAAGAGGCGTTCGGATTTTACCATCAAGGCGGAATACTGCAGAAAGTTTTTTACAAGAACCTAATATTTTGTATGATTTATCGATAGAGCATCGGAGGATGAAAATCCTATTTGAGTTACTTGAAGGGGCAAAAGATAAGTTATCTATTCAATCTTTATCAAATAAATATTTTGTCAGTAAGACTTCAATCGTAAATGATCTAAAAGTGATTGAAGAAAAATTATCGGAATATCATTTACATCTTAAGAAGGATACGCAGGGAACACAGCTCGTTGGCTCAGAGATGGATATTCGTAAGGCTATGGTTGATATGTTAAATACGCTGATCAGTTCAAAAAGTATGACCTTTCAAGAAGAAAATTTCAGAATTAACCGTGAAACGTTATTGGAATTGGAAGAGCATTTTGGTAAATACAATGTTAAACAAGTTAAAGAAATTATTGAAGAAGCAGAAGAACTTTTAAATTATAGAATAACCGAGCCTTACTACATTAATCTTGTGACACATATTTTAATTTTAATTCATCGAACTAAAAACGGAAAAACGATTTATTCAGAATTGAAAGAAGAAGGTAGATCTTGCGATCCAGCGTTTTATGAAGTATCCGAAAAAATAGCGAATAGGCTTGAAACTATATTTTCAATTCAGATAAATCAAGAAGAAGTTTTTTATATTTACCGCTATCTGATGTCTTCGGGTGGAGTTGTTGTACAGGAAATTAATTCGAAAAAATCAAGCCAAATTGATGAATCTTTACACGAGATAGCAATCGAAATGATTCGATTAAGTTCTAAAATCTTTCCGATCAAATTTACTTTTAGCCAATCTTTATATAATGATCTAATTCTTCATTTAAAACCGATGATGAATCGGATTGAGTATAAAATTCAAATCAAAAATCCGTTATTGGAGGAAATAAAAGATGAATTTCCCGAATTGATGATTTTATTAAAGCTTGTTATTTTAAAAGTAAGGCTAAAATATAAGTTGCCTCACATCAGTGAAGATGAAATTAGCTATATCGCTGTTTATTTTCAAGCAGCGATAGAAGAAGTAATCAGTAAAAAGCGAGTCATGATTGTTTGTTCTACGGGAGTAGGAACCTCACACTTATTGGAAAAACGAGTAAAAAATCATTTTCCGGAGTGGAATATTGTGGAGGTTATTTCAGCGAAACAGTTAGAGAGGAAAAGCGAGCTGAATCATATTGATTTAATTATATCAACGGTCAAGCTCAATGTTTCCTTAAGCAAACCAGTAGCGTATGTGAGTGCATTATTTAATAAAGCGGATGAAAAGAGAATCAGAGCATCCTTAGTGAAAGAATGTCAGGATCTAGTGATTGAAGAGAAAAAGGCAGCATTCATTAAAAATGTTTTTTTAGAAAATGAAACAAATAAAACAAAGTTTAATCAGGATATCTCCCAGGCAAAATGTGTGGATTGTATCGTAATAAACAACTTGCTGGAGTTATGTGTATATGAAAAAAAAGATTTGGAAAAAGAAGAGCTTTGTAGTCAGATGGCTTGTCAAATTCGAGGGAAAAATAGAGTGAAATTCATTGTTTTAATTAAGGAAAATGAAGATTTATCTGAAAAAATGCTGAAGGAAGTATACTATTTTTTGACACATGAAATGGAATGAAATTTAGGGGGGGCATAGCAAATGGATTTATCAACAATTATTGATGAAAAGCGAATTAATTTAGAATTAGATGTAGCCAATAAGGAGGAAGCTTTAGACGCATTGGCTGATATGCTAATAAAATCTGGGGTTTTATCATCGAAGGAGGGGTTCATCAAAGATGTTTATTTGAGAGAAGCTGAAGGACAAACTGGCATAGGTGGCGGAATCGCAATTCCTCACGGCAAATCAAAAAGTGTATTGAAAACATCATTGGCCATTGGAAGAACTAAAAAACCTATTTTATGGGAGTCTTTAGATGATGAACCAATACAATGTATTATTTTATTTGCAGTAAGAGATGTGGACAGTACAACTGTACATGTAAAGTTATTGGGTGAGGTTGCGGGGAAATTAGCGGATGAAGAGATTGTTGATAAACTGTTAACCACTAGAAAGCCAAAAGAAATTATTTCTATTTTCAGTCAAGACAATTAGAAAATGGAGGGATAACCATGAAGATTGTAGGAATTGCAGCTTGTACATCTGGAATTGCACACACGTATATCGCCAAAGAAAAATTGCTGAAAGCCGGTAAAGCTTTGAACCATACGATTCATATTGAAACGCAGGGAACTATCGGAACTGAGGATGAGCTGTCCGCGAAAGATATTGCGGAAGCAGATGTTGTAATTATTGCAGCAGATATTAAAGTTGGGGGCAGAGATCGTTTTCAAGGGAAAAAAATTGTAGATGTCCCGACACATATTGTGATTAAATCTCCGAAAGCATTATTGAATAAAATTCAAGAAGATCTAGGAATTTAAAATTTCGAAATTGAAGGGAGTTTTTCATTATGTTGAAGAATCTGGAACTAAAACGGCATGCGATGACAGGAATATCGTATATGATTCCTTTGGTAGTCGCATCAGGACTATTAATCGCGATTGGAAATCTAGCTGGCGGAAATCCTGCGTTAATCTCTGACTACAAGAGTTCTTATACTTTATGGGAAGCTGCTGTCACCCTGGGTGTATATGGTATGGGCTTGATTCCGGCGGTTATGTCAGCGGCGATTGCTTACTCGATTGCTGATCGACCTGGGATTGCACCGGGCTTATTAATGGGGATGATTGCAAATGCAATGGGCGCTGGATTCTTTGGTGGTATGCTCGGTGGTTATATGTCTGGGTGGTGTGTTAATTTTCTAAGGAGCAATGTAAAGGTTCCGATTTGGGCGCAAGGTCTAATGCCAATGATGATTATTCCTTTATTAGCATCGATTATTGTAGGCTTCATTATGTTTTTTGTCATTGGCGGACCTATTGCAGCAGCTTCCTTTGCATTAACCGATATGCTGGTTAATATGCAAGGTGGTTCAAAAGCGGTGTTTGGCGCAATTATGGGAGCAATGGCAGCCTTTGATTTTGGTGGCCCAGTAAACAAAGTTGCTTCCTTATTCGCAGATGGCTTGTTAATTAATGGTGTGTATGGACCAGAAGCAATTAAAATTTGTGCATCGATGATTCCACCGTTTGGTGTAGCGTTATCTTGGATCATTAAAAAATCAAGATATAGCAAAAGTGAAGCAGATAATATAAAAATAGCCTTTCCGATGGGAATTTGTATGATCACCGAAGGTGTTATTCCGATTGCCGCTGTTGATCCAATTCGAGTTATCTTTTCCTGCTCGTTTGGAGCTGCAGTAGGTGGTAGTTTGATTATGTTGTTAGATGTTGCTTCGCCGGTTCCATCAGGCGGCATGTTTATCGTGCCGGCAATGCAAAATCCTATAGGCTTTTTAATCGCATTAGGCGTTGGGAGTGTGGTTACCGCATTATTACTAGTAGCTTTAAAGAAAGATGCTGTGGAAAAAGAAAATGCGGAAGATGACGAGATCGAAGAAGAGGTTGATTTATCAGGTATTAATATAAAATAGAGCAAAGTAAAGTAAGGAGGCAATGGCTGTATGTATGTTTCGATGACAGATATGTTGAAGAAAGCCGATGCAGAAAATTATGCAGTTATGGCGATTAATTGTTTTAATCTGGAGACAGCACGAACTGTAATACGAGCTGCTGAAAAAGAAAATGCTCCAATTATTATCAATCTTTTTCAAGATCATTTGCTTTATCACTGTGATAGTGAGTTAATCACACCGATTGTCAAAGTCTTAGCCAGCAGAACAAATAGTAAGGTTGCGCTAAATTTTGATCATGGTCAAGAAGTCTTGTATTTAAAAAAAGCAATAGACGATGGCTTTTCCTCGGTGATGGTCGATGCTTCGCGGTTTGATTTAGATGGAAATATTGCGATGACAAAAGAGGTCGTTGACTATGCTCATCCTAAAGGAGTAAGCGTTGAAGGTGAAATTGGCTGCATCGGACTCACTGAAAATTCGAAATTTACAAAAGATTCAATGTATACTGATCCGTCTGAAGCATCTAAATTTGCAAAAGCAACAGGGATAGATGCCTTAGCAATTTCGATTGGTTCGTCGCATGGAAATTATCCGGAGGATATAGTGCCTGCATTTGATTTTGAACGGTTAAAGCATATTAAAAAATTAACCCAAATGCCGTTGGTGCTTCATGGCGGGTCTGGTTCTGGCGAAAAAAATATTTTACAGGCCGTCAAAGATGGTATCAACAAAATTAATGTTGGTTGTGACTTTATGAATGCGAATGTGAATGCCTTAAAGTGTAAGCTTACTGAAGAGTCTAGCATTAATTATTACGATTTAGTGGATCACGTTGAAAAAGAGAGCATGGAAATCGTAAGACACTATATTAGATTATCTGGCTCCAATAATAAAAATTAAAAGGGGATTGAAGAATATGTTAATGAATATGAAAGAATTACTAGTTGTAGCACAAGAAAATAAGTTTGCCGTACCTGCCTTTAATACAAGCAGTAGTATGATTTTAAAAGGTGTTATGGAAGCCTGCAGAGAGAAAAAAGCTCCTGTTATTATTGCGATTCATCCCGATGAATTATCCTTTATGGAAGACAGCTTTATTGCCAGTGTGCGTGAAGAGCTCATGAGCAGTAATATACCAGGCGTTATCCACTTAGATCATGGTGGAACTTTTGAACAAGTCATGCGAGCGATTAAAAGCGGCTTTACTTCAGTTATGATTGATGCCTCATTACTGTCGTTTGAAGAAAATATTGCGATTACTAAAAAGGTCATTGAAGCAGCCCATCCAGTGAATGTCTCAGTTGAGGCGGAGCTTGGAACGATAGGAACAACTGGAAACGGCGGAGAGGCAGGAACGGAGCAAATTATTTATACGAAACCAGATACGGTGAAAGAGTTTGTTGAAAGAACGGGCGTTGATACTTTGGCGATTGCGATTGGGACATCGCATGGTATTTATCCAAAAGATATGAAACCAAAATTAAAACTAGATTTATTAAAAGAAATCAGAGGAATTGTTGATATACCGTTAGTGCTGCATGGCGGGTCAGCAAATGAGGATAAAGAAATTGCCGAAGCGGTACAATTAGGAATATCTAAAATAAATATATCAAGTGATATCAAGGATGCCTTTTATAAAAAATGCCGGGAAATATTATTGCAAGATTCAGAAATACGCGAACCAAATGCAATTTATCCACCATGTATTGAAGCTATGAAAAAGGTCATCTATGCTAAGATTGCATTATTTAATGATGGTGATAAAGTGAAATGTTATAAATAATCATATAGGTATTGAAACATATATTTTATGGAAGAAAAATGCACCACAAATATTAGACATTACATCTAATGTTTGTGGTGCATTTTAATTCGGGCGAGTATTTTAATAATTTACATAATCAGAAATATACAAGACATATTTCTAGTCTTTTATTCTTATGACATAATGAAATAGCCAAGTACAATAATACCAAGCACGATACGGTAGTAACCAAAGGCTTTAAAATCACTTGTTTTAATATAAGAAATCAAAAATTTAATCGTGATAACCGATACAATAAACGCGGAAATTAAACCTACAACAAGAATTTGTATTTCCTCTGTGGTATAATCAAAGCCAAATTTTACAGCCTTTAATAAACTTGCACCAAACATAACTGGTACAGCTAAAAAGAAAGAAAATTCTGCAGCAACTTCTCTTGAACAACCAATGAGCATTGCTCCTAAAATTGTTGCACCGGAACGTGATGTCCCTGGAATCAAGGATAATACTTGGAAACAGCCAATACCAATCGCTTTGGCAAAACTGAGATGATATAAATTCGTTACTCGTGGTCTTAGGTCTTTATTACGATTTTCTAATAAAATGAATAAAATACCGTAGATAATTAGCGTAATAGCAACCGTCTGATAATTATAAAATATAGCATTGAGCATATGGTCAAATGGTAATCCAATCGCTGCTGCTGGGATTACGGCTACAATAACTTTCATCCATAGTGAAATGACTTCTGGCTTGATATAAATACCATGATGAAAAGCAATTGGACAAAGTTTTTTCCAATAGAGTGTAACAACCGCCATAATTGCGCCCAATTGAATAACTACAAGAAACATTTCTTTGAAGGCTGGGGTAATACTCAATTTGATAAATTCATCGACTAAAATCATATGACCAGTACTACTGATTGGTAGCCATTCTGTAATACCCTCTACAATTCCGAGAAATATGACCTTTAACATTTCTAACACTGAGATAACAACTCCTTAACATACAAAAATGACATACAAAAAGATTCTACTCTATGTCATAAGAATATGCAATCTTTCTCACGTTATTTGACAAGAAAAATCATAATAAAAGCTTTAAAGATAGAATATCCATAAAAGGAAATTCTAATAGTGATTATGTTTTATTGCAATCGATATGAAATTGCGCTATATTTTTAATAATTACTATTTATATTATTTAACAGTGGAAATAAATATGAATGCGTTTAATATCATATTTATTGAATTTTTTTTCAGATAAAAAGTAAATTTATTTTTATAGGAGTGCGAATCGTGAGTAAAATAGAACTAGAAAAAGAAGCGATGCATAAGATGCTCGGCATCTATTGTAAGAGTAAACATAAGCAGCAAAATGGTTTGTGTGGAAACTGTATGGCGTTATTAGCTGAAGTTCATAGACGTCTAGACCATTGTCAATTTGGTGATAAGAAACCAGCCTGCGGAAGTTGTAAGATCAATTGCTATCGTGGTGAGAAGTTTAAAGAAGTGGCTGCGATAATGCGGTATTCGGGGCCAAGGATGCTATTTCATCATCCGATTCTTGCAATACAGCATTTGATTGATGTAAAGTTTAAGAATCAACGGTAGTATTATCTTTAAGCACAATCATAGTCTAAGAAGAATAACCTAATAGTGTAAGTGATTAAGTATTAGGAGGAATCTTTAAATGTCAGATTGTTGTTGCGATCATCATCATAAAAAGCATTGTTGCCCAAAATGTCAGCATGAATGTGAACACAGGTGTCCAGTGTGTGGCTGGTTATGTGAATGGGAGTGTCATCAGTGTCTAAAATGTGGCCATCATTTTGGGGCTAAACATGAGTGCTCCCATTGTCATTGTGAATTTTAAACTAAAGCGTCCTTCGGGGCGTTTTTTATTTTATCGATTAAAGAACTAGGAATTTATTTAATTTAGGAGGTGTAATGTGTTTGGAGGGGTGTCGGCAAAATTAATCATGCACAGCCCATTATTTAAATTCAAAGTGAACCTAATTTGTAAAATTTTCGTAGTATAATTAGATGATAAAGTTTAGTTTATAGAAAAATGAGGGTTTATATGGATAAAAAGTGGTTAAGATTTTTTTGTAAAACTGATAAAACGATAAATAAAGGAATAGTTCTAGATCATGATTGTCAGAATAAATGCCTAATTGAATTACGGCAGATAGAAAAAGTTTATCATACAGATGCGGGGGATTTTAAGGCTCTACGCGGTGTAAATCTACAGGTGAATGCAGGCGAATTTTTGGCCATTATTGGTAAGTCGGGCAGTGGAAAATCAACAATTTTAAATATGATTACAGGTGTTGATCGCCCTACAACTGGTGCGGTAATCATCAATGGCGCAGCTGTGCATGCCATGCAAGAAAATCATCTGGCAGTGTGGCGTGGCCGCAATATCGGTATCGTGTTTCAGTTTTTTCAATTACTTCCTACGCTATCTGTTTTAGAAAATATCATGTTACCGATGGATTTCTGCCATATGTATGACCCCGCAGAGCGTCAGGAACGGGCGATGGCACTACTAAAAATGGTTGAAATGACTGCACAGGCAAACAAATTGCCAACAGAACTTTCTGGAGGCCAGCAACAGAGAGTAGCGATTGTACGTGCATTAGCGAATGATCCACCAATTCTTGTAGCCGATGAGCCTACCGGAAATCTCGATTCTAAAACGGCGGATGCAATTTTCACTTTGTTTGATGATTTGGTTAGTCGAGGTAAGACCATTTTAATGGTTACACATGATAGTGACTTACAAAGCCGAGTTAAGCGGGCGATTACGGTGGCAGATGGTGAAATCGTGCACCAAAGTGCAGGAGGAAATCATTGATGATGATTGGCGTGAGGTGGCGCAAAGTAGTAAGGGATTTATTACATAATAAAATTCGCACAATGCTGGTCGTGCTATCCATAGCAGTTGGTGTTTTTGCTATCGGAATGGTGGCAGGTACTTATGAGATTATATCGAGGGATTTGGGAAATAGTTACAAAGCGGTAAATCCAGCAATGGCGACCATTTATTCCAGTACGTTTAAGGAAGAATTTGTCGAAACTATCCGTAAAATCAAAGGAGTGACAGGCGCTGAAGGGCGACGGACGTTATCCATGCGTGTAAAGGTGGCACCTGATGAATGGCAAAAGTTGGAGCTGGCTGTCATTCCTGATTATAAAGATATTCATATCAATAAACTAAAACTCATTAACGGCTCGTGGCCCCCGCCAGAACGACAAATGTTGATTGAACGTAGTGGGTTGGATGTATTAAAGGTCGGTATAGGTGATGAAGTAGAGGTCGAAAGTCCGGATGGTAAAAAACGCAGTCTGCGTATTGCGGGAGTTGTTCATGATATTAATCAGAGTCCTACTGCTTTTTCGGGCAGAATCTATGGATATATCACGCTTGATACATTAGATGCATTAGGAATAACAAGGGATTTAGATACAGTCCATATTACGGTTGCAGGAGATCCGCCTTCGGAAGAATATATCGCGCAAGTTGGACAAACTGTGTGGGATAAAATTGAAAAAAGTGGGCGTAAAGTTTTCTGGATGTACAAAAGTAAGCCTGGAGAACATCCTGCTCAGTCTACAATTGATGCGTTATTGATGACGCTCGGTGGTATGGGGCTATTGTCTTTAGTATTAAGCGGATTCTTGCTTGTAAATACAATTTCATCTTTGCTGACGCAGCAGGTTAGACAGATTGGTGTAATGAAAGCAATTGGTGCTTCGACCAAGCAAATTATCAGGATGTATATTATGTATGTGGTTATTTATAGTCTGATTGCATTACTATTTGCTGTGCCTCTGGGGGCTGTGGCAGCCGGAGCGGTAGCTAAATTTATTGCTAGTTATATTAATTTTGATATTACAGGTCTTGCTATTTCGTATCCTGTATTATTTGCTGAAATAGCCGCAGGTGTGCTAATTCCAGTACTTGCGGCATTATATCCGGTTATCAGTGGGGCGAGAATTACGGTACGAGAAGCAATGAATTCTTATGGCGTAGGTTCGGTTGGTTTTGGTAGAGGCATGATTGATCAAATGATAAGGCGGATCAGAGGCGTATCACGCCCACTTCTTTTATCCCTTAGAAACACATTTCGTCGTAAGGGACGTTTAGCGTTAACGTTGATTACGTTAACTGCCAGTGGGGTTATTTTTATTTCTATATTTAGCGTGAGAGAATCGATGATGTTGACTTTGGATGATGCACTAGATTATTTCAAATATGACATAGAACTAGATGTTAAAAATTGGGCTCGAGTAGAACAGCTTGAACAAAGTGCTATGGATGTATCAGGGGTAGTAAAAGCAGAAAGCTGGAGCTTTGATGGTGCGAGATTGCTTAAGAGTGATGCAAGAGATAGTGAAAGTACGGAAATTGTGATGATGGCACCACCCAGTGGTACGCAGATGCTGAAACCTATTGTGTTGCAAGGGCGGTGGCTTGTACCTGAAGATGAAAGTGCAATTGTGATTAATACTGATGTGTTAAAGGATCATCCGAATGTAAAGGTAGGCGACTTGGTGGCGATTAAACTGAGTAAGTCGGAAAAGCAGAGAACCTATTGGACTGTAGTGGGCATTGTTAGAGGGGTTATGGCAGGTCCCTTTGTGTATGCCAATTACTCTTATTTTTCCAAAGTAATAGGAAAACCAGAACAGGGGATGAATGTTTTTGCTGTCACAGAAAGTAGGGATGCTGCTGAGCAGATGCAAATAGCTAAAACATTGGAAAAGCATTTCAAAGATGTGGGGATGCCAGTAAAACGCGTAGAGACGATGGCTGATACAAAATCACAGATTCAGTCGCAATTTAATGTAATTATTATATTTCTGTTGGTGATGGCATTGATGCTTGCTGCTGTTGGTGGCTTAGGTTTGATGGGAACGATGAGTATTAATGTGCTTGAACGTACCCGAGAAATTGGGATTATGCGGTCGATTGGTGCATCCAACTGGTCGGTACGCAGGATATTTATCATTGAAGGTGTGTTGATTGGGATACTGAGCTGGATGTTGGCGATGATCATTGCTTTTCCAATTAGCAAACTATTTAGCAATCTGCTTGGAAATGCGTTTATGCATGCTCCTTTTAGTTTTGCTTTTTCCATTAGTGGGGCAATATTATGGCTCATAATCGTGATTGTTCTAGCTGCTGCAGCTAGCTTTTTGCCGGCTTGGAATGCTTCACGGCTAAGTATACGAGAGGTGTTAGCCTATGAATAACAATTTACAAAAGGGGATTTGTGATGAATTTAAATTTTAATGTTAAACGATGGATGGTTTTGGTATTCATAGTGGTTGTTTTGGCGGCTATCGGTAGTTATTATGCTTTTCAGCAAGCAGCAAAGCCGACTGAACAAACAGTACTACCACCTGTAAAGGCAAGTAACAAGGTTGTTGCAGAGGGAAAAGTGATACCGGTAAAATATTCAGTACTTAGTTTTTCAGTAAGTGGAATTATATCAGAAGTGCTTGTCTCTGAAGGCGATAAGGTGGAGACAGGGCAAGTTCTGGTTCGGCTAGATAGCCGAGAGCTAAAAGCTAAATCGCAGAGTAACTTAGCAGAATTGGCTAAGGCTCGGGCAAATTATAGTAAGACTAGTGCTGGACTTAGATCACAGGAAGTGGCGATGAAGCAGGCAATCATGATGCAAAATCGTGCTTCAAATGAAGAAGCTAGGGCAAACTTTGAACGTTCACAGCAACTTTTTGAACAGGGTGCTATATCAGGCCAGCAGATGGATAAAGACAGAACGACTTATTTAAAAGCGCAAGCAGAATTACAACAGGCGGAAGCTGATTTAGAAATGGCGAAGGCTGGTTCTAGATCAGAAGATATTGCGGTAACAGCAGCGGAGGTAGATGTTGCAAAAGCGAATTTACAAGGAACACAGGAAAGTATCGTTCTTACAGAGCTTCGAGCACCTTTTAGCGGCACTGTAGCCTCGATTGATCTTAAAGTAGGTGAGTTTGTTTCCATCGATCCAGCTAAACGGGATGAAAATGTAGAAATAACTGACAATGATAATATTCAGTTAGCTGATTTGTCAAAATGGCAGATTAAAACTACGGACTTAACTGAGATTAATATTGCTCGAATCAAAGAAGGGGCGAGTGTAAAAATTACCTTTGATGCGATTCCGGGGCTTGAAATCCCTGGCAAGGTAACTCGTATTAGACCATTTGGTGAAAAAAAACGCGGTGATATGACTTATGCAGTATTCATTGAACCTCTGCAGATGGATGAACGAATGCGGTGGAATATGACAGCTTCAGTGTCCATTGATGCAAATGAAGAGTAAACTAGGAAAAGAAGAAGTTTGGCAGCATTTTTTTTTAGTAAAATTGTGGTATAATAAAAAAAATTGTAGAAGAACAGGTTGAAGATATAGATGGAAAATTTGAATATCTTGGATAAGCTGAGAGATCAGAAAAATCTGCTAACAAAAAGTCAAAAAATCATCAGTCAATATTTATTACAGCATCATGAAGAAGTTGCGATGATGTCAGCTGTAGAATTTGGTGAAAAAGTAAATGTCAGTGATGCGACTATAAGTCGATTCGTTCGTTCAATAGGATTTAATAATTTTTATGAATTTAAAAATTATTTGCGTGAGCAGATGAAAAATTTTGATTCACCGTATAAGCGAGTTGTAAAGTTGACAGATATGACAGTAAAAGAAGATGAGCATGCGACAACGAAGGAATTCTTAATTAAAATTGGTACGAAGGATTTGCAAAATTTGACGCATTTAATGGAGAATTTCGATATTCATTTGCTGGAGCGTGCTGTGCATGCTATTTATCATGCAAGAACTATTTATTTGATGGGGCTTGGATCAAGTTCTGCATTGATTGATTTTTTCATATTGCATTTACGACGTATGGGATTTCGGGTGATTTCTATTTCAGAAGGTGGTGCTTACAATATTGAAAAGATGATTTCTATGGGAGAGTCAGATTTGTTAATTGCAACGACGTTTCCGCGCTATTCTAAGGCGACATATGATGCGATTATTTATGCAAAAAAGAAACAGGCAATGGTACTGACGATTATGGATAGTAACTTTTCTGCGATTAGTAGTTATAGTGATATTGTGATTCCGCTAGAAATTGATAATGTAACATTTTTTAATTCTCTGGTTGTACCAATGGCACTTGGAAATTGGATTATTATGATGCTTCTAGCGAAAGATAGAGAACGAATTCAAGAAAACATACGTGAAAATATCAATAATACGGTATTGTTAAATACCAAAATATAGAGAATTAAAAAGATACTTCGCAAATGCTGAAGTATCTTTTTTTGTTTTAAATTGTATATTGTATACATAAATAAAAATAAAGGGATTTCTACAAATGAAGAAGAAAATGTCGAAATATGCAATTATAAAACACAAATGTAAGAAAAAATCTACAAAAGAAGGAAGTGGAAAGCAAAATGTTAGGTATTATCATCGGTCTTATTGTAACAGTTGTTGTTGGGTACCTTGTCGTAAAGAAAAAAAAGGCGCAGACGGTTTTGTTGTTGGGAGGTTTGTTTTTAATGGCCATCGCAGCAATCATGGGGAACCCTTTATTGGATGCAAAGAAGACAACCGGTTTTGTTTTGTTTGATATGTTTAAGTATATAGAGAACATTATGAGTACAAGAACCGCGGCATTAGGTTTATTGATTATGGCTGTAGGAGGATATGCGCGTTATATGGATGCGATTGGTGCGAGTAAAGTTCTGGTTAAGTTAACCATCCATCCATTAAGTTATTTAAAATCACCTTATTTAGTATTGGCTCTAAGTTATGTTGTTGGGCAAATCCTGCATTTTTTCTTACCGAGTGCAGCAGGTCTTAGTGTGTTATTGATGGCAACCATTTATCCAGTTTTAATTAGTCTAGGTGTCAGCAAATTATCGGCAGCAGCGGTGATTGGTACTGCAGCTTGTCTGGATTTAGGGCCAGCTTCAGGAAATTCGGTATTGGCATCTAAAAATGCAGGATTGGAAGTTGCTGCATATTTTACAAATTATCAGATTCCAGTAGCATTTCCAGCTATGATAACGGTTGCTGTTTTACACTTTTTTGTACAAAAATATTTTGACCGCAAAGAAGGTCATATGATACAACCATTAGAGGTGACTGCAAATAAAATGGATAACAGCGAAGAAATTCCACCAATGATCTATGCATGTCTACCAATTATTCCGTTGCTTCTAATTTTGGTATTTAGTGATTTGTGTATCCCTTCTATTAAGATGTCGGTAGTGACAGCGATGTTAATTTCGATGGCGATATCGATGTTTTTCGAACTTGTTCGCATCAAAGATATGCAGAAAGTCTTTGCTAGTATACAAGTCTTTCTTGATGGAATGGGCAAACAATTTGCAACTGTTGTGACTTTGATCGTTGCAGGTGAAACTTTTGCTTATGGGTTAACAAAAATCGGCGCGATTGAAGGTTTGATTCACCTCGCACAAGAAGCTGGTTTTGGCGTTTTCGGGATGACAATTGTGATGACCTTGATTATTATGCTTTCGGCAATAGTTATGGGATCAGCGAATGCACCATTCTTTGCTTTTGCGGCGTTGGCACCTATCGTAGCTGCCAAAATGCAAGTTATGCCGGTTTTAATGTTGCTTCCAATGCAGATGGCAGCTGGTATTGCGCGTAGTGTTTCACCAATTACGGCGGCTATTGTTGCTGTTGCGGGGATTGCAGAAGTATCTCCGGTTGATATTGTAAAACGTACAGCGATTCCGATGGCTGGGGCTTTAATTGTTGCATTGGTTGGAACATTTTGCTTATTTTAATGAGAGATGAGGGATTGATATGAAATTTCGTTTAGAAAGTTATTTGAAAGAATTAGAATATTTAGTAAATACAGATAGTGCAACACGTTGTCCAGGTGGAACAGAAAAAATTGCAGCATTCTTTGCTGAAAAGTTCGAAGCACTTGGCTGGTATGTAACTTATCATCGACTGAATAATGAAGTGGGGCCTTGCCTTGAGATTTGCAATAAAATCAGTGATCATTATGATATCTTATGTTTAGGACATATGGATACCGCTTTGCCAATCGGTGCGCCTGAAAAAAATCCGTTTTCTATTGATGAAGATGGAATCGCACACGGTCCAGGCGTTGGAGATATGAAGTCTTGTATCTTGTCTATGTACTATACATTAGCCGATTTACAAGAAGAAGGTAAGTTAAAAGACGCAACGATCTGTTTATCCTTGAATAGTGATGAGGAAATAAGTTCGATTTATTCGCGTCCATTGCTAGAAAAATTAGCGAAAAAATCTTCTTATAGTGTTGTTATTGAATCTGCTCGCAAAGATGGCAGTTTGGTAAATCAACGCCGTGGTGTAGGCCGCTATACTTTAAAAGCCAGTGGAGTTGCAGCGCATTCTGGTGTGAATCCGCAGGATGGAAGCAGTGCAATTCATGAATTGGCAAATTGGATTGTTGAGCTGCACAAATTAAATGATTTAGAGCATGGAACTTCTATAAATGTAGGACTAATTCGTGGCGGAGTCGGTGCTAACACGGTTGCTGCAGAGGCAGAAGGTTTAATGGATCTACGTTTTTCTGATGAGAAAGTTCCAGAGATTTTAGAAAGCAAGATGAGAGAAATGCAGCAAAAGCCTTTTACAAAGGGTGGTGCAAAATTTGAAGTGTTTGGTGGGGTGACGCGTCCGCCAATGAATCCGACAGCGGAAACATTATCATTATGCAATGAGATTTGTCAATTGGCGGAACGCATTCAGGTTCCTATTCATTGGACAGCAACAGGTGGTGGGGCAGATGGAAGTTTTACAGCAATGCATGGTGTGCCAACGATTGATGGAATAGGGCCAGTTTCTGGAGATGCGCACAGTGAGCGAGAGTTTATGGTTATTGATTCGATTGAACCACGGTACAGATTAGCAAAAGAAATTATTTATCATATTATACAAAGAAGAACTAAGCTATAAAAATAAATGGATTAAGGGAGAAGTGCAAAAAACAATTTCTAAAAATATTGAGTAAGATTGAACTATATTAAAATAGTTATATAAAAAAGGGGCTGTCGTATTAATCGTTTTTCAACGCTAGCGATAGCCTCTTTTTACATACAAACTATGGACAGACAGGCCCGGGGGTCGGCGATAAGCACTCATCTGCGGTGTTGCAGTAAGGTGCTGCTCGTCGACGTACACAAGTACGACTCCTTCGCAGCCCATTACTGTGCCTTGCATCTGAGCACTTCTCACCAACCGGCAACCTATCTTCGTACTAGTTTACAAGTGGAACGAATTTAGTTATTTTCTGTTCGCCGACATAAATATTTCTATTTTGTCTACGATCTGAGCTGACCAACAAAATGTTGATCAGCTTTTTGAATTTTTTAGTAGTTATTTTTCTTTGATTTGAACTTCGACGACAGCTTTTTTAGCTAAATTCATAATTTGAGTAGGGGTAAGATTTTCCTGAGGTTCAGCAGCTGGAAAGTATAGTCCATCCGGAAGCGTGCTGATAAGATTCTGAATATAATTAATCTTAACTGCAAAATTAACATTTTGAGGAATGGTGCCGGTAAATAACATTGTCGTTGCTCCGTTCATGCTAGCCGTGACTACGCCGATAACCTGACCTTTATCATTCAATAGAGGACTGCCACTATTGCCTGGTTGTATTGGAATGCTAATCTGATACATTCTTACATCATCTTTAAAGCCTGTGATGCTATTGATGATACCTTCACTTAGCTTTGCTTTATCTCCTAACATATTCGGCATAGGAAAACCAACGGCATATACAGGATCGCCATCTTTAGCATTTTGGGTATTACCAAGAAATAATGGGCTTACGGAGCCTTTAAAATCTTCAACTTTTAATATCGCTAAATCGTTTACTGGATCTTTTGCTATCATAGTAGCGGTTGCTTTTTGATCATTGTTGTAGACAATTTCGATATTTTTTGCTTTATCAATGACATGATTATTGGTTACAATTAGATTCGGTGTGATGAAAAAACCAGATCCAGAACCAACTTTTTTTAGCGTTGCATTTTTACCATCTATTTTATCGTTCGGATAAATTCGATATAGATGTTTTATTTCTTTTTTATTTTTGATTGTTTGCATATAGGTAATTGTATTGTCGTCTATTAGTCGAAAGGTTGCTCCATTTAATTTATTTTTAGTGAAAATCATCAAATTTTGTTTGTGATCATGCAATGATCCAATATATAACTTTGAAACAGCAGAAGATTTCAGCTGAAGTTTGAGCGTTCCTGGACTCCAAGCAGAATCGTTGCTTTGGGTGATAAAGCCAAGATAATCATAGCCTTTTTCTATTGAAAAAGTATTTTTTATAATTGCAAGTTCATACTGATCATTGTCAGTCGTCCAAATGCCTTCAATCAGATCTTTGTTCTCATCAGTCAAAAAGTCCTGAATGGCCTTTTCTCTACTGAAATCTTTGTCTGGCAATGGAAGCGCAAAACAAGGAATTGTAATAAAGCAGAGTAAAAATAAAATAAAAACGAAATGTACATGTCTTTTCAAGATAAAGTGCCTCCCAATCATTTCATATTAACCAAAGGTATTATAACATGTTTTAATTTTGATAAATAAGGGATATATTCCCTATATAAAAAATTTTTTTGTTTTTGATAAATTTAGACGGTGTTTTTTAGCGAATAAAGTATTTTTATCAGAAGTTTGTTTGCTTTCTGGGAATTTTGTGAATTATAATATAGTGCAAGAGTAAAGACTTTCATTATAAATTTGATGATCATCATTAGAAGAATAAGGCGGGCGTAAGTGTGGAGGTTATAATATGTTTGAGACACTAAAACAAAAGAACTATCATCGATGGCTTATTTTTTGCGTTACAGCGTTAGGTACGTTCATGGCTACACTCGATGCGAGTATTGTTAATGTTGCATTGCCTGTTATTTCTCAGAATTTAGGTGCAGAACTTTCCGTTGTACAATGGGTGGTTTCGGCATACCTTCTGACGATATCCAGTCTATTGCCACTCTTTGGTAAAGTTGGTGATATGTATGGGCGACGGCGCGTATATTTATTTGGAATGGCACTGTTTGCCTTGGGATCATTTTTTTGTGGAATGTCAAATACAATATGGAGCTTGGTCATTGCTAGAATCCTTCAAGCGGTTGGCGCTTCCATGCTCATGTCAAATGCGCCGGCTATTGTCAGTACTACTTTCCCAGGGCAAGATCGAGGGAGAGCATTGGGGATGAATGGTACTGTTGTCGCTCTTGGTTCACTTACAGGGCCGAGTTTGGGTGGGATTCTTGTAGGTACTTTAAATTGGCAATCTATTTTTTATATCAATATTCCGATTGCAATCCTAGCAGTCTTGTTTGGCTATGTGATTCTCCCAGCAGATGAACAGCAAACGGTAACCCCTTTTGATTATATGGGGGCAGCTTTATTTGCGCTATCTATGACTAGCTTATTGTTGGTTGTAAGCCATGGACAAGAATGGGGCTGGGATTCTCCCATTGTTTATGGTATTTCGTTTGTAGCGCTTGTTGGATTTAGTATCTTTTTTTATCATGAGATTCATGTAGAGCATCCGATGATCGAATTAGCTTTATTTAAAAATTGGACTTTATTATCTGGCAATATAGCGGGAATGCTTTCTTTTATTGCGATGTTTTCCAATAATATTTTATTGCCGTTCTACTTACATACCATTCTCTCCTTAGCACCTACGCAAATTGGATTAGCTATTACCCCATTTCCTTTGTTGATGGCAGTGACGGCACCAGTTAGTGGTTATTTGTCCGAAAGAGTGAATCCTGCAATATTGACAACATCTGGCTTGTCTCTAACGATGTGTGGTCTATTATATATGTCGGCACTTGATGCAAATTCTACCATTTGGCATGTAATTATCAGTCAAGCAGTTATGGGCATTGGCAGTGGGATGTTTCAATCACCCAATAATAATAGTGTGTTGAGTTCGGTTCCTAAAAGCAAGGTAGGCTTAGTGAGTGGGATAAATGCCTTGGTTCGTAATATAGGAATGGTAAGTGGGGTAGCAATATCAGTATCTGTTTTTGAAAATCATAAACATCAAATTCTTAGTTCGATAGTGGAACCTAGTAGTGCAGAACAGATTGCAGCTTTTTTGTCGGCCTATCACACTTCAATTATCGTGGCAGCTTGTTTTGCTGGAGTTGGGGCAATGATATCTTTTAATCGTAGAGGTTATTTGAAGAAACTTTCTGAGCAAGAATAAAATGATTATTAAAACTATCTGTTTACGGTTATAATTTTTTTATAAACGCTAGAATATTCTGAAAAGACTAGGCAAAACTTGCCGAAAAAAGGTATAATAAAAAAATATGCAAATAAAAAAAAGCTTTGCTTTAATTTTGTAAGGCTTTGGGTGATTGATAGCTTGCAATAAATTGAATTTTAAGCAGGCTATTAAGATAAGAAAGGTGATAGCAAGTATGCGCAATTCTGGTAATAGTAAAACAATTAAACGGATGAATCAAATGGCGATACTTAATATTGTTAAGGATAATGAATTGATTTCGCGGCAACAAATTGCGGAATTGACAGGCTTAACACCAGCAGCCATTACGGGAATTGTTCGCGAGCTTATTACGATTGGCTTTGTCCGAGAAGTTGGTTTAGGTGAATCGCAAGGGGGAAGAAGACCAGTAAATTTAAAATTTAATGGTAAGGCTGGTTATGTACTAGGTGTAGAGGTTACGAGTAATGAAATTACGATAGCGATTACTGATTTTGAAAATATGCCCAAAGAAATGCATACGATGGCTATTGATATGAAAGAGCCTAGTACGGCTATTATTGCATTGAAAGAGTATATAGAAAAAATTATTCATAGTAAAAAACATCAGGATAAAAAATTTTTTAGTATTGCAATTGCTTTTCCTGCGATTATGCAAAATGAGACGGGGATGGTAAAACGGGCTGTAAACTTAGGTGAGAAATGGAATGGGTTTCCACTGAAAGTTACTTTGGAGAGGGAGTTAGGGCTGCCTGTCTTTATTGATACGAATTCTAAGGTAGCTGCTTTGGGAGAAAAATTGTTTGGTGACGGGATGAATTGCCAAAATCTTATTTATATCAATATGGGTGAGGGGATTAGTGCGGGGATTATCATGGATGATCATATTGTGCAAGGTGCAGAGGGGTATGCGGGACAAATTGGTCATACTGTAATGGTGGATCAAGGCCCATTATGTAATTGTGGTAATCGTGGCTGCTTGGAAGCAATTTGTGCTATTCCAGCGTTACTTCGAAAAGTTGAGGCTGAAATCCCTGTTATATCAGAAAATGATACATTAAAAAAACGATTTATCTTGAATAAAAAAATTAAAATAAGTGATATCTTGGAAATAGCACATATGGAAGATTCTTATGCTAGAGATTTACTACGTAAAACCGCCAGCTATGTTGCTATGGCAACAGCGAATATGATCAATACGTGCAATCCTGATAAAGTAGTTATTGGTGGCAAATTGGCTGTAAAATCCCCCTTTTTTATTGAAGAATTTAAAAATAATATAAGAGTACATGCTTTTCCTGAGATTGGTGGGGCGACACCAGTAACAATATCAAAGTTAGGGGCAAATTCTGGGGTTATAGGAGCCTGTGCGTTGGCGCTGACTAATTTATTAAAATCACCAAATTCGCGAATGATTACGGACAAATAATCAATAGAATTAATTAAGAATAGTAAAAAAGTTAGGTTAAGTAAATCTAACTTTTTTTTGCAACAAATAACCACAAAATTTAAAAAAATACAAAAATATACAAAAGAAAAAGCAGGAAGTTTAAAGAAAATATAGAATTGTCATACAAAGAGATAATTAAATGAGTTAATAAAGTTATTTGAATGAATTGGAGGCAATGTACATCGTAAAATTTTTGTAAACGACAAGCTACATGATCTACATCAGAATAATCAGAATAATCGTAACAGTACAGAAATTCGTACAAAATGTGACAATGGATACTATTAAAATAGTGGGAGGATTAATTCTAAATGAGTACTGAAGAAAAAAGATTGACGATTAAAGAGAAGTTTTCTTATGGTTTAGGTGATTTTGGTAATGGTTTTATGTTTGATATGGGGCAGATTTACTTACTTAAGTTTTACACAGATGTATTTGGCATACCGGCAGCGGTAGCTGGTAGTATTTTTTTGATAACAAAAATTTTCGATGCTTTTATGGATCCGATTGCTGGGGCTGTGATTGATGGTAGAAAAAATGATGCTGAAAAAGGCAAATTTAGAAGAATGATGTTTCTGAGCAGTATTGTTCTTGGTATTTTATCGGTATTTGTATTTTTATCGCCAGAAATGTCGACGACAGCAAAAATTATTTTTGCATATCTTACCTATATGGCATGGGGTGTTGGCTATTCATTTACGAATGTTCCTTATGGAGCACTTGGAGCTGCAATGACACAAAATCCGATTGATCGGGCTTCGTTAGCATCTTGGCGTCAAGCAGGATCTTTAGGTGCTTTGCTTATTACGAGTGTAATCGTTGTTCCGCTTGTGAAACAATTTGATAATCCACAGGTTGCATGGCCTGCAGTAGTAGCGTTGACTTCTGTGATTGGTGTTACGGCATTTTATTTCTGTTATAAAAATTGCAAAGAAGTCGTCGTTGCAAAAAAATTAAGTTCAGAAAAACAATTTTCAGTTAAGGCTATGGCACGTTCTATATTTACCAATAAACCATTGTTAGCATTGATTTTTATGACGATATTTACGATTTCCGCTTATAATATTAAATCGGCAATGCTCATTTATTATTGTCAATATAATCTTGGTGATATCAGCCTTATGCCATATATTAGTTTTATTACAATAGGGTGTTCTTGTCTTGGGATTACGCTTATTCCACGTTTAACGAAAAAGTTTGGTAAAAAAAATACAGCTTTAATCGGTTTTGCAATCAGTAGTATTGCGGATTTAATCAATTTTATGATTCCTGGCGATTTAGTTACCTTTACGATCTTAGCGAGTATCGCTTTTGTTGGCATTAGTATTCCAAATGGTGTTACTTGGGCCTTTGTATCAGACTCAATTGACTATGGCGAATGGAAGACTGGCGAAAGAAGAGAAGGAATCACGTATTCATTTTTTAATTTTTCTCGTAAAATTGCACAATCATTATCTGGTTTTGCCTCTGGAATAGGGCTTTCTCTTGTTGGTTATGTGCCAAATGTTGAGCAGACAGCACAGTCTTTGCTTGGAATTAAAGGTTTGCTATTACTTTATCCGTTCATCACGATTTTTTGTGCAGGATTGGTTGTAAAATTCTTGTATAGCTTAAGCGATGATAAACATGGTGAAATTGTAGCTGAAATACATACACGGACTATTTAAGTTAGTTGCATTATAAAAATAACTAAGCTGCAACTACTTAATTAATTTATTTAATTAAGTAGTTGCAGCTTTTCTTTATTAATTTGATAAAAATAACGATGAAGCCTTAAAAAATATAGTAGGATTTTTTAGGGCCATCGTTATTTTTTTCTGATTAAAGTAAATTGCAAATAAAAAACTCGTGAAGAGACATAATAAATCGTATTCTGGATTTTTCTTGTAGAGAAGTTAGAAATAAATTACGCTATTTTATTTCTAATTAAGTAAGTATGATATAATAAGTTTTTACCAATTTAAATGAGGTGATAATTTTGAAAGAGAAATATCTGAATTTATTACGTTCTACTGGACGTGAGGGAATGGGAAATTTAATAAATTATTTAGAACATAAAACGGATTTTTTTACTGCGCCAGCGAGTACAAAATATCATGGGGCATATGAGGGGGGGTTATTAGAACATAGCCTTGATGCCTATGAACATATGATGAAACTTTCGCGGATTTATCAATTAAGTGAGATCAATGAAAGTAGTATTATTATTACAGCATTACTCCATGATATCTGCAAAGTTAATTTCTATAAAATTGATTATCGCAATAAGAAGAATGAAAAAGGTGTATGGGAGAAAATTAGTTATTATAAGATTGATGATACAGTTCCACTAGGACATGGGGAAAAATCAGTAATTATGCTGCAACAGTTTATATCTTTAACTATCGATGAAATTATGGCAATTCGTTGGCATATGGGAAGTTTTTCGGGGAATGATTATACAACGACGCAATCATTGTCAAAAGCGATGGAACAATATAAAATTGTGACGTTACTGCATATGGCTGATTTGGCAGCTGGTTACTTAGACAATAGAAGATAAAATATGAGTAGAATACTTTTTATAAATGTTTAAAAATTATATTTACAAGTTTAAATTTTTATGTTAACATATATAAGCAGTTAAGTTTGCATGCGGGTGTAGCTCAATGGTAGAGCCCTAGCCTTCCAAGCTAGTCACGTGAGTTCGATTCTCATCACCCGCTCCAAAATGTATTGCCGGGGTGGCGGAACTGGCAGACGCACGGGACTTAAAATCCCGCGGATAGTAATATCCGTACCGGTTCGATTCCGGTCCTCGGCACCATTTTAAAAATAAGAAATATTTTTGAAATGGTGTATTTTTTTTGTGCAAAAGCCGAAAAGGCTTTTTTATTTTGTGGATAATTGGAGAATGTGTAATTCATCCACAGAAAAAATAGAGATAACATAGACTTATCAACAAAGTTTTGTGCAAATCTGCATAGCTTTGTTGATAAATCATAGGATAAGAAAAATAAAAGCAGCCGTTGGAAAATTGGGCTGAATCTCAACAATTAAATTTGTTGAGGCGCAGTTCATTTTTCTAACGGTTTTTTGTCGTTAAGTGTAAGAGCGAAGAAGATAAAGTGAATTTATTATCAATTAAGTTTATTTATTGTATTAATACATTGTAATATTATTATAGTATTGTACTAATACATTAATACAATGTTATACTGTTTACAGATAATTCTACATATTATATTAATTTGCGACCTTATGGTGCCTAAAGGGAGTGATTTTACTGATTGAAATAGATGCAAAGAGCGGTGTTCCAGTTTATATTCAATTAAAAGAGGGGTTAAAGTTATTAATTCTAAAAGGGATCTATGCACAAGGGGCTAAATTGCCGACTGTTCGGCAATTGGCTGTTGAGCTTAGAATTAATAGTAATACAGTAGCAAGGTCATATTCTGAATTGGAAAGGGAGGGCATAATTTCTACGCAGCAAGGTCGTGGAACTTTTGTTTGTACGATTCCGACAGGCATAGAAAATAATGAAAAAGAAAAAGAACTAGAGAAATTATTAGAGAAGTTTATTACAGATACCTTGTCTTTGGGATTTAATGAAGAATATGTTTTAGAAAAATTTGCAAATAAAATCAAAGAAAAAGGATAGAGGTGATCAATAGATGGATAATAATCAAAATATAAAAATAGCAACAAAAAAACCAAATACACCTAGAACTTTTTTACCATTCATCTTATTTATTTTTGTTTTTGGTATTTTCGTTCGATATGGATATTTGCATGACGATTTTTTTATTTGTATCGGTGGATTTTTGGTCGCCATTCTAATGTCGCAGTCGATAAAAGTGGCGCAGCAATGGGAAAAGGCAGTGGTGTTAAGACTAGGAAAGTTTCAGCGCTTAGCAGGGCCGGGACTGTTTTTTACGATACCGTTGATCGATACGGTTCCTTATTGGATTGATCAGAGAATTCATGCGAGTGCTTTTAATGCGGAGCAGACGTTAACAAAAGATAATGTCCCTGTAGATGTGGATGCAATTTTGTTTTGGGTCGTATGGGATGCTGAAAAGGCAGCTTTGGAGGTGGCTGATTATCTTGAAGCAGTATCTTGGGCCTCTCAAACGGCGCTTCGTGATGTCATCGGCAAAACGATGTTGTCGGATATGTTAGCTGGTAGGGAAAATATAGATATACATTTGCAAAAAATCATTGATCAGAGAACAGAAGCTTGGGGTGTTGCTGTACAATCTGTTGAGATACGAGATGTCATCATTCCTGAAGCGCTGCAGGATGCGATGTCGCGCGAAGCGCAAGCGGAACGTGAACGCCGAGCAAGAATTATCTTGGCATCAGCCGAAAGTGAAATCGCTGAAAACTTTGTAAATGCAGCGAAAATCTATGAGAAAAATGAAATTGCTGTTAAGTTGAAATCGATGAGCTTACTTTATGAAAGTGTAAAAGAGAAAGGTGGAATTGTCATCGTTCCCAATGATATGTCGGATTACACCAATTTAGGGACAAACATGGGGCTTCAACAGAAGTTAAATAATAAAAATGCAGGTCTTGATAAGCCAGAATAAAGTAGGAGGAGAGTGTGAATATGATAAATAAGATTTCTCGTAGAACCTTTTTAAAATTATCAGGCGCTACTGCTGTAACGGTAGCAATGGCGAGTAATTTAAACAAAAATGTTTTGTTTGCAGCCGATGAAGTAAAAAAGAAAGAGGTAAAAAAAGTACGGACTTTCTGCGAAATGTGTACTGTCCGTTGTTCCATGGAAGTCAGAGTCGCAGATGGGAAGATTGACTTCGTAGGTGGCAATCCAGATTGGTCTGCCACTGGTGGTACAATTTGTGCGCGTGGTGGATCGTCCTTGTCGCAGGTTTATGATAAACAACGTGTTCAAAAACCTTTGATTCGTCAAGGTCAGCGTGGTGAAAATAAGTGGAAAGAAGTTTCTTGGGATGAAGCTTATGATTATATTGCAAAAAAAATGGCGGAAATAAAAGAAAACTATGGTCCAGAGACAATGGCTTTTTCCTGTCGTGGTGGTATGCATAAAAAATACATGGATACTTTTGCCAATGCCTATGGCTCACCAAATACGTTTACGCATGAATCGACTTGCCCCTTTGCTAGAACTGTAGCGAGGGATATTATATTTGGTACGAATGGCGTAGATATTGATTATGGAAATGTAAAGTACTTAATTACATTAGGACGAAATTATTTTGAGGGTATCCATGTTCCACAGGCAAGAAATGTAATGAATGCACTGAGAAAAGGTGCAAAATTGGTTTCGATTGATCCAAGATTTTCAGTGACTTCTGCAAAAGCAGATGAATGGCACCCAATTAAACCGGGAACAGACCTTGCGTTTGTTCTGGCTTTAACTCACGTTATCATAAGAGATAATCTATATGATAAAGAATTTATTGATACTTTTACCGTCGGTTTTGAGCAAATAAAAGATTCTGTTAGTGCTACGACACCAGAATGGGCAGAAAAAGAAACTGGTATTGCCGCAAAAGATATTGAACGTATCGCCAAAGAATTTGTTGCAATGAAACCAAAGGCTGTACTGGATTGGGGCTGGCGTACTGCAACTTCTCCAGAAGAGATTGAACTAAGAAGAGCGGCGATTCATGTAAATTTACTGATCGGTAATTGTGAAGTTCCAGGCGGTATATTCTTTACGAAAAATGCCGCGATGTTAAATCAGTTGATTGGCAGTAACGTTGTGCCAAGCATCCAATCCCCTAAACTCCCTAAATTTCCGAAAATGAAACCGAGAGTCGATGGTGCTGGTGTAAAAGGAGATCCAAACTATTTTATCCCAAAGGGTGATGGGGTTGTCCATTACATACCAGAAGCAATTTTAACGGAAAAACCATACCCGATTAAAGGATGGTTTGTATATCGAAATAATCCAATGATTAGTCAGTCGAATACAAATCGTGTTAGAGAAGCCCTAATGAAACTGGATTTATTAGTTGTTTGTGATTTATATCTAACAGATACAGGACATCTTGCCGATGTAATTCTGCCAGAAAGCACATTCTTAGAGCGTGAAGAAGGATTTAATGATGCAACGGGTGGTTCACCTAAATATACATTACGTCAAAAAGTAGTTGATCCGATTTATGATACGAAGACGAATTGGCAAATCTTCAAAGAGCTTGGTGAAAAAATGGGCTTGGGCTCGTATTTTCCTTGGAAGAACATGGATGAGATGCGCCTATTACAAATGAGTGGACGTAAAGAGCTCGTTGAGCAGGCAAAGGAAAAAGGTTTTGTTGAGTTTAAGATGCCAGCACTCTATTTACGCGATCCTAAATCTGTGGCTGCATTTGTAGAAAAATTCCCGACAGCGGCTGCGCAGGTAAATGAAAAAGGGATTATTCCAGGGCCGTTGCTTCATTTAAAAACACCGAGCAAAAAAATGGAAATGGGCTCTATAGAAGTAGAAGAATTATTCCCAGGCCGTGAAGTTCCAAGATATCGTACTGTAAAATTAAAAGAGGACGATCAATTATATTTTCTTCAGGGAAAGGTTGCTGTGCATACCAATGCGCATACGCATAATGTACCGTGGTTAAATGAATTGATGCCAGAAAATAGACTTTGGATCAACCCAGAAACCGCAACAAAACGGGGTCTAAGTAATGGGGATAAGGTAGAAATTAGTTCAGCGTTTGGTAAACAGCCAGCTACACTTCTAATCAGTAAAGGAATTAGACAGGATAGTGTATTTACTTACTTTGGTTTTGGTAGAAACGCACCAGGAATGAAACGTGCACATCAAAAAGGAACAAATTCTAATATTCTGCTGCCAACAGAATTTACACCAGTTTGCGCAATGTCACTACATACGGTAGGAATTGATATTAAAAAGATATAGTTCATGCAATAAGGAAGGAGAATAACAATGGGAAATAAACGTTATGGAATGCTGTATGATAGTAATGCCTGTATTGGCTGCCAAGCATGTTCGATTGCTTGTCGCGGCGAAAACAAAGTGCATGATGATGTACATAGATTACAAGTAAGAATTGAGGGGCCTAAAGGAGAATATCCCAACTTAAGAATGGATTTTCATCGGCAGTCCTGTGTGATGTGTGACAATGCTCCATGTGTGCCTGTTTGCCCTACAGGTGCTTCCTATACGAATGAAGAAGGCATCAACATGGTCGATGAAAAAAAATGTGTAGGCTGTGGGTATTGTATAACCGCTTGTCCTTATCAAGCGCGTTACTTAGATCCGAAAACAGGCGTTGCTGATAAATGCACATTTTGCTATGAAAATAGAGTGAAACAGGATGAAAAACCTGCTTGTGTTTCGATCTGTCCGACAAATGCACTTATTTTTGGTGATTTAAATGATTCCAATAGTGAAATATGTAAAGCAATCAAGAAACAAGCTACAGTAAAATATAAAGAATCATTGAACACAAATCCTAAACTTATCGTGATTCCGAATCGTCATGGGGGTGAAAAATAATGGATCAAATTTGGGGAAATACGACGCAGTACACCGAGATTGTGTGGGGCTGGCAAATTGCAGTTTACTTGTTCTTAGCGGGACTTAGTGCGGGGGCTTTAATTTCAGCAATTTTAGTAAAATGGCGCTCTAATTTAGCGGAAGGCTATGATGGCATTATGAAAGCTGGTGCATTGGTTGCACTACCCGCGATCAGTTTGGGACTGGCGTTACTGGTTGTTGATTTAGGAAAGCCTTTTTCGTTCTGGCTGCTCATGTTTCATTTTAATTTAAAATCTGTAATGTCAATTGGTGTTATTTTATTAAGTGTTTATTCTGGGCTCATGACGGTTTTTGCCGCAGTTATATTCAAAGAGAAGTTTGCTGAAAACAGCTTAACTGCTTGGGCTTTTAGACCATTTCTTTTCATCGTAGAGTGGTTTGAGGGATTGGGAAAATGGTTCGATTGGGTGATGGTGGTACTTGCAATTGGTATTGCAGCTTATACTGGGTTCTTATTATCCGCATTAGTTGCAAAACCATTATTAAACGTACCTGTGCTGCCGTTGTTATTTTTGGTATCGGGAATATCTTCCGGAGTAGCTGGCTGCATTGCAGTAAGTATACTTTTCTTTAAACAATCCGTGCAGGAAAGTAATTTAAAATATTTGCTTTCTTTAGATACAAAACTAATTCCTACGGAATTATTCATTTTGTTTGTCATGTTTATTGGGTTATTTAATATGGGCGGGCAATATGCGATTGTCGGTCAACAAGCACTTACCATTGGTGTTTGGGCAAAAGTATTTTGGGGTGGCATTATTGGTATAGGGTTAATCGGCCCACTACTTGTTGTTACTTTTTCATTGCATCAGTATGAACAAAGTGATCATGCGCCTATTCCAGTCGGATCGTTACTAATCAATTCTGCTTTGGTGCTTACAGGTGTCATTTTACTTAGGTTCTACATGTTGTATGCTGGTCAAATTTTTATTTGAAATTCTTGAGCTTAGATAAAAATATTTGATGTATGGAGTCATTGGTGATGAGTGGTACAAATGAAATTCTAGTGGAGCAGTTGCTTTGCGTAAATCAACGGATTTGTAGTCACAATTGTACAAAGTGTCAAGCAGTATGTCCGCAAAATGCAATCGAAATTAACCCCAAAACTGGGATTATTAGATTAAGCGGTGCGTGTACGCATTGTGGATTGTGTATCATAGAATGTCCTGCGCAGGCAATTGGTTGGCACAATCTTATGAGATACCCTCTTAAAATTAACGAGGGGAAGATAGAGATTTTTTGCACAGAAATAAAATGTGATGGCTATGCATCTTGTTTAGCTAATTTGAATGAATATGAATTGGCGTATTTAGCGCTTAAAGCAGAAGTGATTCTATGCATAGATCAGGCTGTCTGTAGGCACTGTAATTCAACGATTGCTCCGCATATTCATAAAATGGTGGAACGTGTGAATCAATTTTTATCTAATCTTGGTGTCCGTCCAATTACATTTTCAGTGCAACAAAAAAAAATAGCAGAACAAATCAATCGTCGAGAATTGTTTAGCTTTGTTTTCACGAAGTTAAAACAGTCAATTTCTGAAATTTTACCTGCGGTAGAAAAACCGTCTGAGTATCGCAGTTTACTAATAACTGAGTTACAGCAAAGGTTCGCTGAGGCGAAGGAAACAGCTACTCCGCTGTTTAGAGGAGCAAAAGGCTTGGCAAACTGTACGCTGTGTGGCACTTGTGTACGGGCATGTCGTAATAAAGCTTTGCACATCGCCATAGATCAAGAACAAAATCACGGTGAATTGCAACATGATCAAACAGTTTGTACGGGGTGTGGTATTTGTTCAATTCTTTGCATGGAAAAGGCAATTGAAATTTCCACGGAAAGTAGCAGCTTGGAAAGTATCGGTAAGAATAAACCAACACTTGTTAGTAAAAGATCGCTTAGCATTTGTAAAACATGTGGTACTGTTATAATTGAAGATACTCAGATGTTTTGTCAGGACTGTAGGCGAAAACAAAATAAAAAGATACAAGATATTTATTAAATTAAAGTTTTATATAAAAAATTTTTATAAATGTGATTTTTATCATTCCAATTTACTTATGATTTTGGTAAAATGATAAAGGCTAATTCGACAATTTAATCTATGCTCCGTGCAAAAATGTCTAAGGGCTATGTCTAAGATATTGCGCCTGAATGAATTTTTCATTCGCAGGGTAATGGGAGAAATGCCATTGCCTTCCTAAGTTGAGAAGGAGAATTTGTCTATTTCATGTTTCTACATGAAGGCTGTTTTCTTATACTCAATTTCGAGATAGAAAACAGCCTTTTTTATGAAAGTTGAATTGATGAGGAGTTTATAAAATGAAAATCATAAAAACAGTAGATGCGGTTGGACATGTGTTGTGTCACGATATTACGCAGATTATTAAAGATGTAACGAAAGATGTGCGTTTTCATAAAGGTCATATCGTAACAAAAGAGGATATTCCCGTTCTTTTGTCATTAGGAAAAGATCATCTGTATGTATGGGAAAAAAAAGAAGGTATGCTGCATGAAGATGAAGCGGCAGAAATTCTGCGAGAAATTTGCCAAAGTGAATATACGATAGCGTCAGAAGTCAAAGAAGGAAAAATTGAATTGTTTGCTGCTTGTGACGGTGTTTTAAAAATAGATACTGAAATATTAAATAAAATCAACTGCTTGGATGATATTTCGATTGCAACAAGACATAATAATACACCGGTAAAAAAAGGGGATAAATTAGCTGGTATGCGTGTTATTCCGCTCGTTGTTGCTGAAGAAAAAGTATTAATGGCGAAACAGATTGCTGGAGAAAAAAATATTTTAAACGTATTGCCTTACAAAAAACTGAAGGTTGGCGTAGTTACCACTGGCAACGAAGTTTTTCATGGGCGAATTGAGGATACATTTACACCAGTGATTGTAAATAAATTGAAAACATATGGATTAGCGATGCAAGAACATCGACTCGTAAATGATGAACCTAAGAATATTACAAAAGCGATACAAGAGCTTATTGACAGTGGTATGGAGATGATTGTTTGTACAGGGGGCATGAGTGTTGATCCTGATGATATGACTCCAGCCGCTATTAAAGCAACCGGAGCGGAAATTGTAACTTATGGGGTGCCTGTTTTGCCGGGGGCAATGTTTTTGTTGGCCTATAATAAAGGAAAGTTACCGATTATGGGGCTACCGGGGTGTGTAATGTATGCGAAGACGACAATTTTTGATTTGGTGTTGCCTCGTGTTATAGCAGGCGAAAAGATCAATAAACTGGATTTAATGGGATTGGGTCATGGTGGACTGTGTCTGGAGTGTACGGTGTGCACGTACCCAGCTTGTAGTTTTGGCAAGGGGGTGTAAGAGATGGTTGGCATTGAATTAGAAGAGGCAATTGTGTTGCTTTTAAAAAATGTAAAGGAAAGTTGTGCGATTGAAACTATCCCTTTATTAGACGCCGTTGGAAGAGTCATTGCTGAAGATATTTTGGCGCCAATGGACAATCCGCCGTTTGATCGCTCTCCTTTAGATGGATATACTTTTATTGCAAAAGATAGTGAATTTGCAACAAAAGAGGAACCGATAAAGTTTGAAATTGTTGGTGAAGTTTGTGCTGGTCAGGTTTTTACAGGAAAAGTAGAAACGAAACAAGCTGTGCGGATTATGACCGGAGCACCCATCCCTTTTCCTTGCGATTGTGTAGTAAGACAAGAAACCGTAAAAGCGGATGAACATCATGTTTGGATACCTGTTTCAATGAACCCTTATGAAAATTATTGCTTTAAAGGTGAAGATTTAAAACAAAATACTTTGCTTATTTCAGCAGGGAGTCTATTAACTGCTGCGCATATTGCAACGCTAGCTAGTATTGGTGATAAAAATGTGACCGTTTATAAAAAAATTAAGGTTGCTATTTGTAGTACTGGCGATGAGTTAGTGGATGTAGGACAGGAATTAGGTGCGGGCAAAATTTATAATAGTAATCTATATCTACTCGCGGCACGGTTAAAAGAGCTAGGGTTTGAACCGATTGTTCTGGGGATGGCTGAAGATTGTGCTGAAGCAGTTGCAAAAGTGATTCGTCAGCAGAGTGATAGCTTTGATCTATTTTTGACTACAGGTGGCGTATCGGTAGGGAAAAAAGATATTATGCATGAAGTAATTGAGCAGTTGCCAGCTAAACGGTTATTTTGGCGTGTTAATATGAAGCCAGGTACACCAATTTTAAGTTATCTATATCAAGGGAAGCTTTGCATTGGTTTGTCGGGGAACCCATTTGCGGCGTTAGCTACCTTTGAATTATTGGTACGTCCGGTATTGGCAAAGTTAAGTCGTCATCAGGAGCTGCAGTATAAGCGTGTCAAAGCAGTGTTACAGAATGATTTCCCTAAAAAAAGTTTAGGAAGAAGATTTATTCGAGCGACCTATGCTGAGGGGAAAGTCTACTTAGAAGGCGACAATCACTCTTCGGGCTCTTTGTTTTCGGCGGTCGGCTGTAATGCCTTGATTGATATTTTGCCAGGAACACCAGAACTTGTTTGTGGGGCAGAAGTAGAAGTAATCAAATTATAGGGAGCATAACAATGAATGGATTAACGCATTTTGATCAGCAAGGCAATGCTGTTATGGTTGATGTGAGTGACAAAAATACGACGCAGAGAGTTGCGGTCGCCAAAGGTAAAATTATCGTAAATCGAGAGGTGTATGCTGCGATTTGTGAAGGAACGGTGAAAAAAGGCGATGTTCTAGGCGTTGCTAGAGTTGCCGGAATTATGGCGGCGAAAAAAACGAGCGATTTAATCCCAATGTGTCATCCTTTACTTATCACAAAATGTAGTTTGGATTTTAAGCTGCTACCAGAAGAGTTAGCGGTAGAAGCAACTGCTACGGTGAAAGTAAATGGGCAGACTGGTGTAGAGATGGAAGCTTTAACCGCAGTAACGGGCGCGTTATTAACGATTTATGATATGTGCAAGGCCTTAGATAAAACGATGACAATAAAAAATGTCTGTCTAGTGCAAAAATCTGGGGGAAAAAGTGGTGATTTTTTGAATCATACAATAGCTTAAGTCGTGTAAAGGATGGATACTATGCTTGATCAATTTGAAAGAACAATAGATTATGTAAGAATTTCAGTGACGGATCGTTGTAATTTGCGTTGCACGTATTGTATGCCAGCAGAAGGAGTGGAAGCGTTTCAGTGCAAGGATATATTGTCTTATGAAGAAATGATTCGTTTATGCCATATATTTGCTTCGCTCGGTATAAAAAAAATTAAAATAACGGGTGGAGAGCCTTTGGTACGACTAGATGTATGTAAATTTATTGCTGCGATTAAGGCGATTGAAGGAATCGAGCAGGTTACGATTACGACCAATGGCGTATTGCTGGAAACAATGGCCGAAGAATTAATTCGCGCTGGAGTTGATGGCATCAATATTAGTTTAGATACGGTAAAGAAAGAAAATTTCAAGCAATTGACAAGACACGATCATTTAGACAGAGTGATACGGGGCATTGATAAATTGGTGCAAATGCAATATAAAAAAATCAAAATAAACTGTGTACCGATTGAAGAAGTAAATGGCGATCAGATTGCTCAAATTGCATGGCTTGCGAAAGATCATCCGATCGCGGTTCGTTTTATTGAACTTATGCCAATCGGTATGGCTACGGGTTATACGGCAATTGACAAAGAGAAGATTTTGCAGAGTATTCATAAAGAATATGGTGAATTAATTCCTTGGAATGGCAATCTAGGCAATGGGCCAGCGAAGTATTTCTCTATTAGAGGATTTAAGGGTAAAATTGGCTTTATCGAAGCGCTGCATCATAAATTTTGCGATCAATGCAATCGTGTTCGTTTGACTTCGAATGGTTTTCTAAAATTATGTTTGCAATATGATACGGGGATCGATTTAAGAAAATTTTTAAGAAGTGATGCCGACGATGCTTATATTCAAAAAATAATCGAAAAAAATATATTTTTAAAGCCACGTGAACATTATTTCAATGACAGTACAACCCTTGCAAGCGATCAACGTAAAATGTTTCAAGTAGGCGGTTAAGAGGAGGTATTTTAGATGGGACAAGTCATGGCGGTATGTAAAAGTGAAAAAAAAGGTACAAAAAAGCAAAATGTTAGTCAAGGTACATTTCAGGTGAATCATGGATTGGTCGGCGATGCGCATGCAGGAAATTGGCATCGACAAGTAAGTTTATTATCATATGATAAAGTGCAGGCGTTTCGTGCGAAAGGTGCTAAGGTCGATCATGGTGATTTTGGGGAAAATTTAGTTGTTGCTGGGATAGATTTTAAAACTTTGCCGATTGGAACAAGATTAAAATGCAATGATGTAGAAATGGAAGTAACACAAATCGGCAAAGAATGTCATACCCATTGTGAAATTTATAAGACGATGGGGGATTGTATTATGCCACGTGAAGGGGTTTTTGTGAAAATACTTCATGAAGGGGTTATTTCTGTGCATGATGATTTATATGTTTTAGAAGCATAGGGGGCGATCTTTCTGATTATATGCTAAGACATTGCTTTTAATTATGCTGGATGAGCTGAAATTATATATATTAGAAATTTTTAGTATACAAATTTACAATAATATAGTATAATGTAGGTGTCATCACAGATGAGCTGTAAGATTTATCTCGCATAATTAAATGGGGGGATCTTTTATGGCAATAAAGAGCATTGAAATGGACCGCAAGGATAGCAGCAGCTACCGTAATCTTTTGAAAAGGGGAGGTTTCATTTCCGCAAGTTATTTATCAGTCAGTGGTTTTGATGCATGTAGACTAAAGAAACTTGCCCAGCAAGGCAAGCTAGATGCAATCCGTTGTGCTATCGGAAATTCGGTTAGATGGTATTATTGTGAGAAACAAGCTGAATTGGCTCATTTACGTGGTGAAGTTTAAAAGGATATATAAATGCTAAAAAAGGCATTGACTAAATGATTATAATGGAATCGGCCTCGGTCGATTCTACTTTTTTTTCTAAATTTTACATTAGATAGCATAAAATAGTGTGAAATATTTGGTTTATTATTTTTTTTATTTTGAACATAATAAATATAATGATTTAATCATTTAATTATGGAGGTAATTGTGAAAGGTCCATCAATTCAGATGTTATTTGTTATATGCTTAATTATTGGTACTGTTTCCTATCTTTCCATTACACTGTCAATGCGTTTATTCCCAGTTTATAGAACGATGAAGTTAAAAAAGATGTATTGGCTATTGAATGTGTTAGCCATTATTGGTCTTGTGATTGGGCGCGGGGTATTCGATACTTATTTTTTCTCTGGAATTTTAGTTAAATTGGCTGTTGCTTGGTTTATGGCACAAATCTTTGTGTTATTGTTGTTACCGTTTTATTTTTTCGTGAAGAAAGCTGTTTTAAAATATTTTAATACAGAAACGGTGGAGATAGATATGACCAAACGTAGGTTGATTAAAGGAATGGCGATTTCCTTACCATTGGCTTCTATTGGAATGAGCACGTATGGTGCCTTTTATCGTAGTAAAAAGGTGGAAATCCTAAGACATACAATTGTTTTGCCTGATTTAGATGATGCATTAGGTAATTTTAAGATTGCACAAATCAGTGATGTTCATCTTGGCTTATTTTTCTCTGTGCATAAATTAAGAAAGATTTTAGAGAGAATCAAAGAGGAAAGTCCAGATGTGCTAGTTATCACGGGCGATCTTATTGATGAAGTTCGGATGTTAGATCAAACTGTAGACCTGCTCAACGAATATGTGCCAGTATTTCCGAAAGGCATATATTTTTCATGGGGGAATCATGAATATTTTAAAAATTTTTCTAAAATCGAAAAAGCTCTAGAAGAGAGCAAAGTAAAAGTATTGAGAAATACAAGTGATCTATTAGTTGAAGCTAAAAAACCACTTTATTTACTTGGGGTAGATTATCCGTGGACAAATGAAGCACAAGAGCAGATTGAAAAATGTAAAGAGATGACAGCTCAGGCTATGCAAAATGTACCGGCTGAGGCAACGAAGGTGTTGCTTAGTCATCATCCTGCTTGTATTGATTCTGCATATGAAAATGGGATTGATCTTACTTTAACAGGACATACCCATGGTGGACAGGTTGCTATTTTGGGACGACCGTTGTTACCGGTAAGTTATAAGTACATGCGTGGTATGTACAGAAGCAATCATCGTTATGGCTATGTCAATACAGGAGCTGGTAGTTGGTTCCCCTTCCGTATGGGGTGTCCAGCTGAAGTTACGATCTTTACCTTAAAAACAAAATAGAGAGAAGAATGATGATGTCGATAGAGCGAGTAAAAGAATATTTAAAGCAATGGGATATGGATGAAAAAGTAATAGAATTTAAGCAATCCAGTGCAACCGTAGAGCTTGCGGCCGAGGCAGCTGGCGTTATTCCAGCACGGATTGCCAAAACGATTTCGTTTCAAAATGGTGATGATGGCTGCATTTTAATCGCGACGGCGGGGGATACGAAAATTGATAATGCAAAATTTAAAGCCCAGTTCGGCATAAAAGCAAAGATGCTAAAAGCCGATCAAGTCGTGGAATTTACCGGACATGCCATTGGTGGCGTTTGTCCGTTTGCGATTACAAATCCTAAGACAAAAATATTTACGGATGTTTCCTTAAAAAGATTTGACACCATCTTTCCAGCCTGTGGCAGCAGCAATAGTGCGATAGAGTTAACTTGTGATGAGTTATTTCAATACGCGAAAAGTAATGGGTGGATAGATGTTTGTAAGGACTGGTAAACTTTATAAAAGTAAATGAGACAAAGAGTCTTTTATGTTAGGTAAAAAGGCACTTTGTCTTTTATTTGGGACTAAGGTTAAATTTGTAAATGATAAGAAAATAATCAAAATGGCACTATAAATAGCTGCCTCAGACTCTAGTAAATTTATGGGCTTTCGTATAAATTTATACATATACAACGTTTTGACAATAAATGACGAAGCAACTGAAGAACAGGCGGCTTCAACGCAGGAAACTGCTGCATCAAGTAATTCGTTGGCAAAACTTTCAGAAGATATTAAGAGTATTGTTGATAAATTTCGGCTGTAAAATTTATTGATAGAATTAGGGGGCTTTACTAATGGCTTTAAAAATCGTTTATGAAGTCCCTTCTTTGTTAGCAATATATAAACTAAAAATACCGGTAAAGCAGTAACATGCTTTTTACCGGTATTTTTGATAGCTTCATTTATTACGTTTACTTGATTACTCAACTATGGAAGCGGGCGGCAGACATATCTTGGTGAACAGGTATAATAGTCTCGCCAGCCGTAATATTCGCGAGGAGAACAGAAGTTATAACCATAGCCGCTATTGAGCAGCGCGGCTCCAGTTAGTGCACCAAGGGCTAATGCTGGCCCGAAACCAAATGCTCGGCTATCCGGAGGTTGCATCGCAGCTTCCCAGTCAACAAGTTCAGGATATTCATCACGTGGCAATTTTATCACCTTCTTATAAATATTCTAGTATTGCAAAAAAATTATGGGTTATAGTATTATATGCAATTTAAAAATCGGGGGAACTTATTGCATTTGCAAGTAAAGCTACTTATGTTACAATAATGAGCAAACGTAACTTTTATAGTAAAGGTGATTGAAAATGGAACATAGATTAACAAGAACTGAGTTGTTATTAGGAAGCAATGGAATAGAAAAATTGAAAAATAGTAAGGTCATGGTCTTTGGTGTCGGTGGAGTTGGCAGTTTCGTGGTAGAGGCATTAGCACGCTCTGGTGTAGGGCATTTGGTATTAGTAGACAAGGATGATATTTCGATTAGTAATGTCAATCGTCAGTTGCCAGCGACTACATTGACGGTGGGAAAATCAAAAGTTGAAGTTATGCGTGAACGCGTGCTTTCGATTGCACCAGACATTGACATCGAAGTTAGACAAGAATTTTACTTGCCGGGTATGGCAGATGATTTTTTGAAAGCGGATTTGGATTATGTTGTCGATGCGATTGATAATGTAACAGCAAAGCTTGATTTGGCTGTGCAAACTAAAGAGCGTAATATTCCAATCATTAGCAGCATGGGGGCGGGTAACAAGCTCGATCCGACACGGTTTGAAGTTTCTGATATCAAGAAAACTTCTGTTTGTCCGCTCGCGAAAGTTATGCGGCGTGAACTCAAAAAGCGTGGTATAGATTCACTTAAGGTTGTTTATTCAAAAGAGCAGCCTTTGGTACCAATGATGAAGAATGAACAAGGTGAAATGGTACAGGCGGATTGTCCAGGTAGTATTGCGTTTGTACCATCTGTGGTAGGTTTAATTATCGCAAGTGAAGTGATTAAAGATATTGTGTTTGATCGATTAAGCAAATAAAATATACACTTTGTCAGGAACATTATAAAAAGAGCTATTGAGATGGTTAGGAAAAAACTGGATAAAATATAGGTGCATTAAGATTTTTTTTGATTTAAACGGTATTGGGCTAAGCCGACTTAGTATAGAATGAATTGTCTTATAATTGTAGTAAAATTCAATGTATTTGAAAATATCCATAGGAGCTTGTTCGGGGTCGTCATAATTGACGTCTTGAACAAGCTCTTTTTTAATGTTCAATAAAAAGATTTCATAAGGGTATTATCATAGGCATTTCCCTTATAACTCATACTTTATTGACATCACATTGTAATAGTAATAATTTACAGCTGACATTTTGAATTACTTGTCGTGTACTATTAGTTTTCATAAATTTTAAGGTGCTATTAATTAGAAAAATATTTGATGATATTTATTAAGGTAAAGCCGATAAAAATGAGAATTTTCTGAAAAAAATCACAATTGCATGACAAAACAGGAGGTATCATGATGAAATATGTCGAAATAATTCGTTAAGAAATAATTGGATAGTCGAAAAGCTTCTCTACTATCCAAGGGAAAACTTACTTTAATTGCTTATGGCTAAAGAAAGGGTGTGGTGATTGTGAGGGTTAAAAATTTACAAACTAAATTGACTGTTATCGTTATTGCTATTGTGTTAGTGTCTCTAGGCATACTAGGGGGATTGAACTACTGGAAGGCGCGGCAATTGCTATTTACTAATGTTGAGGAAAGTACATCAACTTTGGCGGCTAACTCTGCTGAACAGGTAGGATTATGGTTAGCAGGTCATAAATCAGAAGTAACAATGATGGCTCATTCTTCCGTTATTACTAGTGGGAACATCGAAATGATTGTTCCTTTTCTTAAATCAGTTCATCTTACCAATCAAGACTATTTATCCCTTACATTTATCCAACCAGATGGTACTTTCTATGATTCTGCTGGTTTTACAGGAAACTTATCTAAAAGAGAATACTTCCAAAAAGCTATTAAAGGACAATCGGTAATAACAGATCCATACATATCTATGACAGTAGGTTTGCCAATTATAGCTATTGTAATGCCCGTCGAAGTTGACGGTAAAATAATTGGTTGTTTCTCAGGTGTAGTAAATTTAGAAAGTATCAATAAACGGATATCCGATATTAAGCTGGGAGAAAACGGATACGCTTATATGATTCAAAATGATGGGACTGTTATTGCTCATCCCAATAAAGATTTTGCGTTAAAACAAAATATTGCTACAGATAACAATTCTTCACCAGAATTGAAAGAAATTACGCAAAAAATGATGAACGGTGAAAAAGCCATTTCCAGTTATAAATATGATGGCGTAGATAAGCTGGTCGCTTATGCACCTGTACCAGGAGTAACATGGTCTTTAGCTACGACGGTTCCAACGGTAGAGGTAACTGGTCAATTGAACCAATTAACCATGATCACATTAGTGACTACGTTAGTCGTCTTACTTCTAGCGATAGTTGCTGTTGTAATTTTTGCACGTCGAATTTCTAAGCCGATAAAAGATCTAGAGGTTGTGGCTAATCGAATCGCTAGTGGAGATATTACAGTTGTGGACATTGAAATTAAATCGGATGATGAGATTGGACGTCTGGGGCAAGCCTTTGAAAAAATGGCGAGAAATTTACGTGGATTTATAAAGAAAATTGCTGCGTCTACTGATCATGTAGCCGCATCATCTGAAGAGCTTATGGCAAGCGCTGAGCAATCAGCTCAGGTAGCAAATCAAGTAGCTGTTTCTATTACCGAAGTGGCAGAAGGAAGCGAAAAGCAACTTAAAATGGTTTATACAACAGCTGAAATTGTAAAACAAATGTCAACGGGAATTGAACAGGTTACCCAAAATGCTAATAGCGTATCGGAAGCTTCAGTTAAAACGGAACAAGCTGCTAGTCATGGCGAACAAGCTATAGAAATGGCAGTAAGCCAAATGAAAATAATTGAGCAAAAGACGGGAAATACTGCAAGTGTAATTGAAAAACTGGGAGAAAAATCTGAAAAAATAGGGCAAATTGTTGGTGCTATTTCAGGTATTGCTAGTCAAACCAATTTGTTGGCTTTAAATGCAGCAATTGAAGCAGCAAGAGCAGGGGAGCAAGGGCGAGGGTTTGCTGTCGTAGCTGAAGAAGTACGAAAATTGGCTGAGCAGTCAGAAGGCTCAGCGAAACAAATAGCTACGTTAATTGGTGAGGTTCAACAGGAAACAAACAATGCAGTTGTGTTTATGGATGAAGGAAAAAAAGAAGTAATTAAAGGATCAGAAGTAGTAACTTTAGCTGGTCAAAGTTTCCGTGAAATCATTAACATGATTAGGCAAATATCGAATCAAATACGAGAGACATCTATGGAAATTGCGCAAATCAGTCTAGGTGGTCAACAGATTATCAATGCTGTGCAAGAAATTGAAAGAGAAAGTAAGAATGCTGTTGGAGAGACACAAACGGTATCGGCAGCAACTGAAGAACAGTCAGCATCTATGGAAGAAATCGCGTCAGCAAGTCAGTCATTAGCTAAGTTGGCAGAGGAATTGCAGCAAGCAATAAGTTCTTTTAAAATTTGATGCGTGTTTTGGTGAAATTAAATTTTAACGGTGTCTATCGCGCTTTTCAAAATAGTGTCTTTTTTAAAGGTACTAAAAAAAAAAAACAAATATATCATTTGAAAAAAGATGATTCCTGGATTCTACGGGAGTCATCTTTTTTGAGTTCACTAGCTACGATGAGTATTGTAGGAGCCTATTGTGGTTGGGGTCATAAAGATGACAAAAATCGGAATGAGGATAAGCCTGACACTTTTTACTATGGAAAGAAATATAGTAATTAATTTATTTGGGTATACTGCAAATAATAAGTTGTAGTAGTATAATAATTCTAATATGAAATTATCGTAGCTTTTTAGGAGTTGATAGCATTTGGAAGATTTACTTTGTGATATGTTAGCGTGGGTAGAGAACTATATTAAAACCTTTTATACAGAGGATGAGGTTGTTCATGAAAAAATTCTATTAAAGCAAGAACATACAAATTATGTTGTAGAGAATTGTAAATCATTAGCAAGAGTGCTTAAACTTAACCACCACGATGAAATACTCGCGATGATGATTGGCTTATTTCATGATATTGGTCGATTTAAGCAATTTAGTATTTACAAAACTTTTAATGATCGGCGATCAGAAAATCATGCCTTGCTTGGACTAAGGGAAATTGCAAATTTAGAATTACTCGATAGACTTAGTGAAGATGATCGTGAAGTATTTACGTTTGCTATTGCCAATCATAATGCAATTGAGATTGCAGATACCAAGAATGAACGCGCAATTTTATTTGCAAAAGTGATTCGTGATGCGGATAAATTAGATATTTATCGTGTATTAGAGCCGACACTAGAACCTTCTGATGAGACAGGGTATAGTGACAAGTTTATCAAAAGCTTCTTGACTGGGCAGCAATGCGATTATTCGGATATCAAAACACATGATGATCGCAAGGTGGTAAGATTGTTATGGATCTATAATATTTATTTTGCTTGGACGATTCGTCAAGTGGTCGCGCGTCGGCATGTGGAAAATATTCTAAACTGTTTACCTAAAAATGAAATAACACAGCAGGGCATTAAAAAATTAGAAGCATACATATCAGAAAAAGCAAAAGTGGCAGAATAAACGTATTTTGTGTTAAAAATCCAGTAGTAAGCAGGAATATGTCATAAAAGAACGAATATAAACTATTCGTACTTAGAATAGAAGAATTCACAATGTAAATTATTTTTAATTACTATTTGTGAATGTAATAGATGAATAATGAAGGGGTAAAGTTTATGTCAGAAAACAATGTGATAGCTTCAAATTTTGTGCAAAACATGATTGATGAAGATTTAAAGAATGGAAAATATAGCGAGGGGATTCATACTCGCTTTCCACCAGAACCAAACGGCTATTTACATATTGGTCATGCAAAGTCGATTTGTTTAAACTTTGGTTTGGCGATTCATAATGAGGGCGTTTGCAATTTACGTTTTGATGATACCAATCCAACCAAAGAAGATGTGGAATATGTTGACTCTATTCAAGAGGATGTAAAATGGTTAGGGTTTGATTGGGACGATAGAATGTTCTATGCATCGGATTATTTCCCGAAAATATTTGAATTTACCCTTGAGTTAATTAAAGCTGGTAAAGCGTATGTTTGTGATTTAAATGCAGCCCAGATGCGTGAATATCGTGGAACTTTAACTGAGCCAGGCAAAGACAGCCCATATCGCAATCGCACGGTGGAAGAAAATTTAGATTTATTCATGCGGATGAAAAATGGTGAATTTGCCGATGGTACACGGATATTAAGAGCGAAAATTGATATGGCATCACCAAATATCAATCTGCGTGATCCTGCGATTTATCGTATTTCACATACAAAACATCATCGTACAGGTGATGCATGGTGCATTTATCCAATGTATGATTATGCCCATCCAATCTCTGATGCGATTGAAGGAATTACACATTCTATTTGTACATTAGAATTTGAAGACCATCGTCCACTGTATGACTGGACGTTAGAAGCACTTGGGTTTGATATAAATACTAGACCACGACAAATTGAATTTGCTCGTTTAAACTTAACCAATAGCGTGATGAGCAAACGCAAACTTAGAATGCTCGTTGAAGAAGGTATGGTATCCGGTTGGGATGATCCTCGGATGCCGACGATTTCTGGGCTTCGTCGTCGTGGTTATACACCAGAAGCGATTCGTGATTTTTGTGAACGTATCGGTGTAGCAAAAAGCAATAGCTTAGTGGATGTTGCGATGCTTGAACATTGCATTCGTGAGGATTTAAATGAACGTGCGGATCGTGTGATGGCAGTTTTACATCCATTGAAAATCGTACTTACAAATTATCCAGAAGATAAAGTAGAATATGTAGTTGCAGAAAATCATCCACATTCTACAGCAAAAAGGAATATGCCATTTAGTCGTGAAATATATATAGAGCAAGAAGATTTTATGGAAGAACCACCAAAGAAATTTTTTCGTTTAAAACCAGGCGGAGAAGTGCGTCTAAAACATGCGTATATTATTAAATGTGAAGAAGTCATCAAAGATGAAGCGGGTAATATTGTAGAACTTCGCTGTACGTATGATGCAGACACGAAGAGTGGTAGTAAAACCAATAGTGGTCGTAAAGTAAAAGGCACACTGCATTGGGTTTCTGCAAAACATGCGATTAAGACAGAAGCTCGTTTATATGATTATTTACTCGTAAATGAAGAAGAGGAAGAAAACTCTGATTTTATGAATTCTATCAACAAACAATCTTTAGAAGTTTTGGATAGCTGTATGGTAGAACCAAGTCTTGCATGGACGGCACCAGGAACTCGTTATCAATTCTTACGTCAAGGCTATTTCTGTGTAGATAAAGATTCGACAAAAGATCAATTGGTGTTTAACCGTGTGGTTGGTTTACGTGATTCTTGGGCAAAAGCAAAAAAAGACTGATATAACTTTTGTGTAACCTGAAAAGAGAGTGATAAAAATATGGCGAAAATACCAAAAAATTTAAGTGATAAAGCGATGGTGGCTGGTTTTAAAGAGCAAAAAACATTTGAAACGATGTTTTTAGATGCTGAGGAAGAAGAAACAGTAGCAAAACCTAAGCCTAAAAGCAAAGAAAAAGAAGACCTATCAACTGCTTTTTTTACCAAAGAGTTACAAGAAAAAATTGGGAAAATATTATTAGAGATAAAATTAGAATTGTATAAAGAAGGTATTGTTGACTATGACATTAAGGTAGCACGTGAAGGAAAACGAATCGTGCTTTCAGCGGTACCAATTAAGAAAAAAGCAAACAAATAGATCTTTTTATGGCTGACTCATCTAGCGTAATAGTTTTGATGATGTTAGCCATATTTTACATAGTATAAAAAACATTGATATCATAGGTAAGGAGGAGTAAAGATAGTGGAAAATAATGCATTATTGGCAGTCAGCATTTTTGTTATTGCCTATATTCTGATTGTATCAGAAAAAATTCATCGCACAGTTGTTGCTTTAACAGGTGCTATTGTGATGATTTTACTTGGCATTTTAAATCAAGAAATAGCAATTCAGCACATTGATTTTAATACGATTGGGCTTTTAATCGGTATGATGATTATTGTAAATATAACGAGTGAAACCGGTCTATTTAATTATTTAGCGATTTGGTCAGCAAAAAAAGTAAAAGGTGATCCAATTCAAATTTTGGTAGTGCTTAGCTTACTGACAGCTGTTTGTTCAGCTTTTTTAGATAATGTTACGACAGTGCTATTAACCGTTCCTGTTACATTTAGCATTGCTTCGCAGTTAAAAGTTTCACCAAAACCATTTTTGATTGCACAAATTCTATCTGCCAATATTGGCGGAACCGCTACCTTAATTGGTGATCCACCAAATATTATGATCGGTAGTGCGGTAAAAGAGCTGGATTTTATGGCTTTTTTAGTGAACCTTATGTTTATTTGTATCGTGATTGAGGCGGTTACGCTCTTGCTTTTAATGGTCATTTATCGTAATGAACTGCATACTACCGAAGATTTAAAAATAAAAGTAATGAATCTAAAAGAAAAAAATCAAATTACCGACGTTGCATTGTTAAAAAAATGTTTATTCGTTTTGGCAATTACCATTGCTTTATTTGTAATGCATAGTGTATTACATTTAGAAACAGCTACAGCAGCATTAACTGGCGCGAGTATTTTGATGGCAATCACGATTGCGCGTGATGAAACAATGTTAACCAAGATATTCAGCAAAGTGGAATGGCTGGCGATTTTCTTTTTTGCTGGTTTATTTATTTTGGTTGGAGCACTTGTTGAAACTGGTGTGATTAAACTTTTTGCCGCCGAAGCAATGAAAGTGACGCAGGGCAATCTAACTTTAACTACGATGCTTATTTTATGGATGAGTGCCATTGCATCGGCCTTTATTGATAACATTCCTTTTGTTGCAACGATGATTCCAATGATCAAAGAAATGAGCGGCATGGGAATGACAAATTTAGAACCACTCTGGTGGGCATTATCCCTTGGCGCCTGTCTTGGCGGAAATGGTACTTTAATCGGTGCTAGTGCCAATGTCGTTGTCGCTGGTATGGCCGCTCAACGCGGCCATCAGTTGTCGTTTGTGAAGTATATGATGATTTGTTTTCCACTGATGATTGTATCGATTGTTTTATCAAGTATTTATCTTTATTGGAGATATTTATAATTAGTAGAATCGAAATTTTAATATTCTTAAATTGCAATAGCAAATTGAACTAATTATAAACTATAATAAAATAATTTATTACAAATATTTCTCTTAAATATAGTTTAATGGTTATTAAATAAAAGTTTTTGTTAAATTATGTATTAATTTGGCAGGAACTTTATTTTTTATGCGGAAATGTAGTACTTATACAAATAGTTATTGCAATAAGAAGAAAAATCAGTATAGGTTTTTTATGGCCATACTGAAATTTAGGAGGAAACAATGAAAAATATTTGGGGAAATTTTATTTATTCCGTAGGCTCTGGAGCGATGATTTTATCAATGACACGTGTAATTAGCGATGAAGAAACGATAAAGAAATTTTTAGAAGAACAAGGATATCAATGTGCTGTGACTGAATTAGGTGGTAATTTATCATACACAGAATTTAAAGAAAAAATAACAAGATCGGTTATTGGTGCTTGCCTTAATTGTGGTATTATAGCTAAAATATCTAATGAAGTACATGCTTTACTGCATGCTACAGAAGAGGCTAAAAAAGGCATTGAAGTTAATGTTTCTGCTAGTGCAAACGTATCTTTAAAAGTAGCATTTGTTCGTAAAGATCATTGGATTGCTGTTGCAATGTTTGGAGAATCGGCTGTGCATCATGTTTCAAACCATCAAAGAGCTGGGCTGGGTGTCATGCATATTTAAAAAATTTTATATATAATAATAGATTAAATTATACATTATACTATGATAAATATAAAAAATTGTAGGAATAGTCAAAACCTTTGACTGAAATGTTCTTGACAAATATTGTGATTGTGGTAACATAAGGATATAGAGATGTTAAAAAGTTTTATTTATGACGGGACAGCGGTGAGAGCCGTTTTAATATATTGTCTTGTATAGAGCGTGAGTGAGTGAAAAGTAATTAGGAATTTCCCCGTAAGTTTAATTTAAAAGTGGCGATAGAGAGATGGACATAGTCTGTTTCTCTATTTTTTTTATGCATTTTGTAGTCGTAATCCGGATGCGAATCAAAATAAGCTTAAGAAGATATGCTGCATGGGGAGATAGAAAATCAAAACAGTAAGAGAATTTACGAAGGGTTAAGAAGGGAGATTTTAAAAATGGGTATAGTTGCTTACGCAGGTTTTGCATATTTGCTTACTGCAGTTATTTCAGTTTTAATAATTGGTGTCATTGTTGTGCTCAATAAATTTCTTGGTAAAAAAAATAGTAGAGAGGGTGTAGAGTAGAATGGATGGCATGAGTATAATAATGAATTTATTCCCAGGTATCTTTAGTTTTGCAGTTCAAGATCCTGTTATTGCTGGGGCTCGGGTATTTCTCATAGTCTTTGGCTTTGTTTTAGCTTATTTAGGCTTTAAGCGGACCTTAGAACCTCTTATCATGGTTCCAATGGGTGTTGGTATGATTTGTATCAATGCGGGCGTATTGTTTTTACAAGATGGGTCTTTAGGCACATTGTTTTTAAATCCACTAGTTGAAGAGCCAAATGCGTTGATGAATATTATGCAGATTAACTTTTTACAACCAATTTACAATTTAACTTTTAGTAATAGTTTGGTTGCTTGCGTTGTGTTCATGGGCATTGGTGCAATGAGTGAAATTAGTTTTATTATAGCAAATCCATGGACTAGTATTTTTATCGCAATCTTTGCTGAAATGGGAACTTTTGTTACTTTAGTTATTGGTGTTTGGATGGGATTAACTCCACCAGAAGCTGCTTCTGTTGCAATTATTGGTGGCGCAGACGGCCCGATGGTATTATTCGGTTCTCTTATGATGGCACCAAAATTATTTGTTCCTGTATCTGTAATTGCTTATTTATACTTAAGCTTAACTTATGCAGGTTATCCTTATCTAATTAAATTGCTTGTACCAAAAAAATATCGTGGTATTGATGTAATCTGTGATATACCAGAAGTATCTAAAGAATCTAAATTTGTTTTCTGCGTTGTTGCCTGTGGCTTATTGTGCTTGATATTACCAGTTGCAGCACCTTTGGTTATGTCATTTTTCCTTGGATTAATTATTAAAGAAGCTGAAATTGTTCCTTATCAAGATTTATTGGAAAACACTTTACTTTATCTATCAACAATGCTTTTAGGTCTTTTATTAGGAACTCTTTGTGAAGCTTCTACGTTGTTGGATCCAAAAGTAATCAGCCTTGTTTTATTAGGTGTATCAGCGTTAGCATTCTCTGGTATTGGTGGTTTGCTTGGCGGGTGGATTGTTTACTGGTTTAAAAAAGGAAATTTCAATCCTGTTATCGGCATTGCAGGTATATCCTGTGTACCAACAACTGCTAAAATTGCCCAACATATTGCGGAAGATGAAGATCCTTTTGCGGTTATATTACCAGTAGCAATGGGAGCCAATATTGCTGGGGTAATTGTATCTGCGATTGCAACAGGTATTTATGTAGCAACGATTGGGCTGGTTAAATAAGCGGAGGCATTTATGACTTCAGATGTTGTAGGAAAAAAGATAGTTAATAGATTAATTTTGCGATATGATGTATTGGATTCTACCAATACAAAGGCCATGAAATTAGCCAAAGACGGTGCAGTAGAGGGAACTGTGGTTATAGCTGATCGACAGAGCTTGGGACGTGGACGTCTAGGACGAGCTTGGCAGTCACCTGCCGGCAAAGGGTTATGGTTTACGTTGATTCTTCGTCCAGAAATTTTACCAGAGTTTGGGGCTCAAGCGACTCTGTTAATGGCTGTAGCCGTAGTAGAAGCATTAGAGAAGGTAACTGGCTTAACGACAAGAATCAAATGGCCGAATGATATAGTAGTAGATAATAAAAAGTTATGTGGAATTTTGTCTGAATTAACTTTAACCGAAGAAGGCATTGATTACGCAATTGTCGGTGTAGGTATAAATATAAACTTGGATCGTGAAGATTTTAAGGAAGATTTAGCAGAGAGAGCTTCTTCGGTTTTTTTACAAACAGGTAAGATCTGGGATCGCGATATTATATTAACTGCAATTTTGAAATCTTTTGAAAAATGGTATAATTCTTGGCACAAAAATGGATTTTTCGATATTAGGGAAGAGTGGCAGAGTAAGAATTGTACTTTAGGAAATGTTGTAAGTGTAAAAGATAATGATCGAGAGATTTTTTGTGGGACAGCAATGAATATTGACGATTACGGATGCTTACAGGTTCGTAGTAAAGACGGCATAACTAAAACTTTTGATTTTGGTGAGATTAGCATTCGATGTTAATTTACTATAGAATATTTATGCTGGAGGTAACGAAATGTTAAATAAACTCGAATCTTTACTTCACGATAGTATAAAAAATCCTGGAGTAGCCTCGATGCTGCTTGCGTTAACGAACTCATTACACGATGAAGAAATAGTGAAAAGGTCCATTGAAGAAATTGGACATAAATTTGTAGTAACTGAAGTAGGCGGCAAATCCATTAGTGATAGTTTTCAGGAGAAAGTGAGTCGTGCCGTAATTGCGGCTAGTCTAAATGCTGGTATCATAGGGAAATTTCCCAATGAGATACATGCAATTGTGCATGCAGCAGAAGAAGCAAAAAAAGGAATATTGGTAAATGTTTCTTCAAGTGCCAGCCTAGCTTTAAAGATTGCGGTTGTTCGTGATGACCATTGGATTGCTGTAGCTATGTTTGGTAAGTCAGCATTGCACTATATGACGAATCACGAACGCGCCGGTTTAGGTGTTATGCATATATAGAGTAAAGAGCTTAAATTTAAATAGTGGAGAGAGAGAGGGTAATATGATTTTACTGGATCTCTCTCTTTTTTTGCGAAACTACTCTTTAATATATGGTTATATCAATTGAAATTTGGTTTATGAAGAAAGGAGAGAGTGTAATGGAATTTAAGGGTATTACAAGGCAATGGGACACAATGAAAAAAGACGCGTGCGCGCGACTCAAAGATGCAGCCCCTTATGTTAAAGAAGGAAAAATTGTTGAGGCAAGGAACACTGTCGCATTGTTGGAGGCTGTAATTAAGCCGGGAGATCGTGTCAATTTGGAAGGTAACAACCAAAAACAAGCTGATTTTTTAGCAAAATGCTTGTGTGAAGTTAATCCGCAAAAAGTACATGATTTGCATATGGTTCAATCAGTATTAACACTTCCAGAACACCTTGACGTTTTTGAAAAAGGAATTGCAAGAAAACTAGATTTTTCTTTTTCTGGTCCACAAGCAGGACGCATTGCTCAATTTATTAAAGAAGGAAAAATTGAAATTGGTGCAATTCACACTTACTTAGAATTATACGGTCGTTATTTTGTTGATTTGACTCCGCGTGTTGCTCTTGTCGTTGCTGGCAAAGCAGATAGAAAAGGGAACTTATTTACTGGTTTTAGTACAGAAGATACCCCTGTTATTGTTGAAGCAACAAAATTCCGTCAAGGTATTGTTATAGCACAAGTTAATGAAATTGTTGATGAATTACCTCGTGTAGATATTCCTGGAGATTGGGTTGATTTTGTAATAGAATCACCAAAACCATTCTATATTGAACCTTTATTTACTCGTGATCCTGCGCTGATTACAGATCCACAAGTATTGAAAGGTATGATGGCACTCAAAGGAATTTATGGTGAATACGGTGTTAAAAGATTAAACCATGGTATCGGTTTTGATACTGCAGCAATTGAGCTTTTGTTACCAACTTATGGTGAAGAGCTTGGCTTAAAAGGTAAAATTTGTACGAACTTTATTCTAAATCCTCATCCAACGATGATTCCTGCAATTGAATCAGGCTGGGTAGAGTCTATTCATTGCTTTGGCGGTGAATTAGGTATGGAAGCCTACGTCGCAGCTCGCCCAGATATCTTCTTTGTTGGACCAGATGGATCTATGCGTTCTAATCGTGCATTTTCTCAGACTGCAGGACATTATGCTCTTGATATGTTTATCGGTGGTACCCTGCAGATTGATCCATATGGTAACAGCAGCACAGCTACTGCCAGCCGTGTAGCTGGTTTTGGTGGAGCATCCAATATGGGGTGTGATGCTAAAGGTCGGCGTCATTCTACAGAATCATGGCTCAAATGCGGGGATGAATACGGACTAAAAGAAAACATGATTGGTGATTTACGTCGTGGTAAACGTCTAGTAGTACAAATCGCTGAAACATTCCGTGAAAAGCTTGCTCCTGGTTTTGTAGAAGAATTAGATGCTTGGCAGTTGGCGAAAAATGCAGACCTGCCAATTCAACCGGTAATGATTTATGGTGATGACCTTACTCATATTATTACTGAAGAAGGTATCGCTTATCTGCATAAATGTACTTCTATGGAAGAACGTACAGCAGCAATTCGGGGGATTGCTGGGTTTACTGAAGTTGGCATGAAAGCTGATGCAAAAGAGACCAAGAGACTAAGAGAACTTGGTGTGATTAAAACACCGTATGACCTTGGTATTGACTTAGGAACAGCAAATCGTTCTAAGTTAGCAGCGAAAAATGTACATGATTTAGTTGAATGGTCTAAAGGCTTATATAATCCACCCGCTAAGTTTAGAAATTGGTAATAAAGGAGGAATTTATAGTGGCATTAAAAGTTTTAGAGTTTGAATTCAAAGCAGATGAACCAAAAACAATTGCCAAGGAGTGGTCGCATTTAGGTGTTACTGGATCTGGCGACTTGGAAGTATTAATGGAAAGAAAAGACTTTGGTGGCGCAGTAAAAGCAAAAATAGTTACACCAGTTATTGGTTTTGATAAAATTTGGGAAAAAATGGTTGAAAAGTTTGTTATGGAAACTAATATAGGCGATGTTAGCATTGAAATAAATGATGATAATGCGACTCCAATTGTTGTTTATATGCGTTTACGACAAGCATTAGCAGAAGCAAATGCAAAGGAGGTTGAATAAAAATGAAAGACTGGAAAGATTTAGAGCAAAGTAGTTTCTTGGATTCTACTGCACGAGAAAGAGCTTTGGGACTGGTTGACAAAGGTACTTTTACTGAATTTTTAGGGCCAATTGATCGGTGCTCTAGTCCACATCTACCTGTATTGGGAACTGCAGTTGAGTTTGATGACGGAACCGTTACAGGTGTTGGGTTAATAAAAAAACATCCAGTATTTGTAATATCGATGGAAGGTAAATTCATCGGCGGTTCAATCGGTGAAGTAAATGGCGGGAAAATGGTGGCTACGATTCGTTTGGCACTAAACGCTGCAGAAAAAATTAAAGCAGCCCATCCAGATGAATATGAAGCTAGACGTCCGATGATTGCTATTTCTTTTGAAACTGGTGGTGTACGTTTACATGAAGCCAATGCAGGGCTTTTAGCGCATGCTGAAGTAATGGATTCTTTCCAAGACTGTCGCGGAAAAGTTCCTGTAATATCCGTTGTCGGCAGTAAAGTTGGCTGTTTTGGCGGTATGGGGTTCGTAGCGGCTGCAACAGATGTAATTGTAATGAATGAACAAGGTCGTATTGGTTTGACTGGACCAGAAGTTATTGAGCAGGAAATGGGTAAAGATGAATTTGATGCCTCTAACAAAGCGCTTGTGTACCGAACTACTGGTGCTAAACATAAATATATTATGCATGATTGTAACTATTTAGTTGAAGATACGAATGCAGCTTTCCATGATGCGTTAGCAAAAATTACAGACTTATCCATGGAAGAAATCGAAAATATGCGTAGAATTGGTTCTTTGCCACTCGTGCAAGAACAAATGGAAATTGTTAAATTAGTTGCTGGAATGCAGCCAAAAGATTCCATGGATTTGTGGAAGCATTATGGCAATGAAGATCCACAAACCTTACCAGAAATGTCAACTGCAGATTTCTTAAAAGCAGTAAAACGTAGAGTACGTAACCACTAAGAAAGGGGAGAATAATGTGGAAGAATTAGAAATGACAATGATTGGCCGTGGGTGTGATGCGATAGATATGATTATCGATGAGGGGTCTTTTCAAGAAAATATTATAGATAATTATTCCTTTGATCCAGAATACGGCCCTGGCTCAGTTGTAGGTACCGTAAAATTAAACGGTCGTTATGCGACAATTATTGCAAATGATGCAAATGCTTTTAATGAAAGATTCCCTGTCGTTTTTGCTGGTGTTATTGGCTTAGAAGAAGGCTATAAAATGGCTACAGCTGTTTATCGGACAATTGAAGCTGACCGTCAAAAGCCGATGGCTGAGAAGCGTCCGATAATCCTAGTAGTGGATACACCAGGTAATGGTCCAGGAAAAATGGAAGAGATTTGTGGTATGAATAAATCTACAGGAGCTTATCAATTGGCTCTGGCAGAAGCTAGAAAAACTGGACATCCAGTAATCGCCGTTGTTATCGGGCGTGCGATCAGTGGCGCATTCCTTTGCCATGGCTTGCAGGCTGACCATATTTTAGCTTTATCTAAAAATTTCGGTACGATGATTCATGTAATGCCAATTACCAGTATTTCTCGTATTACTAAGATTGATATTGAGCGCCTTGAAGAATTGGCAGTTAGTAATCCTGTTTTTGCCGCAGGTGTAGATTTCTTCTATAAACTTGGCGGAATACAAGAGGTAATTGAACAAGTAGAAGATATGCGAGAAGTAATACTGCGTCATGTTGATGAGGTATATGCAATAAAAGCTGCTGGCAAATTTGAAAAACTTGGACCTTTAGGGCGTGGTTTATTAGGCGCTGAACGTGGTGGTCGTACTAGTAGACCTACTGCAATGGCAAGGGTTTGTAAGCAATTTGAGGCAGTAGAGGATAAATACATAAACGCTTAGGAGGATGACGTATGAAAGACCTGCTTCAAGAGTTGAGCCAATTAGTTGAAGAATTTGGTTCTGCACCCAAGCTAGAAGATATGCCTAAAAGAACGTTGGTAGACAAAGGTATTGATGGACCAACAGCGGCACATACGATTGAAGAGGTCCATACGCCGCTTAATCTAGCTTATCTTACATTTACAACTGGCAGCTCTGCTTTCCAAAATATTGTAGGAGTTACGCATGCTGAAATTTCAGAACGTATCAAAGCATCAATTTTAGCTCTTGAAAAATCTGGGGTCAAGCCTGGTGATAAGATTTTATTTACTTATCCACCATTGGTAAATGTATTTTCAAATCAAGCTCTCAAAAAATACGGCGTAAGTTGGTTTTTCTTAAAAAGATCTAGTCGAGATGCTTTTTTAGCTGGATTATATAATGAACAACCTAATGTTGTTGTTGGAGAATCTTCTTTCTTGCGAGCTGCACTAGAAGATGCTGAGCATATGGGAGTAGCAGAAAATTTGCCAAAAGAAATAAAAATATTGACTGCGGGAACGCCGCTTGATTTAGAGTTATTCCCGATTGCCCAAGAGGTTTTAAAGGCTGAAGTACATGATTTATACGGATGCCAAGAGTTTGGTTGGCTGGCAGTAGATGGTTGTCTGTTGCGAAAAGATATTGAATTAGTTCCTTTAGCAACAAAGAAAAACCAAGCTATTTATGAAGTTGTAGTTGGTGGTTTGCCAATGGGGGATAGTTTTCCAGTATCAGAAACGGGACATGTTTGCAATAAAGAAGGTAAATTGATTACTTATCGGCGTGAAAGGACTTATCCTGAGTATGAAGTGGTAATCAAGGAAACTACTCTTTCTAGCAGTGTCACAGCACAAAGAGTGGCACGTACTATTTTGAGAATCAAAGGAAGAATTGTAAAGGTAAGTCCTAATCTTGTAATTGGTGCAAAAAAAACTGTATTAGAACTCGTGTCAGATACAGATAGTAAAGAGAGACAAGAAAAAATTCGAATTTTAGGACCTGAAAAAACAAGATTATTTGATGATTTAGTACAAGCACAAATGGAGTATCAGCAGAATAGTAAGGCGGATCCAGTATGGATGAAAAAAAGTTAAGAGCGCTTCAAAGGCATGATTTAGTTGTTATTTCTCAAGAGGGAAAAGAACGGATTAAATCAGAAGTAAAGACAAAATATTTTGGTGAAGAACTTAGAATTGTAGAGCAAGTCTTTGATCAAACCTATTATGGTTGTAATATTCCTGCAATCGTACGGCGAGATGATAATCAAAACGAAAAATGTGTACCTGTTGGCTTTGTACCACCCGAACTATGCAAAGAAAGGCGATTACGAATTGCGGCATTTACCAGTTTTGATGAAATAGAAGATATAAATACTCCATATGATTTGTTACAAATGGAGTTCTCGACTCGTAATCAATGTTTGAAAGCTTTAGCTGCCGTTGTAGCTGTAGTAAAAAGTCATAAGATACAAGTTGGAGTATTGGGCTCGGCTGGACTGGAAATTTATACACAATGTCAATACACAAATAAAAATTCTGATTTAGATTTAGTGGTAAAAAATGCAGAATATCAAGAAATTTGGAATCTATATCAAGATTTGCAAAGGATAAGTAACGAATATCATGTTTTGCTTGATGCAGAGGTTAGCTTAAAAAATGGTTATGGCATTAAAGCAGTAGAATTGTTTATGAAAACGACAACTTTATTAGGTAAAAGTTTAACTGATGTTACGTTACTTTCACGCCAAGATGTTCTGCGAAATTTAAAATAAATGGAGGAACTTATTATGGAAATTAAATCTCGTGTACCTGGGAAAGTTGTTAGATTCGAAAAACAAATTGGTGATACTGTTGCAGTTAAAGACATTTTAGTTGTTATGGAAGCAATGAAAATGAAACAAGTAGTGCCAAGTCCTGTAGCAGGTGTAGTAAAAGAAATTAAAAAAGCAGCCGGCGATCGTGTAAGTGCTGGCGATGTTCTCGTTATTGTCGAATAATAATAAATTAATAATTAAGGAGTTAGTTTAAATGGAAATTAAATCTCGTGTACCTGGAAAAGTTGTTAGATTCGAAAAACAAATCGGTGATACTGTTGCAGTTAAAGACATTTTAGTTGTTATGGAAGCAATGAAAATGAAACAAGTAGTGCCAAGTCCTGTAGCAGGTGTAGTAAAAGAAATTAAAAAAGCAGCTGGTGATCGTGTAAGTGCTGGTGATGTTCTCGTTATTGTCGAATAACATTTTAGCGGGCTTTATGCCCGCTGCCTTATAAAAAAAATAATATGGATATGGGGGTTGTATTTATGGCTATTTATGGTGTTGCATTACTCTCCTTTTGTATGTTTGTTGGTGTATATTTAGGTGACGCTTTAGGTGCGTTGCTTGGTGTAAATGCAAATGTTGGCGGCGTTGGTTTTGCCATGCTATTTCTTATTTTACTGGCCAACCATGGTATCGATAATGGCTGGTTAGCAAAGAAATCACAAGAAGGGATTGCTTTCTGGAGTTCTATGTATATTCCGATCGTAGTTGCAATGGCTTCTTTGCAAGATGTAGTGGCAGCTGTAAAGGGTGGACCATTAGCTTTTGCAGCAGGGATATTAGCCGTAGTTGTTGCATTTGTCTTTGTACCTATTTTGAACAAAATGGGCAGTGATAATAATTCTAAAAATTCCAAATGTTCTAATATTAATTAATTGAGATGCGGAGGTGACAGGTTATGGATTTAGCCAAAATGTTTACACAGGTATTTGTCAGTAATGGATTAGTAATGTCTTTCCTGTTTATTGGGATTGTTACGTGGATCGCTTATAAACTGTCTGATTTTACAAAAGGAAGAATTCATGGTTCTGCTATTGCTATTATCTTAGGTTTAATATTAGCATATATTGGTGGTACTACAACTGGCGCCAATAAAGGGCTGGCAAGTATACCAATGTTCTCTGGCATAGCACTAATGGGTGGTGGCATGCTAAGAGATTTTGCTATTATTTCAACAGCTTTTGGTGCGGATTTACGAGAAATAAAAAAATGTGGTATACCTGGTGTTTTATCCTTATTCATCGGTATTTTTTCTTCATATATTGTAGGTGTCGCACTAGCTCTTATGTGGGGATACACCGACACTGCAAGCTTAGCAACAATTGGTGCTGGTGCAGTCACTTTTATCGTTGGACCTGTAACAGGCGCAGCTGTTGGAGCAAGCTCTGACGTAATTGCAATTAGTATCGCAGCTGGAGTAGTTAAATCTATTCTTGTAATGATTGCGACCCCTATGGTAGCAAAATCTATTGGTTTAACTACTCCTTCAGCCGCAATGGTTTATGGTGGCTTAATGGGAACAACGTCAGGAACAGCTGCTGGTCTTGCAGCAACAGATCCAAAACTTGTGCCATATGGTGCAATGACAGCGACATTCTATACGGGTACCGGCTGTCTATTATGTCCATCCATTTTGTATTTAGCAACAAAAATGATATTTGGTTAGACTTTTATTATAAATGGACAAGCTGCTTTAGCTTGTTCATTTATAATAAAGAAAGGGTAGAGGTTTTTTGTACTGGCAGCGATGATGAAAAATTTAGAAAAAATGAGTGAATATTTATCACAGGCAATTTTACTAGAAGTGTGTGCTCACCCAAAACCAGGGTTGGTAACTAGACATGCAAATGGATCACATCATGATATGAGTATTGTTACCTTTGCGATGAGTTCGATTATCGTATCGCAAGCATTTTATCAGTTGCTTGATATTGGTAAAGAGCACGATAGAGATGCAAAAAGTTTATTTGCAAAAGTACGACAGGCGGGTATTGAAGCTGAGAAATCATTGCTTACTGCAACAAAAGGGATTAATACCCAAAGAGGAATTCTATTTGCAGGAGGAATTTTAGCGGCAGCAGCAGGCTGGTTGTCGAAACAAGCAAATAGAAAGACAGAAAGCATCTGTGATGTAGTAGCTGAGATGACACAAGGCTTGGTTAAGTGTGAACTTGAAAATTTGGATAGTAAAAAAAGAACGACCGCTGGTGAAATTCTATACCAAAAATATCAAATTACCGGAATCCGCGGTGAAGTTGAACACGGATTTAAAAGTGTGCGCAATACGGGATTGCCTTCATTAATAGCTGCGTTTGCAAATGGTGCAGGAATTAATGATGCTTTAGTGCATACTTTGATTGCTTTAATGACTTGCGTAGAAGATTCAAATGTTATTTGGAGAACAAATTACGAAACATTGGGCGTAGTTCAAGAAAAATCGAAGGATATTTTAAAAAAAGGTAGTGTATTTACGATTGCTGGGCGAACTGAAATAGAAAAATTTGATCGTTTTTGCAGAGAAAATCGTATTAGTCCTGGTGGGGCGGCGGATTTACTTTCAATTACCATCGGATTGTTTCTTCTAGAAAACAAAGAGTTTCCTACAAACATTATATAAAAATAAATTTTATGCCATAAAAGTTTACAGCAAACTTTTATGGCATTTTATAGCATTACGATGCTATTTGCTCTATATTGTAGATTTTATTTAAAAAGGTTATTTGAGTTAGTTAAGACAAATAGATATACTTATAATTTGTACCTAAAAAATGTCTTATTTTACATAGAAACTATAAATTATTTCAATTTATGTAAAATTTAACTGTTATAGATTAAGTAGCTTTTATTTGCTAAATCAAAAATGAGATAAGAGCAATAATCTCAAATCAGGGATCTGTAAATAAAGCGGTTATCAATAAATTTTGTTGAAAATTAGGGAGAAAAGATTTTTAGAAGTATCTAGTTTGATTATCTTTAAAATCATACAAGGTTAATCATGAAAAGGAGCTGAAGTATTTTATGAAATTCACACAAAGTATTCGTTTTCGTCTGATGTCGATTATTGCTTTTCTTGTAGTCGGTACCTTACTGGTCGTATCTGGTAGTGGTTATTATATAGCGGAAAAATACCTAAAACAAAGTCTAGATCAATCTGAACAGGCTATTGCTGCCAGCGCTGCCACTTATGTAAAAGTAGAACTTGAAAAAAATATACTTCAACTAGAAGACCTCGCCAATACGGCTAGAGTGCAAAGCGGTAATAAAGCCAATATGATCCCTGCTTTGAAGGATTATTACCAACGTATTGGTGATTTTGATCATGTTTTTTTTGCTTCACTTGATGGGATGGCCATAAACGATGCTAACACTGTTACCAATTATTCTGACAGAGAATATTTCAAAAAGGTTGTCGCTACAAAGAAATCCTATGTTTCTGATGTATTTATATCACGGACAACTAACAAGCAATCCGTGTCCTTATGTGTTCCTGTCATAAATAATAATCAGCTGATCGGTGTTGTATTCGGTACGTATTCCTTGGAAAAACTAGCACCGATTATTAAAGATATCCATTTTAAGCAAGAAGGGTATGGGGCATTACTCTCAGAGCAAGGGATGTATTTAGCACAACCAGTAATCCCAGAGCTGGTTGGTAATATGAATTTAAAAACTGGTGAGATATCTGAGGAATTAAAGCGTAAATCTACGATAATCGACCCAAAACTTACTACTGCATTTCAGGAAGTAGCAGAAAAAAACACGCGTATTCAACTCCAATACAAGACAATAACTGGCTCTGAACAGATTGGTTCACTCAATCCAATTGCCCTGCCCGGCGGGAAAAATTGGTACTTACTTATGACGACAAATACTGCTGATGCAACCAGCGAAGTTACCATGTTGTCAAGAATTATACTAGGCTTATCGAGCGTTTGTTTTTTAGTCGTATTAGGATTAACCTTCTGGTTAAGCAACTCTTTTGTTCGACCAATTATGCACGTTAATTATCTTGTCAAGGAAGTTGCTAATGGTCAATTAAAAGCAATTGAAAAAACAATCCATGATAAAAGCGAGTTTGGGCAATTATCAGATAATGTTATTTTGATGAGTACAAATCTCCGCTCACTAGTTCAGCAAGTGCACTCACAATCCGAACAATTAGCAGCATCTAGTGAAGAGTTGACGGCCAGCGCACAACAATCTGCTGAGGCATCCAATCAAATTGCCGGTTCAATTACAGAAATTGCCCAAGGTGCAAATAAACAGGCAGCCTCGGCAGATCAAATTACAAAGGTATCGCAAACTATGTCAGATAAGGTAAATCAGATATCGAAAAAATCACAAGAAGTATCTGAAATTGCCATGACAACTTCACAATCAGCTAGGCAAGGCCTTCAAGCTGTCAATGAAACCATCCAGCAAATAAATGAAATTGGTAAAGGAACAGAAATCACCCAAACAGCAATTACAGAGCTAAGTAAAAGTTCCCAAGAAATCCGCGAGATTATCACATTAATTTCCTCAATTTCTGGTCAAACCAATCTGCTTGCTTTAAATGCTGCGATCGAAGCAGCGCGAGCTGGGGAGCATGGCCGTGGCTTTGCCGTCGTAGCTGAAGAAGTAAGAAAGCTTGCAGAAGAATCCAACCAAGCGGCTAAGCAAATTGGAACACTTGTTGAGAAAAATGAAATCAATCTCAATCAAGTCGTAACGATAACACAAACTGGAGCTACTGGCATTAAAACTGGAATTTCACTTGTCCACAATACAGGTGAAACCTTTAGAAATATTGCTGATGCAGTTCTCAATTTGTCCAATCAAATCAAAAATATCTCAGAATCTATCAATGAGATTGCCAAAGGCAATCTAACCTTGGCAGCATCCATACAGGAAATTGATACTGCCAGCAAAAATGCGGCAGCTGAATCACAAAATGTTTCAGCTGCAACCGAAGAACAATCAGCATCCATGCAGGAAATTGCCTCTGCAAGTCATCATCTTGCGTCTTTAGCAGCTGATTTGCAGACTGCTATAGAAAAATTCCACTTATAAATAAAAAGTACATAAATAAAGAAGTGGTGTTTTAGTAGAGGAATTCAACGTTATAGCAGAGTTTCTTTGTTCCGTCATAATGTTTAGAGTAAACAAAAATCGGTAATGCATTTTATTTCGCATTACCGATTTTTGTTTTTCCTAGATTATATATCACTTTTTTCTACAGTATCAAATACTGCAAGGGTTTGTTTGTCTGGCTCTGCATCATTTTTACTTACCAAGTAGATAGAAAGTAAGGAAAGAAAAAAACCAGGTACCATTTCATAAAGACCAAACCAAGCAAATTGTTTCCAGATTAGAACGGTAACACCACCAACAATAACCCCGGTTAGAACTCCGTTGCGTGTCGTTCTACGCCAGTAAAGGGAAAGTAAGATTGCTGGCCCGAAAGCAGCTCCAAAACCTGCCCAAGCGTAAGCTACCATGTCAAGGATGAGACTGTTAGGATTCATCCCAATGATAATCGCGATGGCTGAGACAACGAGTACGGCAACGCGACTTGTCCAAACGAGTTCTTTGTCGGAAGCATTTTTATGAATCATGGATTTGTAGAAATCTTGGGAGAAAGCCGAAGCAGCAACGAGCAATTGTGAAGAAGCCGTGCTCATAATCGCCGCTAGTACTGCTGAAAGGATCAGCCCGCCAACAAATGGTGAAAAGAGCTGATCGGTCATCACCATGAATACTGTTTCTACATCAGAGCCGGTAAGTTCTGTCGTCAAGAAAACTTTGCCCACCATACCAAGGATAACGGAAGCAGCAAGTGAGATGATTACCCAAGTCATCGCAATTTTAGTTGCTTGCTTAATTTCACTAGAAGATTTGCTGGCCATAAAGCGTACTAAAATATGTGGTTGTCCAAAGTAACCAAGTCCCCAAGCAAGCAATGAAATGATTTCAATGAAGCTGAAAATACTGCCATCCGCTTTGGAAAATGGATTAAAATATTCTGGGTTTATCATATATAGTGCTGTGAACGTTGGTGTAATACCGCCGAGTACATAGGCACCAAAGAAAGGTACAGCAATAATTGCAAAGAACATCATGACCCCTTGAATAAAATCAGTCCAACATACGGCTAAGAAGCCACCAACGAAAGTGTAGAACACAACAACGAAAGCGCCTAAAAGTAAGGCATATTCATAAGGAATATCAAATACAGTATTGAATAGTTTACCGGCAGCTACAAAGCCGGAAGAAGTATAGATGATAAAAAAGATTAGAATAAATACTGCAGAAATAATTCTCAATACATTCGATCTGTCGTGAAACCGATTTTGAAAATAGTCAGGCATCGTTAAAGAATCATTAGCAATTTCGGTATAACGACGAAATCTCGTAGCAATGAAACGCCAATTTGCATAGGTTCCTAAAGCGAGACCAAGTGCGATCCAGCCAGCGCCAAGACCAGTTACATAGGCATAACCTGGTAAACCCATGAGCATCCAGCCGCTCATATCGGAAGCTTCAGCGCTTAAGGATGTTATCCATGCGCCAAGCTGACGGTCGCCTAATATGTAATCTGACATGTTTTTAGTACGTTTATAGAAATAAATACCAATCATCATCATTAAGGCAAGGTAAAGTACAATTGCCAAAATGACATAAAATTTTTCAGTTAACATAAAAAATAATTCCTCCATAAATTCAGATAGTTCATATTATACATATAAATGTACAAATAATGCAATAAAACGTTATCATAAAATATAGCTAGGTGGTAAAGTTTGGTGGCTAATATGTTTGGCATAAGCTATAATAAAAGAGTATGTATAGTAGGCAACGTCGAGAGGAGTGCTTCAAAAATGGAGAATAAATTTGATGTAGCAATTATAGGGAGTGGCCCAGCAGGGATTCTTGCGGCATATGAATTCGTGCTTAAGAGGCCTAATTTGAAAGTAGCCTTGATTGAAGCGGGGAAGGATATATACAAACGGAGTTGCCCCATTGCCGAAAAAAAGGTAGAGCATTGTATAAATTGTAAACCATGTAGTATTATGCGTGGTTTTGGTGGTGCAGGGGCTTTTTCTGATGGAAAATATAATTTTACTGCGCAATTTGGCGGTTGGTTAAATGATTATTTATCCGATGAACAAGTATTAGGGCTGATTGATTATGTTGATAAAATCAATATGCAATATGGAGCGCCTACGGAAGTATTTAGTACGGAGAATAGTTCCATTGGTAAAAAAGCGATTGGCTATGGTTTGCATTTGCTGGATGCGAAAGTACGTCATCTAGGCACAGAAAATAATTTAAAAATGCTGCAAGCAATTTATGAATATTTAAAAACAAAAGTAACATTACTTTTTAATACTACGGTAACGGATATTGTTAACGAGGAAAAAGGCTTTACATTGAAAATGGAATCTGGGAAACAAATAAAATCAGAATATTTAATTGCCGCACCTGGGAGAGCTGGCTCAGAGTGGTTTAGTGAGCAGTGTAAGGTGCTTGGGTTAGAACTTTTAAATAATCAAGTGGATGTTGGTGTGCGTTTAGAGATACCAGCCAATATATTTGAACATATTACCGATGAAGTATACGAAGCAAAACTTGTATATCGAACAAAACAATACGGTGATTTAGTGCGGACGTTCTGCATGAATCCTAAAGGGTATGTTGTAGCAGAAAATACCGATGGGATTGTGACGGTGAATGGCCATAGTTTCCGTGATGAAAAATTACATAGTAAAAATACGAATTTTGCGTTATTGGTAAGCAATAAATTTAATGAACCATTTAATGAACCGCATCAATATGGGAAACGAATCGCTTCGTTCTCGAATATGCTAGGTGGCGGCGTATTGGTTCAACGTTTTGGTGATTTAATCAAAGGTCGTCGCACAAATGAACACCGGTTATCACAAAGTTTTACCAAACCTACCTTGAAAGCTACCCCGGGTGATCTTAGTCTGGTATTGCCCAAACGTCACTTGGATAACATTATTGAAATGATTTATACTTTAGATAAAATTGCCCCAGGAATGGCAAATGATGATACTTTACTTTATGGCGTTGAGGTGAAGTTTTATAGCTCAAGATTGAAATTAAGCAAAAAACTTGAAACAAAAATTGAGAATTTCTTTGCGATTGGTGATGGTGCCGGAGTAACGCGGGGGTTATCACAGGCCGGTGCAAGTGGTGTTTATGTAGCAAGAACGATTTTAAACCGTATCACAGTTTTACAATAAACATTGCGTTTCGAAGTTTAAAAAGCAGGAAAGAATTTGCTGTTTACGGCAGGTGGTGCAAGCATGCGTTTAGAAGAAGTGGTCAATAAGTATTATGAACATCTGAATGAAAATGACTTATATATTTTGAAGGTAATTTTCGCAGATAAAAAAGCCTGTGTCAACTTGTCAATTAATGAGTTAGCTGAACGCTGCAATGTGTCTAGGACAACCATTCTGCGATTTGCGCAGAAACTTGGCTTCTCTGGGTATAGTGAGTTCAAGGTATTTTTAAGTTGGCAGGAGGATGAGGAACAGACGCCAGCGGAGAAAAACTATGTTCAGTGTCTGTATGATGATATCGATATCATCAGAAAAAATATGGGGACAGTGGCAATGGAAGAGATATGCCAGATTTTGCATGATGCTAAGAGAGTTTTTGTTTATGGTACAGGGGCGGCACAGAAGGAAATTGGCAAGGAGATGCAGAGGACGTTCTTAATTCTGCGGAAATATCTACATGTCATTGAAGGAGAAACTGAACTGGAAAATGTAATGGTGGACATGGATTATGATGATGTTGTCATCATAATTTCCTGCTCAGGAAACCGCAGTTTCCTAAAGGATATTGTTCATACCCTCCAGATCCATGGGGTCAAATATATGTCGATGACCAATTTGACCAATAATTTTCTGGCGCAAAATACAAAGTATAACCTCTATGTTCCATCTACCATATTGAAGGTTCCGACAGGGATACTCTATAATTCTACAGCGTTATTTTTTATTGTCGCGGATATCTTATTTCGGGAATATATAGCATATGTGGAAAAACAAGTTTTAGTGGAGAAATAACATAAAAGAAAATTCATTTTGACAAATGCAATTATTGTGAAATAGGAGCTTGAAGATGAAATTAGAAGAACTGATTAACAAGCGTAAAGGAGTTTTGAACCAGACCGATATGGTCATATGGAAGTATATATTTAATAATAAGCAGCAATGCCGGCATATGTCGATTCATGATCTGGCCAAAGCATGTTGTGTATCGAGTACGACCGTGGTAAGGTTTGCTCAGAAATTATCACTTGACGGATTCGGCGAGCTGAAAGCTATACTAAAGATGGAAGAGGAACGAGGTATTCACGAAGAACAAGATGTACTAGAGGCTATAACCAGCTTTTATCAGCATAGCTGGAAGGAAATTGTCAAACGCAATGTTGATGATGCAAGTAGACTTATGTACAGAGCTAAGCGGGTATTTGCCTATGCTTCCGGTTATGTACAAAGCAATGTTGTACAAGAAATAAAAAGGCTTTTCTTTTTTGATGACGTACTAATTTATGAAGTACGTGGGCAGGAGGAATTTCATGCATTAGTTAAAATGATGACGCCCGATGATCTTGTTATTATTGTTTCATTAAGTGGTGAGACGCCCTTAGCAGTGGAGTTTGCCCAGAAATTACAGCTAAAAGATGTACCGTTGATTTCGATTACTCGGTTACATGACAATACACTTGCGAGTCTGAGTACAGAAAATCTCTATGTGACACCGGCTACATTTCAAATTTATGAAGCGGAGGAGGATAGGACACCATATCAGTCGATGATGCCATATTTCCTCTTAATTGAGATATGGTATGTGAAGTATAAGTTGTACCGCAATAATAAAATAAATTAAATTAATAAATGAAACTGTCTTCGACGAAAGTTTAAGACAGTTTTTATTTTTTTATCGGCATGTACCAAAGTACATGAAATGTACTTTGGTACGCATTTGTGTTATAGAGCCGGAATGCTTTGAAACTATTGAATGTATGGAAATAAGAGGCTATTATGAAAAACAAGATATCTTGTAAGACAGATTGAACAGTTCAATCTGAAGTAAACTTTGTGTCATGACAAAATAGGTTTAATGTAAGGTTATTGAAGCAGTATTTTTTAGGTTTCGCTAAAAATTCAAAAAATTCTAATTTATAAGAATTCATTTCAAATGAGAAAAATTATTTTACGGGGGTGGATTTATGATAATCAACAAAGACGTTGTCATGCAGAATGTACAACGCTTCGGCGGAGCAATGTTTACACCAGTTATATTGTTTTCCTTCTTTGGGATCATGGTATCGTTATCAATTATTTTCAAAAACCCAGATATTGTTGGCAGTATAGCTACAAAGGAGTCGGCGTGGTATAACGTTTGGTATGTTATTGAGCAGGGTGCATGGACAGTATTTGCGCAAATGCCTCTTTTATTTGCACTTTCTTTACCAATTGGTTTGGCAAAGAAAAATCAGGCAAGAGCTTGCATGGAATCATTTGTAATCTATGTTGTGTTTAATTATTTTGTTTCAGGAATCCTCACACTAGCGGGCCCGTCATTCGGTGTGGATTATAGCCTTAAAGCAGGTGGCGGTACAGGCCTTGCAATGATTGCGAATATCAAGACGCTTGACATTGGTATGCTTGGTGCTATTTTGATTTCAGCAATTACGGTATGGCTACATAATCGTCTTTTTGATGTAGATCTTCCTGATTATCTCGGTATCTTCAAAGGATCGTCTCTCGTGGTTGCAGCTGGATTCTTTCTCATGTTGCCAGTTGCGTATTTCTTCTGCTTGGTATGGCCGGCAATACAGCATGGAATCGGAGCTTTTCAGGAATTCTTAAAAGCCAGTGATGCACTTGGGGTATGGATGTATACTTTCTGCGAAAGAATTTTAATTCCAACGGGGCTTCATCACTTCATTTACACGCCGTTTATTTTCGGACCAGCGATTGTTGACGGTGGTATTCAGCAATATTGGCTGCAACATTTGCAAGATTTTGCAACATCAGCACAGTCATTGAAAGAAATGTTCGCTGGTGCTGGTTTTTCCTTACATGGTTCTTCAAAAATATTTGGTATTCCAGGTATTGCAATGGCTATTTATGCTACGGCAAAGCCAGCTAAAAAGAAAGCGGTTGCAGGACTTTTGATTCCAGCAACGATTACGGCAGTGATCTGTGGGATTACTGAACCACTTGAATTCACCTTCTTGTTTGTAGCCCCAGTATTATTTGCAGTGCATGCGGTACTTGCTGCAACACTTGCTGCAACCTTTTTCTTATTCGGTGTAGTTGGTTCCTTCGGTGGTGGACTGATTGATGCTCTTGTGCAGAATTGGATTCCATTATTTAAATACCATTCTGCAACTTATATTACACAGATTGTAGTTGGCCTTTGTTTTACGGCAATTTACTTCTTCGTGTTCCGTTATCTTATTGTAAAAAATGATTATCAGACACCGGGACGTACAGAAGATGATGCAGAAGATAAACTTTATTCCAAAGCTGAATATAAAGCAAAAATTGCTATGGAAGGTCAAATGATAAATGTTGATGAACGCGACATTAAAGCAGCAGTGTTCCTTGAAGCACTTGGTGGCAAAAAGAATGTCAAAGATGTAACAAATTGTGCTACGCGTCTTCGGGTAACGGTTTTTGATGATTCGCTGATCAAAGGGGTAAGTACCTTTACCAAGGCAGGTGCGCATGGTCTTGTAAAAAATGGGCATGCAGTGCAGGTGATTATTGGTCTATCTGTACCACAGATAAGAGAACGATTTGAAGCATTATTGCAAGATACATCAGACGCAGAAACTGCATCTGGCACAGATAAATCTACAACAATGAAGGCTTTTATTAGTGGTAAAGTCATTCCGATTACGAAAGTAAAAGATGAAATGTTTTCTCAAAAAATGATGGGTGATGGTATTGCGATCTATCCAGACAATGAAATAGTGACAGCACCAGCCGATGGTGAAATCACCATGGTAATGGATGGATCTGGCCACGCAGTCGGTATGCGTTTGTCAAGCGGCGTCGAAATCCTTATCCATATCGGCATCGATACGGTAAAAATGGAAGGTTGCGGTTTCAATGTATTTGTAAAACAAGGCCAAAAAGTAAAAGCAGGCGAAACGCTTGTGAAGTTTGATAAGAAATTGATTGAGAAGGAAGGCTATTCTTCAATTGTTATATTAGCTGTTACAAATTCTTCAGAATATCCGCTGATGAAGCTACATTCTGGCATGATAGCAAAAGCTGATGAAACAGTAATAGCAACATTCTAAGAAGGGAAAAGTCAAGATGGACAATTTAAAATGGTGGCAGAAGACGCTGGTATATCAGATTTATCCAAAGAGTTTCTGTGATAGTAACGGTGATGGTATTGGAGATTTGAGGGGGATAACAGAAAAACTGGATTATATTCGTGATTTAGGAGTAGGTGCAATCTGGTTAACTCCAGTGTATGTATCACCGATGGTAGATAATGGTTATGATATTGCCGACTATCGAAACATTGCACCAGAGTATGGCACAATGGCAGATATGGAGACGCTCATTAGTGAAGCAAAGAAGTGTGACATTCGCATTGTCATGGATTTGGTGTTCAACCATACCTCAGATCAGCACAGATGGTTCAAGGAATCACGAACAGATCACAGAAATTGTAAACGTGACTGGTATATATGGCGTGATGCCAAACCAGACGGAGCGCCACCGACAAACTGGCGCAGCATCTTCGGTGGCTCGGCTTGGACTTTCGATGAAGCTACCAAACAGTATTATTTACATACTTTTGCAAGGGAGCAGCCCGATTTAAACTGGGAAAATCCTGAAGTACGCAGAGCGCTATATGATATAGCAAATTTCTGGTTGGATAAGGGCGTAGGCGGATTCCGTATTGATGCAATTACCTATATAAAGAAGCCAGAAGAATTTAAGGATTTACCATCCGATGGTCCAGATGGTATGAGCAATGTGCATATTGCAACAGCAAATCGACCGGGTATACTGGAATACTTACATGAATTTAAGCGGGAAGTTTTTGCCGGAAAAGATATATTTACGGTGGCAGAAGCAAATGGTGTATCCGCTGAAGAGTTGCCACAATGGGTAGGCAGGAAGGGAGCCTTTGATATGTTAATTGAGTTTAGTCATATGGACCTAGATATGGAAGCATCTAGTCTCTGGTGTCGTCCAGTTGCTTGGAAGTTGACACAGCTCAAAAAGGCACTTAGCAATAGCCAGCGGGCAACATCAGAAAACGGTTGGTATCCAGTGTTTTTTGAAAATCATGACCAACCGCGTTCGGTAAATAAATTTTTTTCGTCTCATGCGGATAAAAAACTAGCGGCAAAAGTATTGGCTACCGTTTTATTTACTCTGAAGGGAACGCCATTTATTTATCAAGGAGAAGAGCTCGGCATGACAAATACCAAATGGTCTTTCATTGAATGCTATGATGATATCGCTTCTAAGGGACAATATGAAATTGCTTTGCAGGAGGGATTCTCCAAACAACAAGCGCTAGAATTTGTCTGGAATTACAGCAGGGATAATGCGCGGACGCCGATGCAGTGGACGAGCAAAAAAAACGCTGGATTTACGAGCGGCGAGCCGTGGCTGCCACTGAACGAAAAATATCACGAGGTTAATGTAGAACAACAAATCCAGGATGAAGATTCTGTACTGCGGTATTATCAACGTCTAGCAAAGCTTCATCAAGAATATGATGTTTTGCTCAAGGGCAGTTATGAAGAACAGCTAGAAGCAGATGAACAGATTTATGCTTATAGGCGTTTAATGTTTGAAAACAAAGTGATTGTTCTTTGCAATTTCTCTGGACGAGAGAAAGCGTACAGTTTACCAGAGCTTGAAGTCGATGGGAAACTGTTACTCAGCAATTATGGAGATGCACCAAATCAAGTTCTGCGTGCCTATGAAGCAAGAATATATATCTGTAAAGGGAGGAATTCCCTTGAAAGTTGCAGCCAGTGATTTTGACGGAACTCTATTTATCGAAAATCAAATTTGTCCAGAAAATGTAGAAGGGGTTCGCCAGTGGCGGGCGGCTGGCAATAAGTTTGGTGTAGTCACAGGACGCGATTACGGTATGCTAGTTCCGCAGCTGGAATATTTTGGAATAGGTTATGATTTTGTAATATGCAATAATGGTGCGATAATTTTCGATGAAAAAGGTAAAGTACTTTATCAAGCTGAGATTCCAGAGCAAGCACTCTATGTAGTAGCGACACATCCCTGCGTGGCAGATAGCTTGCATGTTGCATTTTCTCAGGCAGAGAGCAGTTGTATTTATCGCGAAAGGGAAGGCTCTTGGATAACCCGTGAGGCAAAGCAATGGAATTTTTTACTGAAAATGATAGAGAATGACGAAATCCATGGACTTAGGCGGGTACATCAAATTGCATTAGGGTTTGCTAATCTGGATGGGGCAGCAGAAGCTGCCCGGCAAATCAACCTATTGTTTGGTGATACAGTGTATGCTTGCCAGAACCGTGGTAGTGTAGATATTACTCCAATTGGCATCGACAAAAGTAAGGGAATTGAGAAGTTGATAGAATTAAAAGCTTGGCAGACTGCAGAGGTATATGTTATTGGTGATGAAATTAATGATTTACCAATGATACATAAATTTGATGGCTATGCTGTTGAATCGGCAAGAGAAGTTATAAAAAGAGAAGCAAAGCGAAGTTTTGCTTCTGTTGGCAGTATGTTACAAACTAATTTATAGAACATTTAGAATATTATAATTATTGTTCTGAACAAAAATATAAAGTAAAGGAAGTTGACATATAATGAAAATGAAAAAAAGTCTGACTACATTAGCAATCACTTTGGCATTGGGAGCATCGACGACGGCGTTTGCAGCATCTGCGGATAGTTTTACTGATGTACCAAAAGATCACTGGAGCTATGCAGCACTTGATGAGCTGGTTAAGGACGGAATTATTGAAGGCTATGGAGACAGTACATTCCAAGGTAACCGCATGATGAGCCGCTATGAAATGGCAACCATTGTTGCCAAGGCGATGGACAAAGTAAAATCCGGCTCGCTTGGCGATCAGGCATTGGTAGAAAAACTGGAAAAAGAATATGGTAGCGAACTTGAAGCACTCAATAGGAAAGTCGATGCTTTAGATAAGAAAGTCGATGAAACGAATGCGCGTATTGACAATGTAAAATTAACAGGCTTTGTTCGTACACAATGGGATAGCGATAAAACAGATGGCAAAGCCTATAATAACGATAATAAACGGTTTTATTTAGATTTAGAAGGGGAAATGAAAGTCTCGAATGATTGGAAAGCAAAATTCCAACTAGAAAAAAATGCGCATTATACATCGGCCTATGTTACTGATGCTGATGGGAAGAAACATAATCACAGTGGCAGGGATAACAATGAATTAGATAAAGATCATTCCGGTACGATTTCACGTATTTGGGTTGATGGTACCGTTGCTAAGGATTGGTACATCAATATCGGTAGAAAATGGAGTGGTATTGGCTATCAAAATATGCTGCAGGGTGGCGAAACGGATGGTATACAGTTCTGGCATCCAATTTCTAAAGATATGATGGTCAGTGGCTGGTGTTTTTCTCCTACTTGGGATGGGGCAGATTATACGCTCTATGGTGTTAATGCCTTTGGCAAGATTGTCCATAATCTTGAGCTAAATGTCGCATATGGTAAATCAAATAAAGAAAAATGGTTTGGTGATGATTACGGATCGGTTGATTTACGTACCAAGCTTACACCAACTGTGCAATTGACAGGTACTTATACTTGGACTGGTGCAGACGAAAACAATACAGATAAAGCAGTTCGTGTTGACTATAAAGGAACAAATATTAAAAATGTGGGATCGTTTGGTGCTTATACACGCTATGTAAACTATGGTGCAGTCGGTGATATCGGACATGATGATGAATGGGGCTCTTTACCAAGTAACATGAAGGGATGGATTGTAGGTGTCAAATATGTTCCTTGGGAAAATGTAGAATGGGAAACGTTATATTCAAAGCAGAAAGTAAATGTGAGCAGTACAAACGATGATAGAAACTTATTCCGTACGCAACTTGATTTCCATTTCTAAGAACATGGATGTTTATTAACATGTAAAGGAGGAAAGATCCGTGAAACATAAAAAGAATCTAGTTCGCGCCGTTGTTTTAGCAGTTTCGTTTGGTATGCTTGCGGCTCCGACGTTGGCATCGGCTACATCAGTCACAACTTTTATGGCAAGAGCAGAAGCTGCGCAGCCAGTTGGACAAGTAGTTATTCTTGCCGGCAGTTTGCAAGATGAGTTGGGTGGCAGTAAAGAATGGGATCCGAGTGATCAAAAAACAATGATGAAAGATCTTGGTAATGGCAAATATCAACTCAAGGGCAGGCTGCCTGCAGGAAATTATGAGTTTAAAATTGCAATCGGTGGCAGTTGGACTGAGAATTACGGCGACAAAGGTCAGCCCAATGGAGCAAATATAGCTCTGCACCTCAAAGCTCCCCATGAAGTGACGTTTGATTATGATGCAGCTACACATCTTGTTACGTATAATTATGAAGGGATGGCAGCAGAGCAGGAAGCTACGGTAAAAGAAAATGTAACGGCAGCTATGCAAGAGCGTAAAATCATGATTGCTGGTAACCTGCAGCGTCAGCTTGGGGCGACAAAAGACTGGGATCCATCGGATATGAAAACGCAGATGACAGATATCGGCCATGGATTTTATAGCTATACCGCCCATCTGCCAGCGGGGTCTTATAGTTACAAAATTGCTGTCAATGGAAGCTGGAATGAAAACTATGGGTTAGGTGGCAATGCTGACGGGGCTAACTTACAACTTACATTGATAAAACCACAGGCGGTGACATTCTATTATAATGATACAACTCATAAAATTAAAGATAGTAGTAGCTATAAATTGCTGGCAGACAAGGAAATGCCAACGGTCAGTGGTGATTTTGCGAAATCCGCAAAAGGTGATTTCGTTATGCGTGATACGATACTCGACGGTTTTTATGCAACCAGCCTTGATGCTAAGGCTGGTACTCATCAGGTAGCAATTTTGCAAAAGGGCAAGCAGATTGCGGCTCAGTCAATCACCTTGAATAAAGATGGCAAGGTAGCGCTTTATTTTGATAGTAAGGCTGATAAATTGATTGTCGACGATGGCAGTATCCATGAAGATAAGCTCTATCATAATACCTGGGAGCTTTCAAGTCGTCAGCCGTTTGAAGCCATCAAAGCTGGCGACAGCGTGAATCTTTCGATCAGCGGTCAAAAAGGCGATATCAAAAAAGTACAGCTCGTTTTGCTCAAATCAAAAATTGTAGCAAAAGGTGGCGATGAATACAATATCGACTACAATGCTGGTACGAAAGCAGTATATGATCTAGATTTTATTGGTAGTAAAAATGACAAAGATATTTGGTCAAAAAAAATCCAGATCAATGAAAACGGCATTTACGGTTATAAATTTATTATCAATGGAATAAAAGAATACGGCGATGATGCGAAACCTGGGCAAACGGGTATAGTAACCTTACGGGATGCTAAACCGTTTCAGCTGACCGTTTATCGGGCTGATTATAAGACGCCAAACTGGGCGAAAGAAGCCGTTACCTATCAAATTTTCCCCGACCGTTTTTATAATGGGGATACAAGCAATGACAATGCGAAATCGACAGCTCGTGGTTTGCAGCCAATCCAGCATAAAAGCTGGAATCAGCTGCCGGCCAATCATTCGAGGACACCGCAGCTTGACAGCGATCAATATGAATGCAATGACTTCTTTTGTGGCGATCTCGCTGGTATTACAAAAAAACTAGACTATTTGCAGGATCTAGGTATAACAGCTATTTATGTGAACCCGATCATGGAAGCAGCATCCAACCATCGGTATGATACTGTAAACTATGAAAATATTGATCCATTCCTCGGCTCGCAGAAAGATTTTGATACGTTGGTGAAGGAGATGGATAAACGCGGCATGCGCTTGATCATGGACGGCGTGTTCAACCATGTTGGTGATGATTCAATCTATTTCGATCGCTATAGCAAATACAAAACTGTAGGTGCTTATGAATACTGGTCGCGAGTCTACGATTTAATGAATAGCAAACATATGAAACAGGACAAGGCTGAAGCAGCTGCAAAAGAATCGCTCATCGCAGAAGGCCAGGTGTTTAGTCCATATAATTGGCAGAATTGGTTTAATATCTATAACGAAAAAGCCGTGGATGAAATGGGAACTAAATATAACTATCATTCTTGGCAGGGATATTCAAATCTTGTACCGTTCAAAGATTTTCTGCCAACGGTTACTTCGCCGGTCAAAGATGCGCCAAGCCAGCTAAATAATATTGATCTTGATCAATATTTTATTTATGGTGATAATGCCATCATCACAAGCTGGTTCAAAAAAGGTTTATCCGGATGGCGAATTGATGTAGCAAAGGAAGTTCCGGCAGAATTTTGGGCAGCAGTACGAGATAAGGTGAAAACACTGAAGACTAGACAGGGCGAGGAACCATTACTACTTGGTGAAATATGGCAGGATGGTTCGCAGTTCCTTACCGGTGACCAATTTGATTCGGTTATGAACTATAAGCTCAGTTTTGCTGTAGGAGATCTTTTCTTGAATAAAGGTGATGCTGTGGCAGCTGATGTTGAACTTAAGACTTTACAACAGAACTATCCCAAAGAAGCGTTGTATGATTTGATGAATATTGTGGATTCACATGATGTAGTTCGTGCTATTTTCAAATTTGGCGGTGGAAAAGATGGTGTAACTCAAGCTTCTTTGAAAGACTTCAACTACGATGAAGGTAAGGCAAAACTCAAATTGGCAGCGACCTTCTTGATGGGGTATCCTGGAATGCCAACAATCTATTATGGTGATGAAGCGGGATTGTATGGTAGTGCAGATCCTGATAACCGCAGAGTATATCCATGGGGACATGAAGACAAAGATTTGCTCAATTATTATAAAAAGGTAATTAAGGTAAGAAACGATAACAAAAAGCTTTTTGCTTACGGCGATGTATTTACGCTGAAAGCTGAAGGAGATATTTATGCATACGGTCGCTCGTGTATTGGTGAAAATGCTGTAGTTGCCATGAACAGAGGTGTTGCGACAGAAATCGCACTTGATGTACCGCAATTTGCCGATGGCATGGTATTTACAGATGCTTTAGATGATAGTTATCAGGCTGTCGTCGAAAATGGCAAGTTAACAATCAGTATAGACAAATGTCAGGCAAGAATGCTGATTAATCAATGATCATGGAGAGTGGAGAAAAATCTCCACTCTTTAGTTTGCCAAGGTAAACAATTAACAGGCTGTTCACGGTTTCACAAAAACTGTGAAAAGTTCCTAACCCCATGATAACTATTGAATCAACAAACTTTTGATGATAACATGAAAAGTGTCAAAGCGCATTGGCAATTATTATAATGAAGAACAAAATACTTGATATTTAGAAAAATTTTTTAGGCAAATTTACTGGGTGATAGTATAGGTAGGTTTTAGCTGATAATAAAAACAGTTAGGGCAAACGTTTAAGGTTTGTTCACAAAAAATAAAAATAGAGTAGAAGAGGTTTTGGGGAGGAATTTATGATGAATGAAAAATTTTCCGTAGCAGTTGCAGGAGGTGGCAGTACCTTTACGCCAGGAATTGTGATGATGCTTTTAGCTAATTTGGATAGATTCCCGATTCGTAAATTGAAATTTTATGATAATGATGCGGCTCGTCAGGAAGTAGTAGCGAAAGCTTGTGAAATTATTCTGCGTGAAAAAGCACCGGATATTGAATTTGAAGCAACTTCAGATCCTAAGGAGGCTTTTACAGATATAGATTTTATCATGGCTCATATTCGTGTTGGTAAATATGCAATGCGTGAGCTTGATGAAAAAATTCCGCTTAAGTATAATGTACTTGGTCAGGAAACTTGTGGTCCTGGTGGAATTTCTTACGGCATGCGTTCTATTGGCGGTATTATAGAAATTATTGATTATATGGAGAAATACTCACCGAATGCTTGGATGCTTAACTATTCGAATCCTGCAGCAATCGTAGCTGAGGCAACACGAAAACTCAGACCAAATTCTAAAATTTTAAATATTTGCGATATGCCAATTGGCATTGAACGTCGTATGGCAGCCATTGCTGGGCTCAAATCCCGTAAGGAAATGGAAATTAGATACTATGGTCTTAACCATTTTGGTTGGTGGACGAGTATTATGGATCATCATGGTAACGACCTTATGCCAAAAATCCGTGAATATGTTGGTATCAAAGGCTACAACATTGATACACCAGAATTCAAGGCAGACCCAAGTTGGACGGTCACTTACGACATGGTGAAAGAGTTCTATCAGTTGGATCCGAGTGCATTGCCTAATACATATCTTAAATATTATCTTTGCCAAGACGAAGTTGTGGAACATGCCAATCGTGAATATACGAGGGCTAACGAAGTTATGGATGGTCGTGAAAAGACTGTATTCAGTGAATGTCATCGTATTGCAGCGGCAGGCACAGCAAAAGAATGTAAATTTGAAGTCGATGAACATGCTTCCTATATCGTAGATCTTGCAAGAGCAATTGCCTATAATACGAAAGAAAGAATGCTATTAATCGTTGAAAATAACGGTGCCATTGTTAATTTCGACCCGACAGCTATGGTAGAAATTCCTTGTATCGTAGGCTGCAACGGGCCAGAGCCTTTAACAGTTGGTACGATTCCACAGTTTCAGAAAGGTCTAATGGAGCAGCAGGTATCAGTAGAAAAACTTGCCGTTGAAGCGTGGGCGGAAGGATCTTACCTCAAACTCTGGCAAGCGCTTACGATGTCTAAAACAGTGCCAAGTGCAAAAGTTGCTAAGATGATTTTGGATGATCTCATTGCAGCAAACAAAGACTATTGGCCAAAACTTAAATAAATTCATAAAAATACGTCCTGACTTATGGAGTTAGGACGTATTTTTAATAGAGAGAACGGTTTGTTCATTTTATGTTATAATGAAACAATATGTTTAACACGTCAAAATGAGATAGGCGTAACAAAAGGATTATAGATGATATGAATTTATTTAAGCAATTTTACGTGTCAAAATCATAAAAGAAAATTTACGAAGGTGAGGAACGTACTAGTTAACTATGTTTGTATTTGATATTATTGGAACAATTGCTTTTGCAATGGCGGGGGCATTGACTGCAGTTCAAAAAAAACTTGATGTTTTTGGGGTTTTTATTCTAGCGTTGACGACAGCGCTTGGTGGTGGTGTTGTACGTGATATTATCATAAGCAATACGCCCCCTATGGCATTTAGAAGTTATGAGTTTGTTATGATTAGTCTTTTATCAGCGATATTCGTTATGTTTATTTATAAGTCTATTGATAAGTTTAATGTGGCAATTCAAGTATGTGATGCGATTGGTCTTGGTGCGTTTACTGTTGGTGGGGCGAATATGGCAATTGAGTTTGGTCTCAATAATTTACTGACGGTTACTTTTTTAGCCGTTGTTACAGGGGTTGGCGGCGGTATCATTCGAGATATTTTTGTCCAAGAAATCCCTGGGGTATTTTGTAAGGAAATATACGCGGTCGCTGCCCTCATAGGTTCGATATGCTTTTATTTTATCTACCCTTATTTTTCAGTGCAAACAGCGATGTATGTCTGTTTTATCGTAACGACTTTATTGAGATTGATTGCAATGAAATATGATATCCATTTACCAGTATTTTAGTTGTTTTATTAGATTACACTAATAAAAATAGAATCTACATTGCTATTATCAAAATGTAACTATGTATACATGTATGCAACTTGACAGATTTTATGATCCTGTATATAATGAGAAACATCAACAAGATAGTTCGAGGCAATGAAGCCTCCGCAGTATTTATATGCGGAGGCTTTTTCTATTCTTTTTTACGATATCTTGTTTGACGAGACAATGACGTCTTGCAACTTTGGGTAATATGATGCGTGTATTACTAAAGTGGCAGACGTTTATTTTTTTTTCAAAAAAGTATGAGAGAAAAGAGGGGTTTTACAATGAAAAAGTTATGGTCTACACTTTTAACAGCACTTATGTTAGTTATCATTATGGTTCCTGTGGCTTTTGCTGCTGATGCAGAAGCGGCTACAAAAATTGATGCAGGAGATACTGCTTGGGTTTTAGTGAGTGCCGCAATGGTATTTATCATGACGCCTGGTCTTGGTTTCTTCTATGGTGGTATGGTTAGAAGTAAGAATGTTTTATCTACGATCATGCAAAGTTTCTTTATTATTGCACTTATTTCAGTTGAATGGGTATTATTTGGTTATTCTTTAACATTTAGTGGTGATGTTTCAGGTTTGATTGGTAATCTTGATAAAGTCGGCTTGGCTGGTATTGGGGTCACTACAATCTTAGATAATGGTACAATTCCTGAATTAGCTTTTGTTGCTTTCCAATGTATGTTTGCGGTAATTACACCTGCCCTTATAACAGGGGCTTTTGCTGAAAGAGTTAAATTCTCCGCGTTTGTAGTGTTTATTTCCTTATGGGCAATCTTAATTTACAATCCAATGGCTCACTGGGTATGGGGTGGCGGCTGGTTAGCTAAACTTGGCGCACTTGATTTTGCTGGTGGTCTTGTAATTCATATTTTATCTGGTGTCTCTGGTTTAGTGTTCTGTTTAATGGTCGGAAAAAGACGTGGGTATGGTAAATCGCCAATTATTCCACATAACATTCCAATGATTGTGATTGGTGCTACTTTATTATGGTTTGGTTGGTTCGGATTCAATGCTGGTAGTGCGCTTGGGGCAAATGGTCTAGCTGCTAGCGCATTTATTGTTACACAAATTGCTGCTGCTGGGGCAACCGTATCTTGGGTCTTAGCAGAATGGATTTACAATGGTAAACCAACTCTATTTGGCGCAGCGAGTGGTTGTATTGCTGGTCTAGTTGCCATTACGCCTGCTGCGGGTTTCGTAACAGCAATGCCAGCGCTTATTATCGGTCTTGTTGGTGGGGTTGTATGTTACTTCTCCGTAGCTGTAGTAAAAGCAAAACTTGGGTATGATGATTCTTTAGATGCTTTTGGTGTTCATGGTGTAGGTGGTACTTGGGGTGCAATTGCAACTGGTCTTTGGGCAACAACTTCTGTAAATGAAGCTGGTGCAGATGGTCTTTTCTATGGCAATCCTGATTTAGTTGTAACGCAATTAATTTCTGTAGTGACTGCTTGGGTGTTTGCGATTGTTGGTACATTTATTCTTGTAAAAGTGATTGGCTTGTTTATGAAAATTAGAGTCGATGAAACGAATGAAGTTGCTGGTGTTGACATTAGTGAACATGGCGAAAGTGCCTATGGTCAAAGTATCATTGCTGGGCATCCAGTAATGAGTGGTCAAGAAGCAAAATTATAAAAAACAAAAATATGAGGAGGGGATGCTCTCCTCCTTTAGATTGTAGATATACTATGGACAGATACGCTGCAGGCAGGCGATAAGCACTCATCTGCGTTGTTGCAGCAAGGTGCTGCTCGTCGGCGTACGAAAAGTACGACTCCTTTGCAACTCCTTGCTGCGCCTAGCATCTGAGCACTTCTCACCAACCGGCAACCTATCTTCGTACTAGTTTATAAGTGGTACGAATTTAGATTTTTTCTATTTATTAATATAAATATTTTTATTTTGTCGACAGTCTGGAGCAGGGGGGATGCTCCCTTCCTTCATCTTTTAGAAGAATAGTTAAGTTTACAAGAATTTTAAGTAACCTCATATTTATAAGTTTGATATAATTTTATAATAAGGGGAGGTAGAAAAATGAAAAAGTTAACGAAGATTGACATTATTACGAGACCGGGAAAACTTGAAGAATTGAAAGAAGCACTCAATGCAATTGGTGTGGCAGGAATGACAGTGAGTCAAGTGTATGGTTGTGGTCTACAAAAAGGGCATAAAGAAGTCTATAGAGGGCAGGAATATGCAATTAATTTAGTGCCTAAAGTAAAAATTGAAACGGTTATTTGTGAAATTCCAGTAGAAAAGGTTTTAGAAGTGGCACAAAAAGTATTAAAAACTGGTCAAATCGGTGACGGAAAAATATTTGTGTATAACGTCGAAAATGCAGTACGCATTCGTACCGGCGAAGAAGGCGATATCGCAATTATTGATCAGAAATAAATGGAGACTTAGTTCAAACGACATTTTAACACCGGTTGAATTGTAATCGAAATTATCTGGGGAATTAGCCCCTATTTACGCACTGCTTGCTAAAGTGTGAGAGTATTAGAGCGGGTTAGTCATCGGATAAAATAGGATTTCATTTATAAATGTAGGTTGATTTTGCCTACAATAGTAGCGAATTTGCAATAAGACCAGAATATGACGAGAAAAGTTGTATTCTGGTCTTTATTTTTAGACAATTTATGATAATATATAGTATTATTTAGTAAGAATTGCAGGATTTTTGCGATGTTTGTATAAATATATTACCTGTATAACTATAGTATAAATTGATTCTATATTTAAGAAGGTGATCGATTTGAAAAAAATTCGCGTATTGGTAGTGGATGATTCGAGAATGAGTCACGCTATGATGGATGGAATAATATCTAGAACAAATTTTGAAATTTGTGATTATGCAAAAACGAGTGCAGAGGCTGTAGAGAAATATCAAATACATAAACCAGATGTTGTTACGATGGATATGAATTTACCAGATGCCGATGGTTTAGAAAGCAGTAAGCGAATTTTGGCGGTCAATCCAAAAGCAAAAATCATTATGGTTAGTGCGATGCGAGATGCCAGTTTAATGATGCAAGGCCGAGCTATTGGAATCAGTGCGTTTGTGCAAAAGCCATTAATTGCAAACGAACTGCTTGATACCTTATGTATGGTTTGTCAATCAGATGAGGATAGTCTTAAGATTTTAGAAGAATCGTATATAAAAACATTTATTAAAGTGTTAAAGAAAAATTTATTTAGTCTTGCCGGTGTCCATAGTGAGGTCAGCTATGCGCTTTCTGAAGAAAGTAAATTGGAAATAAATGGTATTGCAATTATTATCGGCTTTACAGGCAAGCCGATTGGCAGAAGTATTATACATACGGACTTTGATACGATGAATAACTTTGCTAGAGCCATTCTTAGCAGACAAATTGATGAAAAAATTACTGAAGAAGAAGCAAATGAGTGCATGGAAGAAACCGCTAATATAATCGCTGGACGTAGTGTTTCAATGATCAATGACATATTTAAAGATAGAGAACTAAGGATTACACCTCCAGGAATTATTGTTGGCAACAATCTTAGTATTGTAAATCCTAAGTTGACAACATTTAATATAGTAGCAAGTACCAAACTTGGTGATTTAAAAATGAATATTGGATTTGCTGGAGGGGAGTAACATTGGATGTTAAACTAATTAACCCATTTATTGATGCATTTACGACAATAATGCCGCAAATTGGGTTTCAAAATATTGTTCGGGGAAAAGTATCTGTCAGAGATAAGGCTGCTAATAGCTTAGGTGTTACTGTTTTAGTTGGTGTGACAAAAGAAATACGTGGTAATGTCGCATATAATATGACAGATGAAACTGCGCGATTTATTGCTTCAATAATGATGTGTGGCATGCCGGTAGCAGCTTTTGACGAAATGGCACAAAGTGCGATTTCTGAACTATCAAATATGCTTACCGCAAATGCAGCAACCAATTTGACTGCATTAGGAATTGAAGTGGATATTTCTACACCTAGTTTAACGATTGGTGATGGTTTTACGATAAAAATTAGTGATGCGCAGTATCTTGTAATTGAAATGTCTGCTGATGGACATAATATAGAAATTAATATTGCATTGAAATAAAAAATAACCATTATAAAACATTCAAGTTTTATAATGGTTATTTTTGTAAGATAGGACAAGTAAGCAATAGAAATTTATTTTACTTGATATGTTTTTTTACGAAGTTTTCAATTCGTGATAAGGCTTCAGAAATTTTGTTTACCGATGTTGCATAAGAGCAACGAATAAAGCCTTCGCCACATTCACCAAACGCAGTACCAGGGACTAAGGCAACACGCTCAGAACGCAGCAGTTTCTCAGCAAATTCTTCTGAAGTTAGTCCCGTGTTTTGAATTGAAGGGAAAATATAAAAAGCACCTTTTGGTTCAAAACATGTGAGCCCCATATTACGCATTCCATCTAAAATGAGATGACGCCTGCGATCGTATTCAGAGACCATTTTTTTCATGTGCTTTTCGCCATGGCGAAGCGCTTCTACTGCAGCGATTTGGGCGGTAATCGGTGCACAAAGCATTGTGTATTGATGGATTTTTGTCATAGCGGCAATAAAAGTTGGGTTTGCTAAGGCATACCCGATACGCCAGCCAGTCATTGCATAGGACTTTGAAAACCCATTTAATAATATTGTACGATCACGCATGTTTGGTAGTGAAGAAAAACATGTATGTTTTGCGCCGCCATAGATTAGGTTTGAGTAAATTTCATCCGAGATGACAATTAAGTCATGTACTTGGGCAAAGTCAGCGATTTTTTGTAAATCATCTTTGCTCATAACGGCGCCAGTTGGATTGTTTGGATATCCAATTAATAATACTTTTGTTTTTGCTGTTACATATTGTTCGAGATCTTCTACGGTAATGCGAAATTCATTTTCGATGCTAGTTGGTACGCCTACTGCGGTGCCGCCAGCTAGTGTTACACAAGCCTTGTAAGAAACGTAGCAAGGTTCGGGAATCAATACTTCATCGCCGAGAGATACTACTGCACGTAATGCAAGATCAAGTGCTTCACTTACACCAACGGTAATTAATACTTCATTTTTCGGGCAGTATTCTACATTGTCGCTACGTTTTAAAAGGTTCACGATTTCTTCACGTAGTTCCAAAAGCCCATGGTTTGCCGTATAAGCAGTATAGCCTTGCTCTAAACCATATACACAGCTTTCCCGAATATGCCAAGGGGTAACGAAATCTGGTTCACCTACACCTAGGGAGACAACATCGTCCATCTCAGCAGCAATATCAAAGAAACGACGAATGCCAGAGGGTGCAATGGCATTCACAGATGGTGAAATACGATCTTCCCAGCTCATGGCGATACCACCAATCTACGGTCTTTTTCTTGGTCATCGATGATGACACCGTCTTTTTTATATGGTTTTAACATAAAATTGCTGCGTGTGCTGATTACGCCTTCGATGGTAGCAAGGCGTGTTGAAACAAAGTTAGAAACGTCTTTTAAGGATTTGCCTTCGATCATAACGAGTAGGTCGAAACTGCCAGACATCAAATAAACAGAACGAACTTCATCGAAACGATAAATGCGTTCGGCAATCGCGTCAAAGCCAACTTCGCGTTGTGGCGTTACTTTTACCTCAATCGTCGCTGTGACTGTATCGTCGCCAAATTTTTCCCAGTTAATCAGAGTGTTATAACTTAAAATGACTTTATCTTTTTCTAGTTTTTTGAGTTGTTCTTCTATTTCATATTCTGATTTATTTAGCATGGCGGCTAGTTCTTCCACCGGTCTTTTTGCATCATGTTCTAACAATTCCAGTAGTTCTCTCATAGATTTCACTCCTAAAAAATTTTTTTTGCAATAAAAAAAGTCCTCGGTCCTTAAAAATAAGGACGAGAACTGTTCCCGCGGTACCACCTTGATTAGCAATAAAGCTCACTTGATGTACCGTTAACGCCGGCGTACGGTATGGCCTACTTAAAGTTTGTTCAGCCTTACAGCTCATGGTTAGCTTTCTAAAAATGTTCTTACCGATTCACAGCAACATCGGCTCTCTGAAAAGAATTTCATTTTTATACTTATCCAGTCATTGCTTATATTGATATATTTGTTTAAAATAATAACATAGGCCAAAAGAAGAATGCAATAATAATTTTTAAATTATTATAAATTATTATAAATTATTATTCCTACGCCTACTACATAAATGAAATTTATATAAGGGGTTGTTTTTGATGATCGTTGGACATATTAATAATGTAAACCAAGAACTATGTAACTTTCCTAAAGCTATTAAAAAAGCATTGGCTTTTTTACAGGAGAATGATTGTGCAAATTTAAAACCTGGTAAATATGCAATCGATGGCGATGATATTTTCGCTATGGTACAAAGTTATGTAACCAAAGATAAAAAAGATTGCCGTGCAGAAACCCATGCAAAATATTTAGATATACAATTCTTGGCAAAAGGACAAGAAAGTATGGGACAATGTGCATACAGTCCTTCACTTGAAGTAGAGGAAGATTGTTTGGCAGAACGTGATGCACGTTTTTACAAAAATTTACCTGCAGAAAATCAAGTGATCTTGTCGAATGGAACTTATGCAATATTATATCCAACTGATGTACATCGTCCATGTTGTGCAATCGGAAAACCAGAGGATGTAGTAAAAGTTGTGATAAAAATAAGCGTTAAATCGCTATAAATGGCATAATTTGTAGGTTATTCATATAAAAATCATTAAAATAGAGAAATAAAAAGGTTTTAGGCGGTTTTTGTAGAATAGTAAATGAGCTATTTCTACTTCAGTAGTTAATTTTAAAAGTAAGGTGGATTAGATTGGATACTAGAAACAAATTAAAACTTTATGGATTTAACAATTTAACAAAAACATTAAGCTTTAACATGTATTATATCTGTTATGCAAAGACAGCGGAGCACAAACAAGCATATATTGAATATATTGATGAAGAATATAATGCAGAACGACTTACAAATATTTTAACGGAAGTTGCACATATTATTGGTGCCAATATTTTGAATATTGCTAAGCAAGATTATGAACCACAAGGTGCAAGCGTAACGATGCTGATTTCCGAAGAACCTATCGAACCAGTATCGGATGCAGTGGTATGTCATTTAGATAAAAGTCATATAACAGTGCATACGTATCCAGAGAGTCATCCAGACCAAGGAATTACTACTTTTCGTGCTGACATTGATGTTTCCACTTGCGGCATGATATCCCCGCTTAAAGCACTGAACTATTTACTAAATTCTTTCTGCTCAGATATTGCTATGGTCGATTATCGGGTACGCGGCTTTACTCGTGATGTGAATGGTAAAAAATGTTTTATTGATCACAAAATTAATTCGATTCAAAATTATATTGAGCCAAAGATTAGAAATCAATATCAAATGATTGATGTAAATGTTTATCAAGAACATATTTTCCATACTAAAATGTTACTCAGAGAATTTGATTTGGATAATTATCTTTTTGGTACGCCGAAAAATGAATTGCTGATTGGCGAGAAAAAGAAAATTAAACAACGTCTTAAAAAAGAAATGGCAGAAATTTTCTATGGTCGTAACATCCCAAAAGTAAAAGGAAATTTATAAAATAAGACTTAGTTTCTGGTGATGTTAGTTTTTCACTAGAAACTAAGTTACATTTGTTTCATAGCCAAACTATTTTTTAGTAAAATGGCTTGGTTATAAAATAAAAATATAAAGTCATGTTGAAGATATATGGGAGGATGGAAAATGAGCGTAAAAAGAATTTATGTAGAGAAACGTCAAGGTTTTTTTGATATACCAGCACAGGCGCTGTGCGCTGATTTGGTGGAGAGTTTTGGTTTAGAAAAATTAAAGGCGGTACGTATTATCAATCGTTATGATATGGAGGGACTGAGTGATGAAGAGTATGCCTGTGCCCGCAATATCGTTTTTTCCGAGCCAACAGTGGATATCGTATATGATGAAAATTTACCGGACTTTCCGAATTCACGGATGTTTGCAATAGAATTCTTACCTGGACAATATGATCAAACTGCTGATTCTGCTGCACAATGCGTGCAATTGTTAACACAAAAAGAACGCCCAGTCATTACGACTGCACGTATTATTGTGTTGGTTGGTGAAGTAACAGATGAAGAATTTAATAAAATCAAAAGTTATTGCATCAATGAAGTCGAAAGTCGTCAGGCAGCTCTTGAGAAACCTGAAACATTAAACTTAGTGGCCGAAATTCCTGCAGATGTTGCTATTTTAACTGGTTTTATTCAAAAAACAGAGGCCCAGTTACAAGCGTTTATGGACGCGCAAGGTTTTGCAATGAGTCTCGAAGATTTGAAATTCTGCCAGACTTATTTTAGAGATACAGAAAAACGTGATCCAAGTATTACAGAAATTAAAGTGATTGATACGTATTGGTCAGATCATTGTCGTCATACGACTTTTATGACAAAAGTAGAAGCGGTTGATATTGAAGAAGGTTACTTCTCTGAACCAATCAAAGCGGCGTATCAAACTTATTTAGACGACCGTAAGCTCGTTTATGGTGATAAAGAACGCGATATTACTTTAATGGATATTGCGGTTATTGGGATGAAACAACTTAAAAAAATTGGTAAATTAGAAGATTTGGATGTATCAGAAGAAATCAATGCTTGTAGCATTGTGGTAAATGCCGATATCGATGGTAAAAATGAAGAATGGTTGGTCATGTTTAAAAATGAAACCCATAACCATCCAACGGAAATTGAGCCATTTGGTGGCGCGGCTACCTGCCTTGGCGGAGCGATTCGCGATCCACTGTCTGGTCGTTCTTATGTATATCAAGCAATGCGTGTTACTGGTGCAGCTGATCCACGTACCAGCGTTGCGGACACAATTCCAGGTAAATTACCACAAAAGAAAATTACATTGGGCGCGGCAAATGGCTATAGTTCGTATGGTAACCAAATTGGTCTGGCGACAGGGCAAGTGACGGAAGTTTATCATGAAAATTTCGTAGCAAAACGTATGGAAGTCGGTGCTGTTATCGCAGCCGCGCCAAAATGTAATGTAGTTCGTGAAGTGCCAGCCATTGGTGATATCGTTGTTTTAGTTGGTGGTAAAACTGGTCGCGATGGTTGCGGTGGTGCAACTGGTTCTTCGAAAGAACATACGGAAGAATCACTTGCAAGCTGTGGTGCTGAAGTACAAAAAGGGAATGCACCGACGGAACGCAAAATTCAACGTTTATTTAGAAACCCAGCAGTGAGTAAAATGATCAAACGTTGTAATGACTTTGGTGCTGGGGGTGTTTCGGTAGCAATTGGTGAATTAACCGATGGACTCGAAATTGACCTTGATGCAGTCCCTAAAAAATATGAAGGCTTAGATGGTACAGAACTTGCAATTTCTGAGTCACAAGAACGTATGGCTGTTGTTATTAGGAAACAAGATGTTGCAGCTTTTATTCATTACGCGGATGAAGAAAACTTAGAAGCAACTGAAGTTGCAACCGTGACTGGTGATGAAAGACTGAAAATGCTCTGGAGAGGTAAGGACATTGTAAATCTTAGCCGTGAATTTTTAAATACAAACGGTGTAAAACAAATCATTGATATAAAAGTAGAAGCACCAAATAGTGATACAAATTATTTACACCGGATGCCAGAAGTAATCGAAGATCATTTAACCGATTTAGAAGAAGCTTGGCTAGCGAACCTATCGCAGTTAAATGTCTGCAGTCAAAAAGGTTTGGTAGAACGGTTTGACTCGACAATTGGTGCAGGTACGGTGTTAATGCCATTTGGCGGTCAGTATCAAAAAACGCCTGCTGAAGGTATGGTTGCAAAGTTACCAGTTCTTAGCGGCGAGACAAATACTGCTACCGCGATGACCTATGGCTTTAATCCACATTTAATGGAATGGAGTCCATTCCATGGTTCGGTATATGCTATTGTTGAAGCTGTAGCAAAAATTGTTGCCCTTGGCGGTAAATATGCTAGCATTCGCCTTACCTTGCAAGAGTATTTTGAAAAGTTAGGTACTGATAGCTTGAAATGGGGCAAGCCTTTCAGTGCTTTGCTTGGCGCACTTCATGCACAACATGGTTTTGATATTCCAGCAATCGGTGGTAAAGATAGCATGTCGGGGACATTTAAAGATATTAACGTACCACCATCCCTTGTGGCATTTGCTGTGGATGTAATCAAGGCTGATAAAGCGACCTCTCCAGAATTTAAACGGATTAAGAGCAAAGTTGTCGTTGTCCCAGCTGTGCGTGATCAATATGACTTACCTAATTTTACAGTGCTTAAACATAACTTCACGAAAATCAGTAACTTGATACAAGCGGGTAAAGTATTTGCTGCGCAAAGTGTTCGTGTTGGTGGTATAGCCGCAGCTGTTAGTAAAATGACATTCGGTAATGGCATTGGTTTCAAGTTCTCTGAGAAGATTACAGCCAAAGAATTGTTTATGAGTGATTATGGTACGATTATATTAGAAATTGCTCCAGGGACAAACTTAGATAGCTATTTAGAAGAAACAAACTACTATGAATTAGGGATAACGACAGAGAAACCAAACATCATTTTTGGTGAGGCAATTGTTAGTATTGCAAAGGCAGAAAAGGCTTTTGATGGTACTTTAGAAAAGATTTTTGTTACCAAGACAAAAGAAAGTATGAAGAAAGTAAGTGTAGTTCCTTATACTGTTGGTAATAAAATTATTGCTAGCTCAAGTTATGCGAAACCAAGGATTTTCATTCCAGTATTCCCAGGGACGAACTGCGAATATGATTCTGCTAGAGCCTTTGAACGTGTGGGCGGAGCTCCTCAAACTTTGGTTATTCGAAATTTAACCCCGCAGGCAGTTGAAGAATCAGTTGCGGCAATTGTAAAAGGAATTAATCAAGCACAAATTATGATGTTACCTGGTGGCTTTAGTGCTGGGGATGAACCAGATGGTTCAGGTAAATTCATTGCAGCGATGTTTAGAAATCCGCGTATTAAAGAAGCGATAACAAAATTACTGAAACAGCGTGATGGTTTGGTTCTCGGGGTTTGTAATGGTTTCCAAGCATTAATCAAATTAGGTTTGGTTCCGTATGGTGAAATTACCGATTTAACAATTGATAGCCCAACGTTAACGCATAATCATATAGGTCGTCATATCTCTTGTATGGTGGAAACGAAAGTTGTATCGAATCTTTCCCCATGGTTTAACAATGTAAAAGTTGGCGATGTGCATAGCATTGCCATGTCTCATGGCGAAGGCCGTTTTGTAGCTGGCAGTGAGGTTGTTGCTAAATTACGGGCAAAGGGACAAATTGCAACGCAATATGTGGATTTTGCGGGTAATCCATCGCTCAATATTCCATTCAATCCAAATGGCTCTGTAGAAGCGATTGAGGGTATCACAAGTCCAGATGGTCGCGTATTAGGTAAAATGGGTCACTCCGAACGTATGGGAGATTCGGTAGGGGTAAATGTTCCTGGTAATAAAGATCAACAAATCTTTGCTGCTGGTATTCGTTACTATAAATAAGAAATAAATGAAACCACTTGTTATGGTATATACTGTAGTAAGTGGTTTCATATTTTTAAATATCCCGACTAATCCGATAAAATTTATCGGATTTGATTGTATTCACTAAATATTATTGTTATAATATTGATTCAGAGGAGTGATTTATATTAATTTTCAACCATTAAGCAAAGAAGATAAAGCTATTTTCGATGAATTTTTTAAAAATAGATATTATGAAAATTCACATTTTAATTTTACAAATTTATTTATGTGGCGAAGTGCATATCAAGTTATGTGGACAGTCGAAGATCAAGTCCTGTATTTAAAGGCTACTTGGGATGAGGAAGAATTTGCTTTGCAACCCATTGGTCCAGAGGAAAAAATGCAGCAAGCGATTGCCAATTGGTTAGCGTATTTCAAAGAGAAGAATAAACCGTTTTTTATGTACGGTGTAGAAAAATCGATGGTACTAGAATTAGAAAAATATAGCGAAGTGGAATTTGTAATTGAGGAAGACCGCGATAATTTTGACTATGTGTATCATAGTGAAGATTTAATCCATTTAGCTGGACGTAAATATCATTCGAAGAAGAATCATTTAAATAGCTTTAAGAAAAGTTATCCAGAGGCTGAATATAAACCGATTACGGAAGAACTCATCACACAGTGTAAGCTAAATATCAACGGTTGGTACAAAAAACATGGTACGTTTGATGACCCAATTTTGACTACAGAACGCAATGCGATCATTGAAGTGCTAAATAATTTTGACTACCTAAATTTACAAGGTGGTGCACTGATTCTAGATCATCGGGTAGTTGCCTTTACCTTTGGTGAAGAGCTTAACAAAGATACTGCAGTGATTCATGTTGAAAAAGCCGATCCAGACATTAGAGGCGCATATTCTGCAATCAACCAAGAGTTTGTTGAAGCTGCATGGTCTCATTTAACCTATATCAATCGTGAGGAAGATATGGGATTAGAAGGACTGAGAAAAGCAAAAAATAGTTATAAACCAATCAAAATGATTGAAAAATTTAATGTGAAAGTTAAATAAATGAATCAAAAATTGGATTGTTGATTATGTAAAATTTTTTGCAAAAAATATTTAAAAATATAAAATAATTTCCAGTAAAATTAATTAATATTTTTGCATTTTAATTAATTTTGTTGCATATACTAAGAGTGGAAAGCGAGCGGAGCTTTCCTCAACAAGGCGCCGTAGGTTTATTTTAAGCAGATAGATCGCGGCGCTACGGAGTTATAAGGACTGCCTAAAAACGGCGGTTCTTTTTTTATGTTTCGCTACGATTCAATGATTCCTTTGTATTTTTGTGGCAATAATAATGTAATATTGCCACAAAAATTTGTAGGATATAAAAATTAAATAGTTTATATTATTGGCAATACCGAGTCATTACGCTATAATATCTATATGTTATAGAGGAGTTTTTTGATGAATAAAGTATTAGTTAAGGTTATTGGCTTGCAAAAGGATGGATTTGGTGAAGAAAATTGTATTGAATTGATCTCTGTTGGCAAGCATTATAATAAGAATGGCATCCATTATGTCTTATATGAAGACAGCGAAATTAGCGGAATGGATAGTACTACGACATTACTGAAAATTGCTGCTGATCAGGTTACCTTAATTCGCAAGGGAAAAGTGATGCAAGAGCAACACTTTGAATTGTTAAAAAAAAGTTCTAGTAGCTATACCACGCCTTATGGTAATTTAACATTATCAGTTTTAACTAAAAAGCTAGAGATTAGTTATGGCGCAGTTTCTGGTAATATTGATATTGAATATGAATTAACGGTAGATGGTAAGTGGCAAAGTAACAATCAGTTGAATATAAAAGTTTGTGCTGATGGGGTAACTTGTAGTAATATTAATTAGATAAGCATTTTTAATCAGGAGGATCGGGTTTTGGATATTAAAGATTTATTGAATAATGCAATCCACAATGCCGCACAGCAGGCAATTGCTGATGGGGCCTTTAGTGCTGAAGCATTACCACAAATTATTTTAGAAGTACCACCGCAAAAAGAGTTTGGTGATTATGCGACAAACTTTGCATTGCAAGCAGCAAAGGCAGCGAGGACGAAACCAAGAACGATTGCTGAGGCAATTGTAAAGCGTCTAAAAGAAGATTGGTTAGAAAAAGCGGAGATTGCAGGTCCGGGATTTATTAATTTTTATTTAAAAGTGGATGTTATTTATGATAAATTAGCGGCAATTATTGCCTCTGGTGTAAATTATGGCACATTAGATAAAAAGCAGGGTGAAAAAATCCAACTTGAATATGTAAGTGCGAATCCAACGGGCCCCCTTCATGTAGGGCATGGTAGAGGGGCAGCGGTTGGCAGTGCTTTGGTAAGCTTAATGCGTGCGGCTGGTTATGATGTACAAAGTGAATATTATATCAATGATGCGGGGAACCAAATTGATAATTTGGCAGCTTCGGTGAATGCGCGTTACTTAGAGCTGCTTGGTCAAATTACTGAGTTCCCTGAAAATGGTTATCATGGTCAAGATATCGTGGCAACTGCGCAAAGAATTATTGATGGGCATGGCGATCAATATTTAAAGATGGATGCGAGTGAACGTTTAAACATCTTTAAGGAATTGGCACTGCAAGAAAAACTAGCGGCTTTAAAAGAAGATTTAGCAGCTTTTAATGTGCATTTTGATGTATGGTTCAGCGAACGTACTTTGCATGAGACAAATGCAATCAAAGAAACTTGTGATTTTTTACTTGGTAATGGCAATATCTATAAAAAAGATGGTGCTTTATGGCTAAAATCTACAGCGTATGGTGATGATAAAGATCGTGTGGTTATTCGTGATAATGGCGTGCCTACCTATCTTGCCGCTGATATCGCTTATCACCGTAATAAATTAGAACGTGGGTTCAATACGTTGATTAATATTTGGGGTGCCGATCACCACGGCTATATTTGTCGTGTGAAAGCTGCGATTGCAGCAATGGGGTACGAAGCGAAAGCTTTAGAGGTACTTATTTTGCAAATGGTCAGTTTATATCAAAATGGCGAACTTGTTAAAATGTCAAAACGTACAGGGCAAAGTATTACTTTAACAGAGCTTATTGAAGAAGTTGGCACAGATGCGGCAAGATTCTTCTTTATTATGCGTTCGATTGACAGCCAGCTTGACTTCGATTTAGATTTAGCAAAATCAAAATCAAACGAAAACCCAGTTTATTATATTCAATATGCCCATGCACGTATTTGCAGTATTTTTAGACAAGCAAAGGAAGCGGGTATTACCATAACCGAAAAACCTGCACTTACATTATTAACGATGTCGGCAGAAATCGATTTGATTAAGAAAATGGCTGAGTACGAAGAAGAAATTGCTTATGCAGCAAAGGAAAGAGCACCACATCGCATTGCTCGTTATGTACATGAACTCGCTGGTGCATTCCATAGTTTTTATAACCAATGTCGTATTATGGGAGTAGAGCCAGAGCTTGCTGAGGCAAGATTGGCATTAGTTGGTGCGGTGAAAAATACCATTTGTCATGCACTCACAATTTTAGGCGTAAGTGCGCCAGAAAAAATGTAATAAATTTGCTTAAATTAAAGTGTGTGTAGTTTACGCATCAATTAATTTGGCTGTTGATATTTATAGTTTGGTTTTCAAATATGAGGGGAGATTTTATTTTGGATTTTACACAACAAGTAGAGGTTGATATTGCATATTTTATTTTGACAAAATCAGGAGAAGCAATTTATTTTAAAGATTTAATCATGGATGTGATTGATAAAAAACATAAACCAGTACAATCTTTATCAAAAGCTATTTCTGAAGTATATACATTGATTAATATGGACAGTAGATTTCATCATATGGGCAAAGGCATGTGGGGATTAACAGAATGGGTACCACAAGAAGTGAAACGTGCACATGCTGCAGCGACACCAGCAACAAAAGTAGCGAAAAAACCAACTTCAAAACGTCGTGAAAGATTATTAGAAGAAATCCAAGAGCATGATACAATTGTGAAACCTAGTGACAACGATTAAGCTTGACATTAGGTCATGATAAAGGATACAATAATGGGCGTGTTTTGAAAAAGTGTAAGTTGATTTAATAGTCGATTTGCTAGAAATATAATAATGCAGGAGCAATAAATAGGAGGATATTTCGCATGGCAAAGTATATTTTTGTTACTGGAGGGGTGGTTTCCTCACTTGGTAAAGGTATCACTGCGGCTTCA
>Ga0316600_10000054_pt1 | contig 106200 bp, 91 predicted proteins | sample OWC_soil_day5_CT_FD_207652 | JGI IMG/M metagenome (GOLD analysis project Ga0316600, IMG submission 207652) | Wetland soil microbial communities from Old Woman Creek delta, Ohio, United States - OWC_soil_day5_CT | ecosystem: Environmental > Terrestrial > Soil > Wetlands | place: USA: Ohio... | reverse complement strand
CACAGTAAGGGGATGTGAAGGAGTCGTACTCTTGTACGTCGACGAGCAGCACCTTACTGTAACGACGCAGATGGGTGCTTATCGCCGACCCGCGGCCTATCTGTCCATAGTTTGTCTACAAGCTGAGCTCTCCTATTAGGAGAGCCTTTAGAGACGGTAAGTTTTGCTGCTAAGATTTTGGTATGGTATTTATGTAGAGTAAAGCCTCTCCTAATAGGAGAGGTGCCGACGAAGGAGGCGGAAAGGTTAGAGTCCTGATTTTTATCACTATTTTATGGATAATCAACATGTGCGAAAACACTCTTCTAAATTTATCCATATATTTTTTAGGATGCTTTATTTCTTGTTTTCTTCTACTATCTTCATATATCTATTTTTCACATCATCCGGCAAATCAAACGTACAAATAACTGATAGAAAATCAGCGCGCCCTTTCAAGGGCGTGACAATATCAAAATACCTTGAAAGTAATTCATAGTACCACGCTGGCGGCTTCACCGTGCAATGAGCATTTTCTCCATTGGGCAAAATGTTTATTGCCTTTGCATGATGCAGGTGAAAATATACTTTTTCTGAAATTTTCCTTATGTCTTCGATAACCATTGGAAGCTCATCTTCTGGAATATGCTCTAAAACATCTGTAGTAATGACTAAATCAGCTTTTTCGACCAGCAAAACTTCCTTGCCTTCTATTGCCGGATCATAGCCAAATACCTTTATGTCAGGACAATGCTTCTGTATTGCTTCATCCACTGCCCCTTTACCACAACCATAGTCCAAAATAGTTTTGGGCTTTAAATATTCTATCATCGATAGAATTTCTGGCAGATATTCTATCGATGAAGTTCCATAGTTTGGGTCTTTTTTATGCAATTCTTTATACAAATAAACTTTTTTAAATTCCACATTTCTCCCACCTTTTATATTTTATTACAATTATTACATATTATATCATATTAAATCAATAATCAAAATACAATATTTTTGTATCCATGAAATTAACCATGAATTATTCATGGCAATGTAGAATTACCACATCTGTGTATAACTTTCCTCAATAGTAACTAAAAATGGAGAATGAACTATTAAAAAATTTCCGGAACTCACTATGACAATGCCGTAATGGAATCATTTTATCGCACATTAAAACGCGAGCTTGCTCTGGATTGTTATGACAGTCCAGAGCAAGCTCGCATGGAAATATTTAAATATATTGAGATTTATTATAATACTAAACGCATACATTTCGCATTGGGCTAGCTTAGCCCAGAGCAATTTCAATTACAAAATTGTCGAAATCCTTAACTTTGTGTCTATCTTTTCTTGACCTTTCCAAATGAGGGTATTTGTCACCGTCCGTTTTTACCGATTCACTTCAGCTTTATTTTTCTGATAGGCGGTCTTTGTTTCACTGCCTTTTTTAAGCAGAGATCACTTGCGTGCATTTTTTATTGCTTCAATAAAGGTTGCAGCCGCTTTGCTTACCTTGCCGTAGTCGCCGTCCTTTTTATGCGCTTTGGTGATATAACTACCAACACCAACCGCAACACATCCAGCCTCTAGCCATTCCCCAACATTTTCAGGAGTCACGCCACCAAAAGGAATGATTGGTGCAGTTGGCATTGGAGCCCGTAGAGTTTTTACATATTTAGGTCCATAAAAATCTGCCGGGAATAATTTGATTATGTCAGCACCCGCGGCCATGGAGTCAGAAATCTCCGTAGGTGACATTGCACCTGATACCGTAATCGCTTGATAGCGATTTGCCATACGGATCATATCAGCACTAAAGCTTGAACTTACCAGCATTTCTGCGCCAGCCAAAAGCGCTGCACTGGCATTTTCGGCATCTAAAACTGTACCAACACCAATCACAATCCCTTGTTTGCTATATTTACTCGTTAATTTTCTAATGATATCAAGCACATCTGGAACTGCAAAAGGAATTTCCAAAGCTCTTGCTCCGCCAGCAATCGCTGCTTCAGCAATTTTGTACGCATCTTGTGCATCATCAGACCGAATAATCGCGATCATTCCACATTCATAAATTGCTTTTAAATTTTCTAACTTTTTCCACATGATACATCTCTCCTTGTAAATTTCATAAAATTTATTGTAACCTTCCCCATTAACCAACGTTTAATCATCCATGAAAAAATGCAGGTAGAAATGTTTAATCGTTTCCACCTGCATTTTGCAGCGATACTGCATCAACTTCTTCTCGCTGTCTAATCTTAACGAATTAAACTACAACTTATTTCAAAAAAACAATCATCGATACGAATTATTGAAAAAGAGACACTGTTTACTACTTATAGAAAGCGCATTTTATAGACCGTAATATTCGAGCATTTCTTTTATTTTTGGTATTGCTTCTGCCTTTGGTCCTATAACTGGAAGTCTACAAGGACCAACCGGCATATTGGATAATACCAAAGATTTTTTTAGTACGGATGGAACAGTCGCCAATTTTAAAACACTACGCAGCATTTCAATCTTTTGTTGAGCTGCCTCAGCTTCTTCCATTTTGTCATTGATAAAGTTTTCATAAATGGCAACATCATTTTTGGTCAAAAGATTTGCCGTTGCGGCAATGGCTCCTTTTGCGCCGACTTTAAGCGCTTTTAAAATCAAGGAATCTGAGCCAGAAAGTACCGCAAATTCTTGATCTTTTGACACATTGATATAACCTTCTATATTGTCAATATTACCACTGCTATCTTTAATACCAATAATATTCTTTACCTTTGCTAATTCAGCAACCGTTTCGATTGCAATGTTAATTCCCGTGTTTTTAGGAATATTGTATAAAACAATCGGAACGTTTACTGCTGCCGCAACTGCTTTATAATGGCAAATCAATTCTTCTTGAGATGGAGCTAAGAAATATGGGGTGATAACCGACAAGGCATCGGCACCAAGGGCTTCCATTTGTTTAGATAATTCAATGACTTCTGCTGTGCTATTTCCACCGGTACCAACATAAACTGGAACTCTTTTATGGGTTTCATCAATCACACATTTGGCGAACTCTACCTTTTCTTGATTGTTTAACAAATGAAATTCACCGTTTGTCCCAAGAATAAAAATTCCATAAACGCCATCGGCAATTAATTTGTTAACCAATTGTTTTGTCGCCTGAAAATCAATTTTCTGATTTTCATCAAAAGGAGTGACCATCGCCACAATAATTCCTTTTACGTCCATTTTAAGTCCTCCCTTTTTAACAAATCTCAAGATACGACTTGTTTTAATTCCTCTCTTATTCCTTTACCTAGAGATCCGCCCGGATGCCATTTTACATACTGTTCTTTCGTCAACCCTTTTTCTGTCTGCAATACAACACTCAACGCTTGTAAAATTATCATTTCTGCCAATATAGATACGCGAGGTGCTTTACCTAGGACATCGCCTTCCGCATGCACACCAGCAAAAAGAGATACATCACTTTTATCTGCTAACCAAGAATTTGCATTACCACTAACGGCAATAATCTTTGCACCATTTCTCTTTAACGTTTCTACGGTACCCTTTAATTCATTGGTTTCACCACTATTTGATATCGCAATTACAACATCGCCTGGCATAACTTGACCAGCTGAGCCATGCACGGCTTCAGTGCCGTGTAATTCATAAGTAGGTGTTCCTGTAGAAGAAAATAATGATGCAACATATCCAGCAACATGTCCAGGTTTACCAATTCCTGTTACGTGGACTCTATTCTTATTTCTTTCCGCATCTAAGATCAAGTCTTTTGCTGCCTCAATACTTTCTAATTCCAGCTGCTCAACAAAATTATCGATTTCTGCAATAAAAGTTACAACATAATTTTGCAGCGCTTCTTTATTGCGTAAACTCATCATAAATTCTCCTTAACTATGCTTAACATACTCTTTTACTCTATTTTAATATAACATCATTTAAAAATGCTTAACAAGCTATTGACTATCATGCCGACAACATTATAGTCGACATTTGGGAATGTTGATCCAAGTACACCCATTTCGCCATACAATGGATATAATACCACTGGTAAGAATGCTAGCAATAAACCAACTGTAAAGGAACCTACTACAGCACCTCTCCAACCACCAAATGCATTTCCAAATACCCCTGCAGTACCACCAGAGAAGAAACAAATATGCGCCGCTGGAATAATTACAACTGGAGATTTTAAAAGAACCATTGTAATAATTGCAAATAATCCTGCTGTATAAGAGCAAAGGAACCCAACGATAACAGCAGTTGGTGCATATGGGAATACTGTTGGTACGTCTAATGCTGGACGAGATCCAGGAATAAATTTTTCAGAAATTGCAACGAATGCAGCTGTGATTTCACCCAAGAACATACGTACACCAGTCATTAAGACAGACATACCAGCTGTAAACATAAATGCTTGTAAGCCAGGGAATACCAACCAATGTGCTGAACCTGCTAATGTTTTAACAAAGTCTGGGCCTGCTGCCAGAGCTGAAACATAAAATAATAACATCATAACAAATGCGCAGCCCATTAAGAAATCGCGGAAGAAAGATAACCATTTCGGAAAGCTAATATCTTCTGTTGTTTTTTCGCCCCATTTTGAGAAAAGGATTTTTCCGATATAACCAGACAATGCATAACCAAGCATGTTAAAATGTCCAATCGCTTGTTCATCATGACCAGTCAACTTACGCATAAATGGTTGGCAAAGCTGTGGTAAAAAGGCTGAACAAAAACCTAGAATCGTACCACCAGTTAAAATTGCTACAGCATCACTAAATCCATGGAACTTTAAAATTAATCCTAGTACACAAGCGAAAAATAAACTATGTCCACCTGTAAAGAATACATTTTTGAACGGTGTAATACGTGCAAAAACGAGATTCATAATAAAACCTAAAATTAAAATAGAAGACGTTACAAAGCCATATTTACTTTGCGCCAAAGCTGTTGCAGCTTCTGGCGATGTAATAACCCCTGAAATATGGAAACCAGCTTGGAACATCTTATTAAAATTCTGCAATGCTCCCGTCATTGTTCCAGCCCCGATACCAAATATTAAAAAACCGATCGCTGTCTTAGAAGCTCCAGTGATGATTTCTGTTCCTGATTTTTTCTGTGCTAAAAGTCCAACAAAAGCAACTAATCCTAACAGGACAGCAGGATTACTCAATAAACTAACTATAAAATCCATGATTTCTGCCTCCAATATATATAATATTTTTGATAAACCACCACTTTACGTGGTGGTTTAGTTCAGCTCTATAAGTTCTTAATTGCTTGCTACGCCCCAAAACTCATATTAAAAATAAGGGGGCTTTCGCTTAAAAATCATTCAATAAATTCTGATATTTCAATTTCGACAAAATACGCATACATTTTCATCTTGTATATGCTAGACTTAATTTGTATATTTTACACGCCTTCTATAATGATATTGGTTTGCACACCAATATCGCTTGATTATAGGAGGTTTTTTTACCTAGTAATACTTTAAGAAACTTTACTATTTTTTATTAAGCTTCAGACAAAAACGCATTTAATTTCGTTAAAATTTCGTTTTTATCCATGATATTATCGATCCCAATGATTTTTTGAGGTAATTTTTTTCCTTCCAATTCTTTTGCAACATCGCTTAATGTAACAAGCAATGCTCCATTGTAGCCAGCAATCGAATCAAGTGAACCATGTTCAATCTTGATTGGCAGCTTGTTCTCACTAATTACTTGATTCAATTTAATTTTGAGCATCAAACTTGACCCTACACCTGCACGACAGGCAACTAATCCTTTAAATTCCATTTTTATCACCCTTCTTTTATAAATTTTTTATATATTGTATTACTTCGGACGCATCGTTAGCTTGATCCAAGAACTTGTAGAAATCTTCACATTCTAGCAGCCCCGTCAAATCTGCCAAAGCACTGATATGACTTTCACTATTTTGGGCGCTCAAGCAGAACAAATATTTCACTGGATCATTTTCTTTATTTCCAAATATAACCGGCTGCTTCAAGGTTGCAATGCCGATAGCACTTTCAATTGCCCCAGCTTCCGACCGAGCATGTGGCAAGGCAACGTGCTTCGTAATCACGATGTATGGACCAACTTCTTTCACTGTACTTATAATTGCATCAATATAGGATGGCTTTATCTTTCCATTTTGCAATAACGCATCTGCTGCTTGGCGAATTGCATCCTCCCAATCTTTTGCATCAATATTTAAACGAATCAGCTCTTCACTGGTCAAATTCTTTAACATTTTACCTTAGCCCCTCTTCCTACTATTCTCCAAGTTTTTCTATCAGAACTTCAAACTTGGCATTTTTAATCAATGTATTCACGCCAAAATCACTGATAAAGTAACGATATAATCTTTCAAAAACAGGTTCCCATACCCGGCATTTGCTTTTCGGAATACTGAGCAAAAATACAACTTGTACTTTCTCCTTATCCCAAAGAATCGGCTTGTCTAAGACGGCTACAGCAATTGCCGCTTCTTTGCCTTGATTTTCTAAAGCATGCGGAATCGCAATTAAACCGCCTAATTCTGTGGATGCCATTTCTTCTCTGGCAAATACCGATTTTTTCCCCGCTTGATCAATATATCCTTTTTTTAACATAAGATCTGTCATTTTTTCTAAAACATCCATTTTGGAATTTGCCTTTAATCCAGCAAAAAACAAATCTTCTCTAAAAAAATGCTCCTTTGCTTCTGCTTCATCCCCATGGATAATCATTTCTATTTTCCCCAAATCATCTTCAGTCAAAATTGGCTCTACTTGAATAATCTTTTCCGAATCAATTCCTCGAATCGGTACGGTCGTAAAGACGAAGTCTACACTTTTTATCGTTTCTTCCGTTATTTCATAAAGTGGACTTACCTTCAAAATCTGCAGCTGCTTACCAAATTTTCTTTGCAGCTTACTTTTTACAAACATTGCGGTTGAAAGACCTGTTCCACAAGCAATCAGGGCTGTCAATGCCGTCTTTGTATTGCATTTTCGCCTTTCTAAGGCTGCACCAAAATGAATGGCTAGAAACCCCATTTCATTTTCATTCGTTCGCAATTTTTCCTGATTTGTCAGCACTTCACTAGCGATAACCGCCATTTCAAATGCCAACGGATAATTTTTTTTAATCGGAGCTAAAATTTCATTACGAATGTTCATATTAAATTTTAATCGGTTGATGGCTGCTCCTAAATGAATCATTAACCCAGAAATCAATTCTTCATCGCCAGATAAGTCAATACCAATATCCATTTGAATTTTTGATAAAATACTATCAACTAGTGTCCGGCACTCCTCTTTAACTTGGGTATTTTCTTCATTCCCCATCAACTTTTTGCTAGAAACAAAATGTTGTGTTAAATAATAAACTTCATTCGTAATGTCAACATGCAATTGATTAAAGATAATTTCTATAATTTCTTTCGCTACTGTGAAATATACAGATTCTTCTAGATTTGTCATTTCTTCTTTACTATATTCAGTCGTATTTTTTCCATCGGCTCGTTTCAGCGTAATAATCACATGTACCAACAAATTTTTAAAAGCAATGTCCGTTAGATGAAGATCATAATTCAAGATAACTTTCAATATGATTTGTTTTACTTTTTCAATCTCTTCAAGTGAAAAAAGCTGCTGATAAAATTCATTTTGAGCTAAATCCACCAAATCATTGCTATTAAAAATATATTCTGAGATACAATAGCGAATTTGTGCTTCATCGCCTTTAATGCCAATGCCATTCATTCTGTCAGCTGTGATCTCAACACCGAAGCGGTTCAAACTTTTTTTGATGTCTTTCATATACTTTTTCAAGGTCGAAAGACTAATAAAAAGTTCATCGGCCAACTCCGCCTCTGTAACGACTTTTTTGTGTAAAGAATTTATCAGAAGCTCGGCAATGATAAAGGAAATTCTATCATTGTGGTCCGAAGGGATAATATGTTTTTTCAGCCAATCCTTCCGGCCTTCATTGCTCTGTGCGTCTTTAAACGTCTCATAGCGATTCTCGTCATAAATTTTTAGCATATACCCGACACCAGTTTCTGCCTGAAGCTCTGCTCCATGTTTCTGAAGCAAGGCATTACATTCTTTGATGTCATTACGAATCGTTCTTGAACTTACCCCAATTAAAGCAGCCATACTAGCACTATCCAGTACTTTTTTTTCACTATCAAACAGTTCCAGTATTTTTAAAATTCTTTTGCTTTGAATCTCCAATACCTTACACCTCGCTTGCTACAATTTCATTATAACCGCCCCCTGCGGCTTCACCTAGACATTTAACTTCCACAGCCTGTGGAAGTTTCGCTAAAAAACCGCATTTTCCCTCAATTTAAGACATTTTACGCATTATAAAATGAAATATAACAGATAAAAATATACAGCCATAAAAAGAAATATGCATGATTCAAAAAAAGTTCACACAGAGTTTTCGATTTATGGCTGTATTACCAAGGATATCACATGTTTGAAGAAATTCAAATATTTATTAACACAGCTAAACTTCCTATTATCCTACGTACATCAACGTACCCTCACTCACAACTTCCCCATACAAAAAGGCACAACTGGCAGTTATTAACTGCTAGTTGTGCCTTTTTCTGCGAAATATTTCCAATCAAATCTTGGATAATTCCTTTTCTTGGGTTTGATTCCTAGGTCTAATAATTCCTTGTCTAATCTCGCATAGGTAATGTCTCTATACTCTTCGAAGGAAACATCGTCCACTATTTCAGTGACATCACCAACCGACGAAAGATTGTATATCGTGACTTTCTTTTGCCGCTTTACCATCACATATTCTTTACTATCCAAATCTGTAAGCAATTTAACTGTAAGATCCGCATTTTCTGCTTCCTCAGCTATAATCGTTTCTTCTGCTGTTCTGTAGGTTTTATACATTTACAGAACCTCTATTTCCCAAGAAAACAAATCTTGTCCCCTGTAAATAGAACGAACCTCTCCCCTTGGTCGTGGCGAGGAGAAACCCCCGCCACATGCCCGTATGTTGCCTTGACCACAATTTTTTACTAGCCTGTACTGATACCAATATATATCCCCCTTCGTCATCCTGCACGCGGTTTCTCCTATCGACTAAGGTAGATAGAAGAAACCAACATACAGTTTGTTTCAGGGGAAATCAAAAAAACCGCATGCGAGGGTTTTATTACCTACACATGCGGTTATGCTTCATCTTGATTGCATGCAGACGCTAAGCTCCTGCCAAAACTTCAATTGCATTATACCAAGCGAACGGACTATCTCCCTTGTAATCAAAGGAAAAGCACGGTATAATAAATTGTCGTCGTAGACAGCTAGCTGTTACGTGTAGGTGCTCCTTCACCTGCTCGTGCCTGAAAGTGCTGACACACTTTTAGGACACGGCGACTTTTTTAATTTCCACCTACTATTAGTATATTACATTTCTTGGGGATTGCAAGCAAAAATAGGTCAAAACATGATTTTTTATTTTGAAAATCGTGTTTTTTTATTGTATTTTGGTCTAATAATTTGTTTACAAAAAGGAGCATCCTTATTTGATAAGAATCCTATAATGTTTTTATAAAGGTCATGATAAAGACGATCATACCACCAGAGCCTAAAAGTAATCCAACGTACCAATAATATAAGTATTTACTGATAGCCGCCATCGATGATAATAAAATCCCCAATTGTAGAAATATTAAAGATTGACCAAACCCTGCGTTTAACTCTTGGGCAAAGTCGCGCTTCTTTTCTAGTTCTTTCGCTTGATTAAAGATATCTTTCTGCTCTTGATCGTAACGTGTTACTTCTTTTTTATAGTTTTCAAGAAGCTTTTCAACTTTTTCTTTTTCTGCTGCCGCTTGGACAATTTCTAAAACTTCTGTTTGTTGCTTATATAAAGTTTCCTTAATACTCTTTGCCTGATAATACGCCCATAAATTAGAAGCTTGGTTTTGTGCCAAAACCACTTGATTACCATAACCAGCGGCTTTAAACGATGCTAATGTCGCACAAACTGCAAATAATAACGTCGTTGCAGCGACCAGTACATTTATTTTTTCTGTCCATTTTTTTTCTTGTTGATCCACCTTTTTTTCTGTAGTTAATTCAGTTTCTTTCTCCATTAAGAATCCTCCATAAATAGTATAAATACCATTTTACTATCGAAGCTGGATTTGTCAATTGCTGCCCTCTATATTTTTTTCTCATCGTAAGTATTTACTTAACTATTTTCATAATTATACAAATAAATTGAACCCAACTTAAAAATATAACAAAAACCTCTTATCATGAAACAAAGCAGCTTCATGATAAGAGGTTTTTCTAAGCGTATAGGATACAATCCAAACCATGCCTAAGATTAAATTCTATGTATTAAAATTTAACAGTAGCACCAACACCAAAGCCATCTTCGTTACGGCCATTATCTGGACTAAAGGAATGATAGTTTATGTTCAGTTCCACATTGGATACTAAATCAATATTTGTACCTACTTGTGTTTCTTTAAAATCACTGCCTGTTACAAAAGAAGCATATCCCATCATATTTGGAGTTAATGGTACATTTGCCGCTAATCCTGCATAGTAGTTGGAATCATAATTCATATCTCTATGTCCAACGATACCGCGGATATTATTGGATAAACGAATTTGTCCATAGATATCATCTTGATCACCATAATAATCACGATCAGCTCTTTGATATCCTAATGTAAAGTTATCAGATACTTGATGTTCGATGTAAGCTTCAGTAGTGCCCACTCCTACAGCCGTTTCTCCACTTGATAAATTATTGATAGGCGCAGCTGAAGCAGCCCCAGTAGTAAGCGTTAAAATTGCCGCTAATGTTAATATACCTTTTTTCAAAATGAAATCCCCCTAAGTAGTTTTTATTCTATGACTCTCTAGCCTCAACTTTACATTCTAAGATGCAGCGTTGAATGATCGTACAAAATAATATTATATCAAATATTATTTTAATACAATGGGAATAATGGCCAAGTCATATTTTCAGTCCATTATTTAGCACAGCATAGTATGTACCCTATAGGAATAATTGTATACAGCTATTCTTTGAAATTCATAGGAAGCAACATGAGACTTATTACCTATATAAATTGATGCATAAGTCTCATTTTACTATATAAATAATAACTTTATACGATTTTCTTCTGAAATTTAATTACACTGATTGCTAAAGTAGCAATAATAAACGCAAGTAAAGCTAAAGTCTGTGACCATAAGAAATTGATACCGATTCCCTTTAAGACAATACCTCGCATAATTTCAAGATAAAACGTCAACGGCAATAAATCACCGAGCAGATAAAAAAAGGTTGGCATAGCTTCGCGCGGAAACATGAAACCAGATAATAAAACACTCGGCATGAAGATAAAGAAAGAAAGCTGCATCGCCTGCATTTGTGTTTGGGAAATTGTAGAAATCAATACTCCCAGCGTCAGTGAAGCAATAATAAACAAAGAGGTCAAACCATAAAGCAAAGCAATACTTCCCTGTATGGGTAAATCAAAAACTAGAATACCAACGATCAGTGCCAATGTAGCTTGTACATAACCAACAAAAATATAGGGGATGATTTTTCCTAGCATTAACTCATGTGATTTCATCGGAGTAACAATCAATTGCTCCAAAGTTCCCCGTTCACGTTCTCGCACAATGGCCATAGATGTAATCATTACCATCGTCATCGTCAGCACAATCCCCAAAATTCCCGGAACCATATAAAATGCTGAGACAAAGTCTGGATTATACCACGGTCGTATCCGGATATCATATGGAGTAGTAACCGACTGCACTCCGCTATTTTGCATTTTCTTGATGATGATTTCCTGCGATTTAATCTGTCCAATCATTTGAGCAGTACTGATTGCTGAGGAAGCAGCCAGTGAGTCTGAGGCGTCGACGATTACTTGCACTGCAGCACTACGGCCATGCTTAATATTTTCAGTAAAATCTGGCGGGATAATAATTCCTACTTTACTTTTGCCGCTTTCGATCGCCTCTGTTACTTGCTGATAATTTTGTGCAATATTTTTTACATCAAAGTAACCACTCGCCGTAAATGAGTCTAATAAATCCCTACTTTCCTGCTGTAAAGATTGGTCAAATACAACTGTAGGCAAATGTTTGACATCAGTATTAATCGCAAAACCAAATACCAAAAGCTGAATAATGGGTAATACTACCATCATCCCAAATGTCATGCGATCCCGCTTCATCTGAATAAACTCTTTGATTAAAAGTGCTCTTAAACGTCTCATAGGTTTGACTCCTTTCGCTTAGACTTTACATAATGGACAAATACATCTTCGAGAGAAGGCGGAATGATTTTGTAAGGATATAGAGCAAAATCGTCCAACTGCTCCTGCTGAATCAACACATGTATACTCGTGCCATAAGGATAGATGTCTAGCACCGTTATTTTTTTCTCCATGAAGGTTTGAAGCATTTCCATCGGATTTTCTGCAGGAATTTCCAATAAAATTCCTTGAATATTATTTTTCAACTTACTCGGCGTATCATCGGCAATTAAATTTCCATTATAAATAAATCCGATTTCATCACAATGCTCAGCCTCATCCATAAAATGAGTCGTTACCATTACCGTTGTTCCTGCTACTGCGAGCTGATAAATGATATCCCAAAACAGTCGCCGTGACTTTGGATCCACTCCGCCCGTTGGTTCATCTAAAAATAAAATAGGTGGTTTATGCAAGATAGAACAGCCTAATGCCAACCTTTGTTTCCAACCACCAGATAAGTTAACAGTAAGTTCATTACGCCGATTTTTTAATCCTGCCATCTCAAGCATTTCTTCCATACGACTCTTTTTTTCTTGTCTGCTGAGTTCATACATGCCTGCATAAAATTCAAGATTTTCCTGTACTGATAGATCATCATATAAACTAAATTTTTGTGACATATAGCCAATTTTTCTTTTGATTGCTTCACCATCTCGCACGATATCAAGTCCCAAAATACTACCACTACCAGAGGTCAGCTCCAAAATGCCACATAACATCTTAATCGTTGTCGATTTTCCAGAACCATTTGGTCCGAGGAAGCCATAGATACTGCCAGTTTTTATCGTTAGATTGACATCGTTAACCGCGATAAAGGAACCAAATTTTCTCGTTAAATTTTTCGTTTCTACAGCATACACGCTCAGCCCTCCTCAGTAGCCAACGCCACAAAAACATCTTCTAGCGTTGGAGAAATTTCTTCTAAAGATAAAATAGAAATTTGCTGCGCTTCAAGCACTGTCCGTACTGCACAAATAGCATCTGCAGGGTGATCGACAATCAAGTGATATTTATCACCAAAGGCATTGATATCTCGCAAATTACAGGTTTGTAAATATTTTTTGATATCTTTACTATCGGTTTGCAATTCTAAAACTTTATATGGATACTGTTCTCGTAAGTTCTTTGGCGAATCACACGATACAATTTTACCGTGATGCATAAAAGCAATTTTACTGCAGAGCTCAGCTTCATCCATATAAGGTGTCGAAACGAATACCGTCATCCCCTCTTTATTTAGACTATAAAGCATTTGCCAAAATTCTCGGCGTGATACTGGATCTACACCTGTGGTTGGCTCATCGAGAAAAAATATTTTAGGTCGATGCATTAACCCTGCAGCTAAGGCCAATTTTTGTTTCATCCCGCCTGATAAATGGTCTGCTAAACGATCTTTAAAAGGAAGTAAACTTGTAAAAGTCAAAATTTCCTTTGCCAGCACATCGACTTGGTTTGGGGCCGAACCGTACAAAGCACCCATTAATCGAATATTTTCAATCACCGTAAGATCTCCATATAAGCTAAATTTCTGTGGGACATAGCCAATATACTGTTTTATTGTTTCCAATGAGGCATTGCCCATTACAGTAATACTTCCAACGTTCGCTGCCAAAATACCAGCAATCATACGAATTACGGTCGTTTTACCTGCTCCATCAGGGCCCACCAGTCCGAATATTTCCCCTTCCTTTACGGTCAGTGAAATATGATCTACGGCAACTGTCTGACCAAACTGTTTGGTTACGCCTTGCAGCTGAATCATTTTATCACCACATCTGCTGGCATACCTGGTTTTAAAATGCCCTCTGCATTATCAATTTGTACTTTAACCGCAAAGACCAAATTAGCGCGTTCACGCTGGGTAATACTTTGGCGTGGCGTAAATTCAGCATTTTGATTAATTTCTTTTATTGTTCCCATAAATACTTTATCAGGAAAAGAATCAATAACAACATCTGCCTGCTGTCCAATTTTGATTTGTCCAAGTTGTGTGGACGATATATATACCTTAACCCAGCAGTCATCCATATTACCAACTGTAGCAATGGCTGCCCCAGCATTTACATATTCACCATCTTCAAAATTTTTTGTCAGAACCAAACCAGCGAGTGGGCTAGCAATCACCGTATCATCAACCTGTGTATGGCTCGCTTCGACAATTGCTTTATTCCGCTCTACTTCTATTCTTTGCGCTTCAATTTTATCTGGACGATTTCCTTCTTTCACTAAGGCTTCATTTTCCTTAGCTGAATCCAAGGAATGATAAGCTACCTCATAACTAGAACGGGCATTGTCAAGCTGCTGAGTTGCAATCGCACCTTGGGCATATAAAGCTTGATACCGCGCTAAATCAGCTTCTGCTTTTTCAAAAACTGACTCTGCTGAGCCAACCTCCGCACTTGCTTGGCTCATCTCTTGACTACGTGCGCCTTTTTCCAAATCTCTTAGTTCTGCCTGCGCTTTCGTTAAAGCGGCTTCATCACGCAACAATTGTGCCTTTAAATCGGGTCTAGCGATATAAAGTACAACTTGTCCAGCTTGCAGCGCATCGCCTTCTTTCAGTTTGAGTTGTGTAATATAACCACTCACCTTAGGCGTAATATCGACTTTCGTCACTTCGATTGTTCCAGTAGCAGTGATTCCTGCTGGCTCACGATTATATAATTTATAACCTGCCGCACCAATAGCGATGACTAAAATAACGACTAGTACAATGAATTTGGATTTATTCATAATTGATCCTCCTTACACCATTTAAGTAGATGTTGACAGCTTGGTTTACATATTTATCATCATGGTCTATATTTACAGCTAGAAACTCTTTGGTTATTGGACGCATGATAAAATAAAAATTCATAATACCTGCTAAAGAAATCGTTGCATAGGTTGGGTCAAGATCAGCATTAAAATAGCCTTCCTGTACTCCATCAGCAAACGCTTGATAAACAAATTGATAAATTCTTGAGATGTATTTTTCAACAACAATTTTTAAAGCAAACGTAGGATTCGTCATTTCGTTATGCACAAATCGCATCAAATATGGATTTTTTTTATGCGCGGCTAACACTGCTTTTGCGTAATACATAATACGTTCTGGCGGCACTGCCTCTAAATTTTCAAAAGCATCCAGCAAAGTGGTCGCAGGTGAAAATAATGCTTCTAAAGCACCAAGATATAAGCCATCTTTTCCGCCAAAATGATAAGAAATAAGCGCACTATTGACATTCGCAACTTCTGCCAGTTCCCGAATTGAGACACCCGCCAATCCCTTTGCTCCAAACAGAGGAATCGCTGCTTCAATTAATTTTGTACGAGAATCTTTCTCCAAATTATCCCCTCCTTTTACAATTTAATTAATCGATTGATTAAATCATAGTACTAATCTTGGAAATTGTCTAGATATTTTTGCTAATAAAGTAAAAAGAACTATTTGCGAGTACAGAATTACAAATAGTTCTTTTTATACTTATCGTATTTTCTTAAATCACGATTCTTGTTTTGTTTTTTTTGCTGGATATGCATACATCATAAAAACCATGATGATCATCGTGAGCAAAATCGCTGTGGATTGTGCATTGAGAAAACCAATCCCTTTGCCAGCATTTCCAAACTGCAGTACCACTGTAGTAATAATTCCAGCAATCGCCGAAACAAATGCCGCTGTTGTACTAGGACGCTTAGAAAAAAGCCCAAAGAGCAATGGGGCTGTCAAGGAAACCGACATCAATGAATAAAAAATAGATAAGGCCGAAATTACATTAGGCAATATAATCGCCATACCAACCCCAATAAAACCAGCCACTACAGTAACTACGCGACTATTTTTCAATAATTTTTCATCAGAAATATCCGGTTTGATAAAAGCTTTATAAATATCTTTTGTAAAAGAAGAAGTAATCATATACATCACAGCATCAGCCGCGCTGATTTCCGCTGAAAAGATAGCTGCCAACGCAAGTGCCGATGCCCAAAATGGCATACATTCTTTCATCACAATCGGCAGTGCTAAATCACGTTCTAATAAATTTGGTACGACTACGGAAGCCGCCATCCCCAAGATTACTGGAATAATTGCAAAAATCAACATAACAATTCCACAAAGTAAAGTACTCATCACCACTGTTTTTTCATTTTTAGCACCATAGATTTTACCGATCAACCCAGGTGATATGAAAAAGGATGGAGTAAGCATCATAAAATATCCCATAATCGTCGTGAAGCCGACACCATCCATACTAAAATAACGAGCCGTTTGCATAGCATCTCCTAGATTTGCAGCAACCTTAGTTTCTAAACCACTCCAACCGCCCACAAAATTAAGCACAAATGGTACGGCAATAAAAAAGCCGACCAGTTTTACGGTCGCTTCAATACTATTGACATATGCCGCTGTAACTAGACCGCCAGCACAAAAATACAAGACAACAACAAGCGCGCCAATCAAAATTCCCACCGATTTTGTTACACCCGCTACAACGGACAAAATCCAAGCAATTCCCATTAGCTGCCCAGCAAAAATGGCAATTGTACCAATGCCCATCATCAAAGAAATTAAACCACGAAAATTCCGATTATAGCGGTAATCCAGATAATCACCCAACGTATAAAAATTATGTTTTTTTGCCAAACGCCATATGGGCGGACCTACAAAAAAAGCAAGAATAAAAGTCCCTGCTGCTGAGGCAATAATCCACCAAGCCGCCGATAATCCTACTTGAAAGCCCAGTCCTGCAACACCAACCGTAGACCCAGCGCCAATATTCGGTGCAACCAAAGTAATAAATAAAAGTATAGGGCCAAATTTCCTGCCGCCAACAAAAAAATCATCTGATCCTTTCACACGTTTTGCCATGACCGCTCCAACACCAATCAAAACAAAAGCATAAATAGCAATGACCCAAATATAGCCATTCATTGCCTGTCCCCCTTTGTAATTAAAACTAAAACAAATCTCATAAAAATGCAAATGCTCTAGCTCTCCCTCAACTACTATACCATAATAATCGATTTTATTTAAAAATAACCATCTTTAAATAGCTAGATCGTTAATAAACTCAAAAGACCAAAGCCAGCAATGATAAAACCAGAAAACTGATTCACATATTTAAGCCGCCTTGCATCAAAGGTTGTCCGAAATACATTTACAATTCCACTTAATAGAAGCCACCAAAACATCGAACCAATAAAGACACCAAAAACCACCAAACCCACTAGCATATAGTTACCGCCAGTTTCACCTATTCCCAAGCCAGCGAAAACAGCGGCAAAAGACATAATTGTCATCGGATTGGTCAAAGTCAAGAAAAATGCCGAGGTATACGCACCTAAAAGATCTTGATCACCTGCTTTTGCCGCCGTTTCTGCGGGAATCGACCGAAACGTAGTATAGCCTAAATAAAGTAAAAATAGTCCACCGACCAAACGTAAGTAGAACTGATTATCGATTAGAAAAGCAGCAACGACAGTTACGCCAAAGGCGGCGATGCAGCCATACATAGCATCCGCAGTTGCCGTGCCTACCCCCGAAAGAAATCCATTTAACATCCCCTTTGCTAATGTGCGCCGAATACAAAGAACGCCAATCGGTCCTACCGGAGCAGCAATAGAAAAGCCCAGAATTATTCCTTTCATAAAGAAAATCAGTTCCAACTTACTCTACCCTCTTTCAGCTTTTATCAGCAATATCATTATTTCCCTAGCCGTAGACAAAATTACAGTAGTATCTATTTTCGTAATGTTATATGCGAATAATACATTTCTTTGGAAGGAATGTCAATGTTCGTCGACGTACGAAGAAAGTACGACTCCTTCACACCCCCTTACTGTTCCTAGTATCTGAGCACTTCTCACCAGCCGGCAATCTATCTTCGTACTAGTTTATAATTGGACCGGATTTAGATATTATGATTCGCAAGCACTATATTCTCGTATTGCTTTAGATAACCGCCTTATCCCTTCACGAATTTTATCTTCTGGCATATTGGAGTAATTTAACCGCAAAGTATTTTCAACACCTCCATTTGGGAAAAAGGAATCACCGGGAATAAAAGCGACATTATTTTTCAAACAATTTTCTAATAATTTTATAGCTTTTATATGGTTTGGCAGCTTAAGCCAAAGGAATAGCCCCCCTTGCGGATGCGTGAAGGTTACAGTCTCAGGTAAAGTCTCCTGCAGCATTTCAATCATAACATCTCGCCTCGATCGATATAACTGCACCAGCTCTGCAATGTGCGCTTCAAAATCGTATGTATCCATATATTTTGCAATCTCCATTTGGCTTCTAATCGACGTACATAAATCTGCACCTTGCTTTATAAGAATATATTTTTCAAGAATATTCGTATCGGCCGCGATCCAACCAATGCGTAAGCCTGGGCAGAAAGTTTTTGAAAACGTACTTGTAAAAATAACTAAACCTTTTGTGTCCATAGATTTTAAGGAAGGCAGTATCTTATTCTCAAATCGTAATTCACCATAAGGATTATCCTCAATCACTGGTATTTCATATTTGCTTATTAGCTCCATAAACGCAAGCCTACGCTTTAGCGACCACGTTTTTCCAGTTGGATTTTGAAAATCAGGGATTACATAAATTAGTTTTATTCTTTTTTGGCTAGCAAGTACTTTTTCCAGTTCTTCGATTACCATGCCTTCATCATCTGTTTTTACAGCGATAAATTGCGGAGCATACGCCTTAAAAGCACTGATTGCCGCTAAATACGTTGGACTTTCACAAAGGATAACATCGTCCTCATCGAGAAAAAGTTTACCCGAAAAATCCAATGCCTGCTGTGAACCACAGGTAATTAAAATATTTTCTTTATTGACTGTTGTTTGAAATTTTCGATTCATACGTTCAGCTATTTTTTCTCTTAGCAATTCATACCCTTCCGTCGTTGAATATTGAAGTGCTTCATTGCCTTGCTCTTCTAGAACACGAACAGCAACTTTCTTCATTTTGTCTACAGGAAATAATTCTGGCGCTGGTAAACCACCAGCAAATGAGATCATTTCTTTTTTTTGCGTTAGCTTTAATATTTCGCGTATTTCAGATCTACGTAATAAATTCATTCGTCTTGCAAAGCTAATTATCATCATTTGTCCACTCCTCAACTTCTCATACATTACACTTTTTTATTTATATTAGCTTGCAGGAATTAAATTGTAAATATCCAATTTAATATAATTAAAATACCAATTTAATTATATTAGGAGAAAACGATAAATGGATATTACCAAAATAATCATGGATTTACGCGTTTCATCTTCACAAAACGCGCCACTCTACCTACAGCTAGCCAATGGCTTAGCAACAAAAATTCAAAATTCTGCGCTTGCAAACGGTACAAGACTTCCCCCTGAAAGGGAACTTGCAAAACTATTGAAGGTAAGTCGTACCACAGTCATTAACGCATATAGATTACTAGAAGATCAAGGCTTGATTCGTACAAAAACCGGCAGTGGTTCTTATGTAAATGAAGTATCCAAAACCACCCAAGAAAACGGGTCAATGTCTTGGGAACAACTCTTCACCCCACAATATAACTCACCCCTCTCTTCCATATTGCGTACATTAATTGATCCTCATACGATCGATGAAACAATATCTTTTGCTGCTGGTATGCCCGATCCAACGTTTTATCCGCTTTCCATCATGGAAAGAACACTTAATTCTAGCAAATATCACTTAACCGCGGCCGATTTTGGCTACATTTCAACGGAAGGTTATCTTCCTTTGAAGCAATCATTAGCCACTTGGCAAGCTGAATTTGGAATTCATGCCACCCCTGAACAATTTCTTATTGTCTCTGGATCACAACAAGGTTTATACCTAATCGTAAAAGCATTTATTGCCCCCAGAGACTACATTATTCTAGAATCACCTACTTATCTAGGCGCTATTCAAGCCTTCGAAAATTCTGGTGCTCACATTTTAACTTTACCACCATCGGACCAGCTTAATTTTGAACTACTTGAGGACTACCTTATCCGTTATCGCCCCAAATTAATGTATACAATTCCTACATTTCAAAATCCAACAGGACGCATTATGTCACTACAAGACCGCCAGAAGCTAATCCAATTGGCCGGAAAATATCGTCTGGTAATCGTCGAGGATGATCCTTATAGCTTGCTATATTACGAACAAGAACCACCCGCATCGTTAAAAAGCCTTGATACTTACGGTGGTGTTATCTCTATAGGTACATTTTCCAAAACCGTTTTTCCCGGACTACGTACAGGCTGGATCACTGCCGCCCAACAAGTGATTGATCGTCTGGCACAAGAAAAACAGCATATTGATTTACATAGCAATAACGTATCACAAATCATTCTTCATATCTGTCTAGAAGAAGGCTATCTAGAGAATCATTTATCCTTAATTCGCTTAGAATATAAAAAACGTCGCGATGCTATGGTTCACGCAATCAGACGTTATTGTAATGAATATCTTGAATTAACAATTCCAGCAGGAGGCTTTTATATCTGGTGCAAAGTGAAAGCACCTATATCAGTTACAGAACTAATTCGTCAAGCAGCAGTTGTCGGTGTTACTTTTGTTCCTGGTATTGCTTTTTATACCAATGGAACACGCAGTAATGAAATACGTCTTTGCTTTGTTACTCACCATGAAGATTTAATTAGAGAAGGAATACGGAAACTAGGAAAAATCCTTACATCTGGTGTAGCCAATAGCCTACACTCATCTCGCATGGCAGGTCGCCCTATCATTTAAAGTTATGGGAAATTCGTTCGAATAAAAAGCAACCGGGTACGAGATTATGAATTCGTACCCGGTTGCTCTTTTTATCTAACAATAAATTAGTAATTATAATCTTATATAAAATTATTTTGCAAAAAAACTTTAGGAGAGGCTTGGATATACTCCTCCTGCTAACAATAAAAACCTTCGAAATTCAGCATAATTACGGGTCTGATTAAGCTGACCTAGATCAAGATGTCATATTGGTACTAGTAGCCAACGTAGGCCATGTTACATTATCTAAATCTGTAATACTAGATGGTAAATCTCTTAATGCCTGTCTATATGTTGCCCATGAAGATTTAAGAGTATCTGTCATAACTACATCTGATAATTGCGTCCAATCACATGCTGATAATAAAGCATCTCTTTTTGTTCTTATATTTGCTAATTTTTCTTCATCTGTTAATGTAGTTATTGCAGGGGTTGTAAATGTAGTACCATCATAAGTCCAACCAACTTCTGGTTGTGTTGTTAATGCTGTTATATCTACAAACGTTACATCATTTTGATTAAATTTTTGTGCATACAATTCTGTTAAAGCTAAATCATCTTCCATAATCCAGTGTACTGAATTGTTTAATATTTGTGCGTATTTATATGACATAATAAAACACCCTCCTATATATGAATTATTAAAATTTGTTTAGAATAATCTCAAATGTTTTATTTAACCAACCAGAAATACCATAATATATTGTTATAGTATTAAGTTAATTGTTACATTATAAGTTTATTTATATTTGTAAAATATCACCATTGAATTAATACGAATCCTGCAGATCCAGAGCCACCAGTGGAACCACCATAACCGCTACCTCCACCCGCACCATATCCTGAACCAGCAACGCCAGTTAATGAACCTGTAACTCCACCAATACGACCACCACAGCCAAAAATACTATCTCCACCATTGCCTTCGTCATAGTCTGTACCTCTACCACCACGCATACCACCAAAACCGCCAGCTGAGCCACCTGAACTAGAAGATCCCCCTCCACCTCCAGCACACGAAAGAAGTGAGCCAAATGATGATGATCCTCCTGAACATGAAGATGCTCCTCCTGCGCCTATAGTAATGCTATAAGAATTTCCTGCTATTACAGTTAATGGTTTACATATAACTGCAGCGGCACCACCACCTCCTCCTCCAAAATAATAATAAGTCCCACCATCGGTATCAGAAGAAGCTCTACCTACATGACCGCCGCCGCCACCTCCAGACATATTTACATATACAGTAGTCACTCCAGTAGGAACGATAAAAGTTCCACTTGATGTAAACATCTGCTGACCATGTATACCACTAGCAAGTAATTGCGCAGCTGTATATCCACCAAGTGTCGTAGCTGTCGTAGATGTTGCTGCATTCCCCGTACAGGTGGCTGCAGTATTCGCACTAATCACATCTACAGCAATAGACACACTTGCCGAACCGTCAAATGTTGCACTTCCCGTGGCATCACCAGTTAAACTAATCGTTCTGGCAGTAGCTAGTTTAGTAGCTGTTGCCGCATTACCGGAGCAGCTATCCGCATTGGTCACATCTACAGTAATAGCAACATCCGCTGAACCGTCAAATGTTGTACTGCCTGTAGCATCACCAGAAAGCGAGATTGTCCGAGCTGTTGTCAATGACGTAGCAGTAGCCGCATTACCTGTTATATCTACTGCTAAACTTGTCGGAGTTGTCCCTGCTGTAACCCTTCCTTTTGCGTCAACGGTAACAGATGTATATGTACCTTCGGTTACCCCACTGTCAGCTAATGTAGCTGGTATAGAAATATCCGCACTACCATCAAATGAGATTGCCGTTCCTACAACATCACCTGTAATTGCGATATTCCTAGCAGTAGCCAACTTAGTAGCCGTTGCTGCATTGCCTGTGCAACTTTCTGCCGTTGTCGCTGAATCCGCAGTTACAGCAGTTGCAGCATCAACAATTTTGTCTTCCTTTAACGCCCTAAAATTCTCTCTGGTTGTTTCTGTTGATACAGTAATATCTACTGGTGAATCTGAATTGTAAGACATGTAAATTCCTCCCTAAACTAAAATAGTATTTTTGAAACTTGATATAGCCAAGGATCTCTTATTTGTAATTGTGCTTATCCTGTATATCCCCCTTCACTTATATACATTCTTGCAGTTGCAAATTTTAAACTAAAAATCTAAAAAAGTCGTCAAAAATTAGCAAAAATGGCGTCTGCATCAAAAATGAGATAGACGCCATTTTTCATTAAAACATTCCAAATAACTTATCTCTTTTTACCGTATATTTAGCTTTCCAGCCTTTTTCCTTACCACCTAAATGCTGTTCATATGATACAACTCTATCCTTACTAAAATTATGCTACAGCTCGACAGGAATCTAGCTAGACTCTCCATTCTGACCATATCAAGTGTAGGCCATTCCAAATGAAGACCTAATAAAAGAAGGTATACGAAGATTAGGCGGAATTCTCATATCAGGCGCTGCCAATGGCGCCCAACCATCTCGTACAGAAGGCGGCCAATCATTTAAATTGGTTCAAATAAAAACAAATGCTGGGTTTCCTTATTTCTAAGTGAAAACCAGCATTTTCATTTTAGTAAATATCATAAATAAAACTGTATGTTACAAAACTTTAATAACTATCAGCATTTGCTTTTTCACCAGCAATGCAGCATGGCATTCGTCTTATATTAATGACTTGAACCGCTATAAAATATTTATCTAAATATTTTTTAAGCGGTAAATTTGACTTGCTAATACCTTCAGCAACAAGTCCAGCAACTTTTAATGAACCTACGCGATTGAGATGCGTGTTATCGATTTTCACACCATTCTGCGTATTCTCTGCATTGTATACGGCATGTAATTTGCCGGCGCCATCATTGCCTAATTGGTTGTAAAGGGCGACGGTTGCTTTGTTTAAATCAATCAAAGTAACATTCTGTTTTCTAGCGAGTGCTCTCATGGAATTATCATAAGAGATAGTATTTTCACCTTCAACTTCAGAATAATGACTGTCTATAACTTTACCGTTACTATCGAAAAGTCTTCTTGCAATCGGCGTAACGAGAACTGGAATTGCACCTTCTTCTCTTGCCAATTTGATATAATATTCATATAGATAGTACTGATAGGAACCTTTTAGCGTTTCATCACCGAGTGGCGAAGCATGACGGTAAAGCTTACTTGTGTCCGTTAAGTTTGCGATGTCTTGCTTTTCGTCATTATGACCGAACTGGATGAAGAGATAGTCACCATCTTTCAGATTATCTTTCAGTTCCTGATAGTTATTTTCATAAATAAAGCTTCTTGCGCTTCTGCCAGAAATAGCTAAATTATTGACTTTAACTTCATTTATGAAGTACTTGTCTATATTCTCACCCCAACCGGAACGAACTACATCATATTTTGCTGTATCATCACCGTATTCGCATACTGTGGAATCACCGACTAAATAAATGGTAGTAACTGATGCCTTATTGTTTACGGCTGCAAAAACGGAACCTGCAAATAAACAGAATGCTACACTGGTTAATACTAACTTTAAGCCTATATATTTCATATGCATTTTCCTCTTCATATATATTCTTATAATATTTTCCTCTAGGCGACCTATAAGAGCAGTCCATTTATATGACACTTTTAGCCTTAATAGCAAACTCTTGCTTTTAATAATTTCTTAACCATACTATCTGGATTCCAGTCTCCCAAATATGTTTTTGGGGTGCATTCTTTGGCCTGTTCTTCGGTAAGTGTTCTTCTATTGGTACTCGTTAGCGCCCCAGGTCCTGTGCTGCCGTATTCAAACAGACTATTATCTTCTGGAAAATGATCACCATATTTATTCATCATATGATCCCAACCAATTTCTGAAATATGTGCACCCATTTCACAGTTTTTAAATATTGCACTAGAATTTACCGGACGTTGTTCAAAAGATGGATGCCATGGTCTACCGAGCTTTACCGAACCTTCTTCTTTAATATTACTTGTCAACTTACAATCAAGAAACAGATATCCCTTATCCGGTATCAGCGTACTCGGTGCTGTAATATAGCCTTTCGTATTGCCTTCTTTGTCTAATGACTTAATCTCACATTTTTCATATACCGCTGTTGCCGCACCAAAAATAAAATCTACATCTCCTTCAATATAGCACTGATAATAATACTGTCTGTTTTTGTTGGCAAACAATGTATCTTGGTTGCCTAAAAATCTACAATTGACAAATATACTTCGATCCGCTTCATTTCTAATTGCAAATGCCTGTCGGCTATCCATCGTCTGCATATTTTTTACTTCATCAAAATCATTGTTAAACGTTATATTTATCGCAGAAAATCCCGTAGCCGTACTTTCTACAGTCACCGAAGCACAATCCATAATGTATGTCCGCTTTCCATCACCACCATCTTCTGCTCTTACAATCGTACCTTCTGCATCATTAAAAACAATCTGCGTAGTATTTACATTTTCACCAGCTAATATAATATTGGATTTTGTAATCTTTAGTTTTTCTCTATAGGTACCACTTCGCACCAAAATTTTTACTGGTTTCTGATTTTTTTCAACAACAGCGCTGATTGCGGCACCTACGGTCTTATACATACAGATACCTTTGATCTTTTTTCCATTTTCTCCAGTAAACTTGCCATCCACAATCATGTTGGGGGGCTCTGTTTTTATTAACTGTTCAATCGGCTCTTTATCCTCTGCCGCTGCTTGCACAATGTTGATATTTAAAGTTGTACCGATAAACGAAGCAACTGCCATACAAATCAGAACTGACAGCATCTTTTTTATTTTCATCTTTAATCCCTCATTTATGAAATAAAATATTCCAATTGTTTACTTTAAAATTAAGGCTGTATCAAACTATATTTAAAGAATAATGTAAATATCTTCTGCTGCAATAAATTATGCATAACAGGCACCATTCCTGTAAAATCATTTTCTTCGAAAATTACAATTGTAGAGAAACGGTACCTATTTTGCTATTGTTTTATTGTTGTTTTATAGAAATCAATATATACGAAACAAAGACTGTATATTACAAAACCTAATGGCTATTTACCTTTATTTTTATCATTCTGAAAAACAAGGTTTTCAAAAAAACCATTTTTCAAATAATTGATTTTCATTGGTTTTGCATTGTAGAACATAATATTTGAAAAATATAAATTTTCGTGAAATCCATTTTGCGTTCCCTGTACTTCAATCGCTGCACCACCAGTGGTGTCTACAGTACAGTTTTCAATCCGAATATTTTTGAATAGGCCTGGAACTTTAGACTTTTCATATTCAACCACCGCATTGGGATCAGAATATCCTGAAGTAAAGATAAATGCTTGATTTTTAATATTTTTCAGTGCATTATCACGGAAGATGATATTTCTTGCCCCGCCGCCGATTTGTGGCGCAGTTTTTGCCCGAAAACCGACATCGGTATCTTCAATTACATTATCTTCCGCTAGGATATTTTCAATCCAAGCTGCGGTATGGCTACCTGTTACCACTGCACCATGCCCATGATAAAAATAATTATTAAAGATCCAGATATTTTTAGTTGAAGGATCTTTTTGACCTAGAGCACCTAAGCCAGCAGCAAAGTTTACACAGTCATCGCCTGTATCAAAATAATTATTGATTACAGTCAATCCATTTCCATGGATAAATTCAATGCCATCTCCATTATTGCAGTCAAACGTATGGAACGTAACATCATTCACCGTCACATCATCACACTTAATATTTACGATTGTATGATTCGCTGGATTACTGACTGTGATTCCACCATAATAAACTTCTTTTACACCTCGTAAGGTAATGAGATTAGACCGCCTTGGATAGGTAGATTTAAAAGTTTGACCAGCCTGCATCAAATTTTCAACTTGTGCTTTCGCCAAGATTCCAATATTCAATACATGATTTTGATCCATCACTCCAGCCTTATCTATGGTATTATGTGCATATAGATAAGCTGTTTGCTCGCTATTTTTCTGCCACCCATTTCCATCAATCGTTCCTTCACCGACAATACGGATTTTTTCAACTACTGGCTCTTTTTCAGTGGGTCCAGCATTGATTAAGGCAAAGAAGCGTTCATCACTAGAATAAGGATACATTTTAAAATGATAGTCATAATCCTTAGCATTTTCTGATCCAAGCAAAGTTGCGTCTTTGGCTACTTCCAAAGTCATATTGCTCTTGAGCCAAATTTGACCTGTCTTAAATACACCAGCTGGAACCAACACTTTATCGCCAGGTGTACAAGCATCAATTGCTTTCTGGATTGCTTTAGTATTTATTGTTGTGCCATCGCCGACAGCTCCATAAGCTTGGACGTTAAATATTTTAGGAATTGCTGTCGTTTTTTGCTCTATGACGTTGCTGTCGAGCGATTCGTTACCTTTTGCATCGACGGCCCGTACGGTAAATTTATATTTTGTTGAAGGCTCTAGCCCTGTGATAATATAAGAATGTTTGATCGTCATTTGCGCTTTGGGATTTTCCGCATAAAATTTATCTATACTTGGTTTCGCAGCAGACACTTTATCTGATTGAACATTACCAAGCAGTTTACCATTCATATAAATATGATAATCCACTATGCCAGTCTGGTTGTCCGTTTTTTCCCAAACTAGGGTGATGCTCTGCTCATCTACAGCCAATGCTGGAACCTTTAAGTGCTGCGGTGCTGATATTGTTGCAGCCAGTGCCATTGAACTCATTAATAACCCCAAGAGAATTACCAATAAAATTTGTATTACATATTTTTTCATCGTTATTTTCACTCCCTCAATATCGCCTATCAACTTAAACGCAAGCTATTCCATCAGAAGAAGAATTCAAACTGTGAACGTAACCATTTTTCACTTTTTGGATCCGATCCAGTAAGATCATTGCTCCGCAACCAACGAGTTGTCCAAAGCACATTTTTAGTTGGAACATATTTGTATATTAGCTGCCAGCCTCTACTGCCCGTTTTATTATTTTTAATATCAAAAGTTGATTTAATATAAGCAGCATCTTCCAAATGTACATAATCAAGTTCTGTTGACCAAGAATGAGGTATCACTTTATTTGCTTCTCGATACGCTAACGAGAAATTATAGGCTACATTATTTTCATTTCGATCCGATCTTGCATAGTCTGCACCAAAATTCAGATTTTTGGCAATCTCGCGATCAAAAGCGAGTTCCCAAATCGTAGTGTCATCATAGTTGGCAACGGTCTTTCCAGCCGGATCTTTATAATTGCTACTCTCAGCCATCGTTCGCCACAAGCCTGCATAGAGATTTGTTTTTTCATCTAATGGATATTTCACATCTAATTGTACATAATTGATACCAACATTTGGGGGATTTAAATAAGTTTCATTGATTCCACGATCATCTTTGGGTACTGGCAAGCCTGTTGTATTACGAGTTGTCGAGTTATAATCTGGTTTACCATAGGTGAAATTGAATTTTGCTTTATTACCAAAGCTATAAACGACACCTGTATAATATTCATTCATAACCATCCCATTGATCGCATTCGCTTTATCACGACCAACTTTTAATGTTCCATTCCCGACTGGTCCATAGAAATACAATCTTGACATATCAAATTGGCCATTTGTATTTTCCTGACCGCCCCTATCCTGTCCGTCGCGATCTCTAGCACCCACGAAACGAATCAGACCATTCCAGCCACCGCCAATTGCTGTAGTCCCCGTCAATTCATAATAATATGATGTGTCTTTTACTCCCGTCGCAGTCGTATCACCTTTGGAGTTAGTATCTGTTTTATGATCATAACGCACTCTGATATTCCCATTCCACTTGATTCCATCCGTTTTAGGTGCGGCTGGGGCAGTTGTCACCGGCGCAGCTACTGCTGGTGCCGGAACGCTAACACCTGGAATCCGAACATTGAGCTGCACTAATTCCTCTCTAAATTCTTTTTCCAATTGCTCAATTTCTACCTTGCTTGCTTGATCCGCTTTATCCATATTAAACATTGCTTTTGCCGTTAACACTGCCATCTCATAGCGCGTTGCTGGTTTGTCACTGCGAAAATCACCATCAGCATATCCATCAATTAATCCAGCATGTACAAGTTTTTCAATCGATTGATAACCCCAATGTGTAGCTGGGACAGTACCAAAAGGATTATCAGACGCTGCAAAAGCAGCATCTTGCATACTAAAAATAAATGATGTGGCTAACCCTAAAATAAGACCTTTTTTTAGATTTTTTTTCATTTTTATCCCCTTTCCCTAATAAACACCTCTGGTTATAAATAATTATTCGGAACCTTTATAATATTCTAATTACGCTAAAAATTCTGATATTTGTAAGAAAAACTTATAATTGCCATTTATATAGATCCATCATTCTTACCTTAACTTTTTTTACTAATTCTCAATATCAGTCTTATTTTTCAATCATTGCAATATTTTTTGTGCTATCACTATGCTCTGCATAGAATATTTCAACTTTCTTTTTTAAATAAATTAAACAAGTTTTTTAAGATTATTCTTTTGCCATCATTTTAATATATTCCACTACAATATTACGAAAACAGCATTATATTTTTTATTGTTCACTAGCCTAGACACTCCTCCTTGCTGGTATCTCTAGAATTCTATTTAGTTATTTTACCTCTTATAAAATTCTCTGCTCAATTACTCGCAATAAACTTACGGATAACCCCCTCTTTTTTAGAATTAAAAGTTTTGAGAAATTATCAACTTAGTTAAACCGATTAACTAAGTTGATATTATCATAATTACACATTATTCCATAAATTCCTTTTCAAATTTTGTTTTTTTTTGTTTTTTTATTTGACATTACTTGAATATTTTTCTAGATTAAACTTGAAAAATATTAATTTTGCTCAAAAAAAGCCCACAAAAGTGGGCTTTCCAGCCTGTAGATAAACTATGGACAGACAGGCCGCGGGTCGGCGATAAGCACTCATCTGCGTCGTTACAGCAAGGTGCTGCTCGTCGACGTACGAAAGTACGACTCCTTCGCACCCCCTTACTGTTCCTAGCATCTGAGAACTTCTCACCAACCGGCAGCCTATCTTCGTACTAGTTTATAAGTGGAGCGGATTTAGATATTTTCTAAATCATCGACACAAATATTTTATTTTGTCGACAGCCTGAAAAGCCCACAAAAGTGGGCTTTCACTATGTATTATCTCTTAGCATCCCAGATAAACGATCAATCATCTCTTACCCAGCTTGCAATTGCCCGAATATCTTCCGGCGTTGTCCGACAACAGCCACCAATCAAACGAGCTCCAACTTCATGCCAATGATGCGCACAGGATCCAAAAGAATTTCCATCTGAACGACCATGCCAAGCTTTGCTTTTGGCATCATACTCTTCACCAGAGTTTGGATATACAATAATCGGTTTAGAAGAATGCGCACGAATTTCTTTAATGAGTGATTCAATATATTGAGGCGCGGTGCAATTGATTCCAATCGCAGCCACTTGGTCTTGGCTATCTAGCCAAGCTGCGCAATCTGCGATTTTTTCACCATTACTAATATGTAATTCATCCTTAGCGCTAAAGCTAAACCAAGCATATGTATTAGGGAACTCTTTTAATAATTTGACAATCGCCTTTGCTTCCATCAGGCATGGGATTGTTTCACAAGCCAAAATATCTGGTTTTGCCTCAATCAATGTTTTTAAACGAAAGTGATGGAACTTCATCAAGCCTTCTTCCGTTATTTTGTAATCACCACGATATTCAGAACCGTCTGCTAAGAAAGCGCCATAAGGTCCAACCGAAGCTGCAACCAAAGGTTTTGGTCTGTTTATGCGATTTTTTTCATTTGCCCAAAATTTATCTCGTTCATCCATTGCAATTTTTATCGATAATTGAATCAACCGTATTGCTTCTTCCTTGCTAACGCCTCTGCGCATAAAGCCTTCCACTGTAGCTTGATAACTAGCAGTGATCGCAACATCTGCTCCCGCAGTAAAATAGTCGGCATGTACCTTACCAATCAAATCTGGTTGCTCAAGCAAAACTTTCGCTGACCACAATTCATCCTTAATATCACATCCACGGCGCTCAAGCTCTGTTGAAAAAGCACCATCTAAAATAACCATAGGAAATTCCCGTAAAATATTCTCCACCGGATTCATCGCCACAACCTCCATTTTATTAACAACAGCATCTATTCATCATTATTCTAGCATATATTTATTGCTTGGGCTTCTTCCCAAACCATTTTACATAAATTTTTTCATATTCACCATTTTTCTTTAGTTCATCTAAAGCGTTATCAATTTTAGTAACAAGCTCTTTATTATTTTTAGAAACTGCAATACCAAGATCCTCGGAATTAATTGGATCTTCTACTGTCTTTGCATATTTATCATTTTCATGTAAAATATAATATTCATTTACTGGAATATCATTGATGACAGCCTCTACTCCACCAGCTTTTAACTCACTAAAAGCATCAGCAACACTATTAAATTCACGGATTTTTACATCTTTAATTTTTCTTGCGGCTTCAGCTCCAGTGGACCCAATCGATACAGCCACTTGCTTCCCTTCCAAATCTTTAAAAGATTTTATCGTCGTATTGTCCGCTTTAACTACAATGCCAAGACCCGCTTTATAATAAGATTTAGAGAAGTTAACCTTCTGGGCACGCTCTTCATTTATCGTCATATCTGAAATCGCGATATCAATGTTCCCAGATTGAAGTGCAGGAATGAGACCATCAAAATTCAAATTGCTTATTTCAACGGCAAATCCAGCTTGCTTTGCAACCGCTTTGATCAAATCAATATCAAAACCAACGTATTCTTTCGTTTTTTCATCTTGGAAACCAAAAGGAGCATATGTTGCATCTGTACCAACTTTCAAAGTTTGATTAGTAGCGGCTTCCTGTTTTCCACACCCTGTTACTAATAATAAAATTCCTAAGGATACCAGTACTATGTTTACTATTTTTTTCAACAAACTAAACCCTCCCTATTTTAGACTGCCACTATGTACTTAAACTAAAAAAATAAAGGTCAAAGTTCACCCCATATAGAGTAACTTTGACCTTCAGATTTCTGATCAGCCTTTATTGTTTATTATAATAGCATTATTTTTTTTATTCTGCAATGTTTTTTAAATTAATTTATTTTTTAACAAAATCGCCCCATTCACTTACTTATTTTCTATGAGAAAACAAGTAAATTTGTCATTAAATTGACAAATATTTTTATTTTTTCATAGAACATCCCCTGCTTTTTTCGGTATCTTAACTATAGTTTCAGGCTGATCTTCCATAGAGACTTATGTCGATAAGTAAATTTTGTTTAACTTGTCTAGGCACCGTGGGGATGTGCTTTGCATATTAGTAAACTCCGTCATGTATTTCCAATAACGCTTCGGCATTAAATTCATCCGACACTTAGGATTGTGACGGCCTTTGATTTCAATCGTATCATAAAAAACCTGCCAAAGATCGCGAAACTGTTGTTCTTCTTCGTCTGGCTCCGGCAATTGCAGTTGGTCAATTGGAATAACCGCAGATTGATAAGGCTGATATACCAAAGCCATCCCATGTGTCTTATCATAAATAAGAAAATGTTCCTCTGGATAGCGCTCACAAAAATGTTGTAAAAGCAAGGGAAGCACATAATTTTTTGGTTCTATCTGGGCCACCAGGATATGATTAAAAACTGAAAACCGGATAAAGCCTTTAAACAAATGACTCTCGCGATCTAAATGCCGAACGGCTTTCACCACTGTATGCACCACATCATCGGATAACATCTGCATCACAGCGCAGCCATGACGATACCCAAGGCGTAAAAAAAGCAAGATATACAATTCCTTTTGGGCAAAACAAGTCAAAAAGGCATGGCGGACAAAATCCAAGGCTGTATACCCCATTTTTGAGGGAATGGATTTCAATACCCGTTTCGCTTTGCTCAAATCAGTAGGAATGTTTTTTACAGGCAGCAACATCATCTGGGGGGAATCTGGCAGAAGAATATCAATCGGAATTTCTTTTTTATCATAACTTTCAAATACACAGCAAAGCAGTCCATCGAAACTGCCATCATAGTGATAAATTACATTTGTTGTTGTAGACATTTTACGATATCCTCCCGCAGAAAATCTGGTTGCGCTTTGAACGGCATATCAAACAGGGATAGTTGGTCAACTCTTTCTTGCACAGAAAACTTCAATTGATATTGTTTTCTTGTTTTTTCTGACATCAACGAATTTAGTACTGCTGCTTCCGTGACTTTTAAACCATCATTTCTTTTCCCTTTACAAGTAATAAAATATTGTGCGCGTTTGAGAACAACCCCAAGTTTTTTCAAACTTTCAAAATTTAGTGTTGCCATACGTCGGGCAGTGACAATTCGTTTGGCACTATTTACACCAATTCCTGGTACACGTAGTAAATCACTATAAGGTGCGCGATTGACATCCATCGGAAAAAATTCCATATGATGCAGCGCCCAATTGCATTTAGGATCTACATAGGGATTAAAACTTTGATTTTGCTCATCTAATAGTTCCTTGGCAGCAAAACCATAAAACCGCAGTAACCAGTCCGCCTGATAAAGCCGGTGCTCACGCCAGAGTGGTGGCTCCGTATCAATCGCTGGTAAAAATGAATTTTCTATTACTGGCATATAAGCAGAAAAGAAAACTCGTTTCAATTTATATTGCTTATATAAGCCTTCTGTTAAGTTTAAAATTTGCAAATCAGTATCTGGCGTCGCGCCAATAATCATTTGTGTACTTTGCCCAGCTGGAACAAATTTAGGTGCATGCTTATATTTTATAAGATCAACAGAGTTTTCTTGGATACGATTTTGAATATAACTCATTGGTGTCAAAATCGAATGTTTTGATTTATCAGGTGCTAACAACTTTAAACTTTGCTTAGATGGCAATTCGATATTTACACTCATCCGGTCAGCGAGCATACCAAGCCTTGAGATCAGCGTACTGTCCGCCCCCGGAATCGCCTTGGCATGAATATAACCAAAAAAGCGGTATTCTTCTCTCAGAATACGCAAAGCTTCGATCATTTGCTCACACGTATAATCAGGATTTTTCAGTACCCCAGAACTTAAAAACAAACCTTCGATATAATTGCGCCTATAAAAATTAATCGTTAAATCAGCTAACTCACGCGGGGTAAAGGAAGCACGCGGCGTATCATTTGAATGACGATTTACGCAATATTTACAATCATAGGCACAGACATTAGTCATCAACACTTTCAATAAAGAAATACATCGCCCATCACCCGCAAAACTATGACAAATTCCACAGGCAGCCGCACTACCGATGCCCCCAGCAGTCGCCTTTTTATCCACACCACTAGAGGTACAAGCCACATCATATTTTGCTGCATCTGTTAAAATTTTCAACTTTTCGAAAACATCCACTTACATCCACTCTCCTTGCTCTTTCTTTATCATATTATAGAACGCACGTTCTTGTAAAGAGGGTGTAAAAAAAGACTTATTCAAGTTTGTAGACATACTATAGACAGATAGACCGCGGGTCGGCGATAAGCTCTCATCTGCGTCGTTACAGTAAGGTGCTGTTCGTCGACGTACGAAAGTACGACTCCTTCACATCTCCTTACTATTCCTAGCATCTAAACACTTCTCACCAACCGGCAGTCTATCTACGTACTAGTTTATAATTGAACCGGATTTAGATATTTTCTAAATCATCGACACAAATATTTTATTTTGTCGATAGTCTGAAATAATTCTTTATGCACAACATTTTTTTATATCATCAAATAGTTGATTACGCTTGATAAATTTCACAAGATTCTACAACTATGTTCGGGGCAAATAATCGAATGTTCGCAATAATTTCATTAAAATGTTCTTCTATCAAATATTTCCCAATACCCGCAGGAGCATACACAGCAAATATACATGTAGTTGTACTTTCTGTTATCCTTGTCCGATTATCGGGTCCGTATAAAATACTTGAAATAATCCCAATATCATCTTGTATCATCATATCATCAGCTTTTACGCCCTGCTCTTTCCCACTAATTCCTATATACTTTTCATCGCCTTTTGCACTACTGATTATTAATGGCATTTTTAATTTTCGCGCATCATGCCCAGCTGTTAAAAGCCCACTTTTCAATTCAGCCATAAACATGGCTTCTACCAATGCCGCAACACAAGGAATTGCCTTTTCTTTGAAAATTATTGATTCCATTTGTGCTGCTACATGGTATGTTTTTTTATACTGCTTATAATATGCACTATATTTTTGTATGGAATCATCAGCTAATAAATCAGCCTTCGTTGTAAATTTTGATTGAAGCTCACTGATTAACTCAGCTTTTTTTCTTTGTAAGGCATCACTATGTTTAGGGTTACAAACGTCATTTACTATCATTATACCTACACTTGCGCCGGGATATTGCATCTTCCAACGATCTTTTATGATTACCATCAAAAAACCTCCATAAAACTAATTCAAGCAGATTATTCTTTCTTAACTATTTTTTGTCCAATCAAAAAAGCGCGATCTAATACGTCTTTTCGTTTAGAAATTTCGCCTGTTTTACTTATACCTTCTACAATCACCTGATCAAATAAATTCATCTCTAAATACTTTAAACTTCTTTCAAAAAACTGCACAACTGGCACAACCGTTTCCATTGTTTGATCTTCAAACGGAATAGCAATCACTACATTTTTCTCTTTTATCTTACCTCTGTTTTGCTCACAATTGTAATAAACCAAACGATCAATAAACCCTTTCATTAATGCACTTGTATTATACCAATATACAGGCGTTCCCAATACCAAAATGTCTGCCTGATTAATTTTGGGGTAAAGTTTATTCATATCATCATGTTTACTACATTCACAGCCATGCCAGCAAGCATAACAGCCATCACATTCATTGATTGATAGTTCACCTAAAGAAATAGAGTTCACTGTCGCTCCCTGCTGCTTAGCACCTTCTAAAATCTTCGAAACTAGAATATGCGTATTACCATTTTTTCGCGGGCTCCCTACAATTCCTAATACGTTACTCATCATTTACCTCATTCTATTTACTTATCATATTTCCTATATTAAAATTATCATTAAAAATTGATTCTGTGTAGTGCCAATTGGGAGCGATATCTTTAGTACCAATTTTATTGAGGTGTAATACGATGTATGGTGTGAAAATTAACAGAAGTTCTGATTTAACAATCACGAAGCAACTATATCAGCAAATACGAAAACATATACTTGAAGGAACTCTCCACGAAGGCGATCGACTTCCCGCCACCAGAAAATTTGCTTCAACTCTCAGTATATCGAGAAACATTGTACTGGAAGTCTATGATCAATTAAGAATTGAAGGCTATGTACAAAGCCGCCCAGGTTCCTATACCTCTGTGGCTTCTGGGGCTTGCCTAAAGCAACCAGCAGCCAAACTTTTTGCGGAAAATGGCTTGATTAAATCCCCGAGCGTTGATGATGTCATTGATTTTCGCTATGGAGTTCCGGCTTTAGCTCTATTTCCCCGAAAACTCTGGAACAAAGCCATTGCACAGATAATATTAGATACTCCAGCTGCCAATTTTGGCTATAACGATTTAGCTGGCTGTCCTAAATTACGCACATCAATCGCAAATTATCTATTTAAAACTAGAGGAATTTCTTGCAAGCCCAAACAGATTATTATAACCTCAGGCTCAACGCAAGCATTTACATTAATTACTCAATTATTGCTTTCAAGCAACCGTAAAGTCATCGTTGAAGACCCTTTAAATGATCAATTTCAAAAATTCTTAGTCAAATTGGGTTGTAATTTAAATGCAATTTCCATTGATCAGCATGGGTTACAGACTAGTTTTTTACTGGATCAGCCCTCTCCTGCTTTCTCTTTGGTAACACCTTCCCAACAATTTCCTACCGGCGGAATATTACCTATTCAACGTCGTATTGAGCTAATACAATTTGCCAGAAAAACAAACTCTTATATTGTGGAAGACGACTATGAAAATGAATTCACTTACGAAGGAATCCCAATTAGCGCACTACACGAGCTTGACCCAGAAAACGTAATTTATGTAGGAACTTTTAGTAAAACATTGATTCCTACTTTAAGACTTGGCTATCTTATTCTACCAAATCGCCTTATAGAAAAATTTTATCAACTTGACTGTCACTATACTGAACAGCCATCCGCTATTGAGCAATTAGCTCTATCTTCTTTTATTGATTCTGGACAATTTCAACGGCATATCAATAAAATGAATAAAGTTTACCGAAAACGTCGGAACAAAGTAATCTCCGAATTAAACCATCATTTTGGAAACAAAGTAAAAATCATAGGCAGTCCTTCGGGACTCCATTTAACCGCTCAATTTGAAAACATACAATTTACACCTCAATTTATAGAAAACATTATAAAACAAGGCATTTATCTATATTCTGTTCAACAGCATGTCATAGATAAAAGTAATAAAAACTTATTGAATCAGGCTATTTTCGGTTATGGTAACCTCAATGAAAATGATATTGCCTTAGGAATAGAAAGATTAAAAACCGCCATTACCAAATGAATTGACAATTCTTATTAAATTACAGAAAACAACTAAAGTATTTTTTATTTTCTATACAAACAAAAAATCTCTGCTATCAGAAGTACTCTACTTCTTGGTAACAGAGATTTTTTATTGCTATTTCTTTTTCTTCTCAATTCGAATCGCACAATCAGGGCAGACCATTTGACACATACCACAAACAATACAGCCTTCTATTCTAGGCTCAACACGTGGTGTACCGTATACTCCAAGTTCATTTGACCACTGAATTACTTTTGTCGGACATTTTTGAATGCAAAGACCGCACCCTTTACATAAACCCGGAAAGCCAATCCATATTCCTTTATCATTGTCATAACGTACTGATTTCCACTCTGTTTTAGTTGCTTCTGCTTTACCCATTTTTTTCTCCTTTTAACAAACTTTCCACCAATGTATAACCTCGCATGAGCGCCTTTTGGTTTAACTCTTTAAGCTTAGGATTTTTCTCAAACTTGTCTCTAAGCTTTTCTTCCAGCGCTTTTTCAATCGAGCTGATGGGTAATATTTTTGTAACTGCAATCACTGCGCCAAGGATCATAATATTAAATACCCTTGGATTCAATTCCTCTTTGGCAATATCATTGGCAGGAATTGCAACTACCTTTTTCACATTACGCGGAATATCCTGTACGCTTACTTTACTTTTTTCATAATATGCGGCGCTTTTGTTATCGCCAACATCCTCTTCTCCTATTTTCACTTCTGGCTGATTCGTAGGACACGGAGGTGTGCTTTCAAAATACTGTAGACCAATAATTTGGTCATTTACATGCGTAGCTTCGATTAACGAGTTATCATACACATAGATTGTATCCACCCCTGCATGATGCTTGGTTTTTGCTATCGCTCTAGAGCTCAAGGCGATTAAAATATCAGCCAATTCAAACTTAGGTGCACCAATCTTTTGTCCAGTTTCTGTGATTTGTAAATAAGCCATGGAGATACCACCACGCTGTTCAACACCAAAATTTGGAATATATAAGGCCTCTTTTCCTTCAGCATTCGCGGCTTCAGCAAGAATTTCCGCAATGGATTGAATGCCCTGCCCACCTTCGCCGGCAAGCAATAGTTTAAGTATTGTGTGCATTTTCTTCCTCCTTCGTTGCTGGAACTTTAATTTCTCCTACTTTAAAGTAAGCTGCCATATCTTTCTCAATAAAATTCCAAGTCTGCTGTGCATTGGTTCGCCAATTTGTCGGACAAGAAGAAAGTGCTTCAATAAAAGACAAACCTTTGCCAGCAATTTGATTTTCAATTCCCATGCGGATAAACTTAGTTAACTGCTTTACATTTGATATACTTCCCCTTGCGATATAGGCTCCTTCTTGACTAATTGCTGCCACCATTTCAGGTCCAAGGATTGGTCTACCAACTTCTTCGACATCTTTTCCATAAGGGCTCGTTTCTGTAATTTGACCAGCAAGTGTCGTTGGTGCCATTTGTCCACCCGTCATCGCATAATTTACATTATTCACTAAAATAATTGTGATTTTTTCATTGCGAACAGCTGCATTCACCAAATGTTGACTGCCAATTGCATAGCCACCGCCATCTCCCATATAAGCAATCCCGATAATTTCAGGTGTAGCGCGCTTAGCACCAGCAATGAATGGGGTTGTGCGCCCATGATGCGTTTGCACACAATCTGCATTAAAGAAGTTCCAGCTTAGTAAACTGCAACCGATATCACAACCATAAACAATTTTGTCTGCTATCTTTAGTTCATCAATTGCTTGTCCAAGACATTTTAAAACAATGCCGTGACCACAGCCTGGGCAAAAATTGTGCGGTTTCGTCGTCTCTAACCAAGAACTAGGAAAAGCTGGTTGAAAGCGCTCTTCTACTTTTAAACTTTGCATGTGATCATCCTTTCTTAGCAAGTATTTTTGCTGTTTCCCGATATACTTCTTCTGTCGTTATGCCGAGTCCTGGCCGAAACACGGTCGTAATTGGTATGGTGAGTCCATATAGTGCCTCTGTAACCATTTTATAAAGCTGCCCTTGCGCGGATTCAAAAAGAATCAGTTGCTTAGCCTTTGCTACAGACTCACGAATTTGTTTTACAGGAAACGGACGAACTGTAATTGGTCTAAAATATCCAACCTTTTTTCCTTCCGCCTGGAACATTGTACAAGCAGACATACAAGATCGACTCACAATCCCATGACTGATTACAATCGTATCAGCATCTTCACACCAACGTGCATCCGATTCCACGACATCAGGCGTCATACTTTCATAATCTTTGATATGTTCTTGCAGAACCTTATACAATTCTTCCTCAGTATTATAAGTATTACGATAATGCTTAAAACCTTTGTCAGCAGCGCGACCTACTAAAGGATAAGGTTCTACAAACTCCATTTGTTCTTGCGCTGGATCGTAAACCATAAGTGACTCTCGCATTTTACCTTGATAACCGTCGCCAAGAACATAGGTAGGAAACCTATATTTCCATGCAACATTAAATGATTTTATCGTGTAATCAAAAAGCTCTTGATGACTTGCTGTAGAATATACAATGCGAAAACCTTCACCATTCCCACCAAAAGCAGTCAGCGTTGTTTCTTGTTGACCATAGATAACGGTTGCTGTAGAAGGACCACCTCTTTGTTGAATGACAAATACGATTGGAATTCTCATCATTTCTGCCATAGCCATCGGTTCCTGCATCAATACATTTCCTGGTCCTGCTGTACTGGTAAACGCTCTTTTTCCTGTCATTACCGCACCTAAAGTATAATAACCAGCTGAAAGTTCATCTTCCGTTTGTAAAAATACCTTTTTATGTTCTCTAGCAAACTTTACCCAATACTGCATAACTTCGGTCTGTGGCGTGATAGGATAGCCAAATAAAGCATCCGCTTTGGCAGCAATGGCAGCCCTAGCAATCGCTTCATTGCCAGTGATAAACATTCGTTTTCTCTCTACTACTGTATCTGACATATTGTGCCTCCCTCTAGTCATTGTCTTTTCAAAAACTGCTTCATCTTATTGTTCCTAAAATGTTTTACTCTATTCTTGAATCAAGCAAACTTTTGCCCACTACCTAGCAAAGTCTATAATAAAAAAGCGTTATTTATCTTTACAAAGACAAACAACGCTTTTTCCCCAGCAATTACTATTTATTTCTTATGGCAAGATGATCTTTTTGGATCGTTTTACACAGCCTTGAAAAAGACCAAAACATATTGTACGGAGTCACAATTGCTTTCAAGGCAATCTTCTCAATATTATCAGCTTTAAAATTAGATAATATTTCATTCACTTTTTTATTCTGAATTCCCTGCATGACCATGACTTCTTGATCAAATGGTTCAATATCTTCATCACTGGTCGTTTCTTTAAAACTAGGCATTCCCACTAAGTAACCGACTTTTTGCGACAACATTTCCTCGGAAATATTTTTGGTTTTTATCTTCATTCGCTTTAAGACTGTTTTTATTTTGTTTTCTTTTTCCTCATCAGTAAAATGATATAAAAGAACGATTTCTTCTACTTTTTTCACTAAAATACACCTCTATTTCTCATTTATCGTATATTCTACCACACGCTTATAATAAAAAAGCACCGACATTTTCAGCCAAGTGCTCTATATTCGCCATTTTAGCGTTTCTTATCTGAATTGGATTTCGCGGTTTGCTCCGACCAAAATTCCAATAAACGATTCTTCTGTACCTGAATAAATTGTGTAAAGCTTTCTACTATAGGAGCATTTTCAACAAGTATAGATTTTAATTTACTATCGCCACCTGTTTGTATATTTTCCGTAGTAGCCGCAACTTTTTTGACTTCTTTTTCCACAGTATCTAAAGATTGTTTCACAACTTCTTTTCTCGCACTCACTTCATTTAGATAATTTTCCGCTTTATTTTTCACTTCACCTAATTCCGGTAACTTTGTCTTAGCCGGCTCCTGCTGCTTTAACGCGATTTGCTGTTTATGCATGCGTTCATTTTCAGCTATATCTTGTTTATCATGATAATAAGATAATGTAAAATAGCCAATCAATAAAGCAGCGATAAAACCGCCCCCCATGATCGCCATAAGTTTCTTCTTGGATCTTATTGGTATTTCTTTACCTCGTTCTTTTTTCATGAAAGCATTGAGTTCTGGATTCCTTTGCGTAGCCTCCAGATTTTCCAGCTTTTCTATTTTAACCGTCTTGTCATCCACTACACACATCACAAATCACTCCAAAACAAATCGCTACCTATTGACAGACTATATTTTACACTAAGAAAGCCTCACTTGCCAATTTTTTTCTAGTAAACAAGGCATTGACACTAAAAAAGTATTCACTCTACTCATTTTTTGATTCTGAACTAGTTGAAACTACTGCTACTTTATTTTTACTTTCCTTGCTTATATAAAGCGCTTTATCAGCCAAGCTTAGTAATTCATTGATCGAATTCGTATGTTTTGGATAAATTGCGATCCCTATGCTTGTGGTGCAACCGCTTAAGGATTGCTCCGATTGCAAACGAATTTCTTCTGCCATCGAAATAATTGTTTCAGCAGGAGTATTTCGCAGGATAATAGCAAATTCATCACCACCAAATCGAAATACCGACTGAGCGCCTGCAACGGAGGTAAGTATGATAGCAAATTCTTTCAATATATCATCACCAGTTGAATGTCCTTGGGTATCATTCAGAGATTTGAAATTATCAAGATCTAAAAACAGCATTCCCACCTGTTGAAGTGAATTAGATTTAGCTTTAATCTGCAACAAATCGACATTTCTATCAAAAGCCCTGCGATTATAACAACCAGTCAGACTATCTAGATTTGCTTTACCTTCTAATAGAATATGCACTTCTTCCAACTTTTTAATACTATCATTATAAACTTGAATCATTCCTGCAAACTCCTCCGTATAATCAGTAGTAGGAATTTGCTTATATCTCCCTTTCTTCACGGAGCTAAATGCATCAATTAAGTGATCTATTGGTTTCATAAATTGCCGAACTGTGTATGTTCCTAAAACAATAATAAAGAAAATGACGACAAACGATATCGCAATCATCTCATACACCATCATTCGCCGAAATTTTGTTACCTCTTCGGTAGGTGTATTCACAGTAACAGCCCAATTTAGTCCAGGTATTTTACTATAGCCAATATACTGTTCTTCTCCAACACGATTTTTCATTATTTTATAACCAGTAGCATTCTGTAAATCACTGGCAATCACAGATTTTTTACCAATAAAATCTTTATTGGGATGATAAACAATATTCCCATGTTTATCCGTAATCGAAATTGTTCCATTGCGGCCAAAAGATTTATTATCAAACATGGACGCTAAAAAATCTCCGTGCAACCGAATTATTCCAACAACTACACCGGAAACTGTGCCATTCTCAATAATTGGCACAGCAACAGAAGCAACCTGATTCCCTAAATTACTTGTATAAACATCGCTAATGTAGCTCTGACCTTTCATCGCCTGTTGAAAATACTCTCTTTGTGATAAATTTACTTTTGAAGCATCACTTTTAACGCCACTAACACGAAGAATATTCCCCTGATTGTCCAAAATCGCAATCACATCTATTTCAGGTGTAAAATCATTGGCTTTATTAAGAAGATTCTGATTCTCTCTAATTGTTTCATCCATCGCAATTATTTTCAGAGTGTTTTCAATTTTCTGGAAATAAACCAAAAATTGTTCACTAAGATTATTTGCTGCACTTTCATTCGTCTCCAATAAAAGTGAATCTGTAGCGGTAAGATAAAATCGATCAAAAACAATAAATTGAACAACACTGCTAATAATAGCCAATCCACTAAACAGAAACGTAAATTTATGTAAAAAACGCATAAATCAAACCAACTTTCCAAAAACAATCAACCCTATACTTAAATTAAGTAGTAATTCATAACTGTCATCTTTAATAAAGTGTCCCTTTGATTAAAATAAGAATGCTTTTGCGTAGAATCAAATACGATAGAATCACCTGGATTTAAGACGTATTGACTCTCGCCAACAGTTAAAGTCAACTCGCCCTTGTCAATAAGAATATATTCATGGGCTTTTTCACCATGAGGAAATGATTCATAGATCGTATGAGGATCTAGCTCTACACTGAAAAGTTCAAAATTCCTATTAGCATGATTGGTAAAATAACAATAAAGTCTATACTTTCCATCTACAGCACTCTGAAATTTTGCATTTTCTCTTCTAACACAAATACTGCTTTCCATCGGTTCATCGATCAGTGCCGTATAAGGAACTTTTAATCCTGAAGCAATTTTCCAGATTGTATTGATGGTAGGATTGGATTCCCCGCGTTCAATCTGACCTAACATAACCTTGCTTACACCGCATATTTCCGCCAATTTACTTAAACTTAATTGCCTGTCCGTTCTCAATTTTTTTAAATTAGCCGCAATAATTGTATTTAAATTCATCAAAATTCTCCTTGACAACGATAAAGTATATACGTAAAATATAGTTTACGATCATACGTTATAACGTTTATATTCTATATTATAACGTACGATTTCATTTTACAATTTTACTTATTTCTTAGCAAGGGGGAAGATTTATGGAATTACAAAATAACTACATACTTTCAGACAAAAAACAAAGCAAAATAAATTTTGCGGACTTCATGCAGGGAGCCAAAGATTGTATCCCAACCATCTTTGGCTATCTAAGTATTGGTTTTACCTGTGGCGTAGTAAGTAAATCTTGTGGCTTAACTTTCTGGGAAACGACCGGCATGAGCACTTTTATTTATGCTGGTTCTTCACAATTTATTGCCGCCAGTATGATTTTATCGGCACTATCAGCCCCCAGCATCATTTTTACTATTTTTTTAGTAAATTTACGGCATCTATTTATGAGCGCAGCTTTAGCCCCTTATTTTCAAAAGAATTCATTTTGGCAAAATTTCTCTATAGGAACGCTATTAACCGATGAAACCTTTGTTGTCGCATCTTCAATGGGCATAAAAAAAAGTCATCTAAGTTATGCTTGGATGACTGGTTTAAACCTCACTGCCTATCTTAATTGGATTTTAGCGACTGGAATTGGCGTTCTATTCGGAAGCTTGATACCAAATTACGAAGTCTTCGGTTTAGATTTTGCCTTAACAGCTATGTTCATTGGCTTATTGGCTTCTTCAATCAAAGATAACATCGTTTTAAGCAAAAGCTTATTCATTATCTTTTCTACAATCATTATTTTAGTAGGCAGTACATACTTTGTATCAACAAATACAAGTGTACTTATCGCCGCATTAATCGGCGCATTGATTGGGATGGTGATTAAAAAATGAATACCTATGTGTGGACTGTTATTTTGGGCGGATGTATCGTTACAATGCTCCCAAGAGTTTTACCAATCACTTTATTATCTAAAATAACATTAAATGAAAAACTCACCGAATTTTTAACCTATCTGCCGATCTCTATATTGTCCGCCCTCATTGCCTCAGAAATATTGATCAGCAATAATCAGCTAGTGTTTTCTGAAAATGCGCTAAAATTACTAGCTGCATTGCCCACTTTGTTTATCGCGCTAAAAAAGAATAATTTATTACTCACGGTTTTAACTGGAATCGTAACTCTAGCTTTACTGAGAATCATCGTTTATTAGCGTCTATAATTGGTTGATAAATATCTAACTCACAATAATTATCTTTACATAAATGATTATTGATATATTCAAATCTAAAAGTATCTGCAAATTTATAGCCTGAATTAAAAATCCATTTGGAATACATATGAACAAGTAGCCGACCTATTTGTCTCCCATTGATATCATCCGGACGAAAAAATCCTACAAAATGAAAAACAACATAATTATGTGCTGGTATGACTATTCCCTCCATATTACTTGGTATCTGTTTGAGATCATGAACTTGCAATGAGGGCATATAATAAATGCAGCCGTTATCAGTATCACTCCAGTCTGTATAACCAAAATAAACTTGTGAATCTACTGGATTTTTGATCTGTTGACTTTGCTGATAAAAAAATTCTCTGCCATACGCATTCGCAATTCGATCACCAGATTTGTTAAGAATTTTATGTTTTACACCTGCTAAGAAAAATTTTTGTTTAAACATAAAGGAAGGCTTATAGATTACGGAATTGTTAACAGACATAATATCATCTACATTTAATTTTTCCTGTATGACAAGTGATACTGGCTCAGATCTTATTTTTAGTGGTGTAAATCCAAACTTTTTTCGAAACGCTCTAATATAAGATTGTTCGTAATCAAATCCATAATCCATTGCAATATCAATAATGCGTCTACTTGTGTCTTTTAGTTCTGATATACTTGATGAAAGTTTACGAGATTGAACATATTCCATTAATGATTCACCAGTTAAAGATTTAAACATTCTATGCAAATGGTATTTTGACATACCACAATGCATGGCTATATCATCTAAGCTAAATTTTTTATAGAGATTTTCTTCTATATATCGAAGACATATAGCAATCGTTTCTTTTAAATCCATTATGATATAGCCCTCCTTAACTTCTTTGTTGATGCTCAAAATTACTGTAAAAGTAAAATTTTCTTACCCATACCACGTTCACGTTCATTATAACGAATATGCTTTGAAAATCAACGTAGCATTATGCCCACCAAAACCAAAGGAATTACTCAATGCATGCATAACTTTAGTTTGCCGTCCTTGATTCGGAACAACATCCAAATCACATACTGGATCTAAATTTTGATAATGAATGGTTGGTGGAACAAAACCTTCTTTGACTACTAAAGAACTGATGATTGCTTCAATAGCCCCAGCAGCTCCCAACAAATGACCGGTCATGGACTTCGTTGAACTTACGGCAAGTTTATATGCCTGCTCACCAAAAGCAGTTTTTATCGCTGTTGTCTCAGTTTCATCATTCAACTTAGTCGAAGTCCCATGTGCATTGATATATTGAATGTCATTTGGGGTTAAATTTGCATCTTCTAAAGCTAGTTTCATGCAAGCAGCGCCACCCTCTCCATTTGGATCAATTGCTGTAATATGGTATGCATCATTTGTACAACCATACCCAACAATTTCCGCAATAATATTTGCGCCACGATTTAAAGCATGGTTAAGTTCTTCTACAATTACTATGCCAGATCCTTCTCCCATAACGAATCCATCTCGTTCTAAATCAAAAGGTCTACAAGCTGTATTTACATCTAAATTCGTTGTCATTGTTTTATTCGCGCAAAAACCAGCCATTGCCAATCTAGTGATTGGAGCCTCCGTTCCCCCTGCAATCATCACATCCGCCGCATTTCTTTGAATGATTTTAAAAGCATCGCCAATCGCATTGGTAGATGAGGCACATGCAGAAACTGTACATTCGACAAAACCTTTCACACCAAATTTAATCGCCAGCGTACCGGCCGCCATATTCGGTAACATCATGGGAATAAGAAAAGGGCTCACGCGATTTGTTCCTTTTTGCAAAAGTGTATTATGCTGTGCTTCTAAAGTTTCAAGTCCACCAATCCCAGAACCTACAATGATACCAGTTCTGCCACTTTGCAGTATTTTAGAATCTAATCGTGCATTTTCAACTGCCATCTGCGTTGCCGCCATTGCATATTGTGAAAATCTATCCAGTCTTTTTATTTCCTTTTTTTCAATAAAATCATTAGGATTAAAATTCTTTATTTCAGCTGCAACTTTAGTCGGTAAATCACTTACATCGATTCTTTCAATAAAATCAATTCCTGATTTACCATTTTTAATTGACTGCCAAAATGTATCTATATCTAACCCCAACGATGTAATTGTTCCCATTCCAGTAATAACAACACGTTTTTTCATTTATTTATCCTCCAATATTCGGCAGCATTGCCGTTCACTTTATAGATCATCTTCATTAACGAATCTTTTCTAAGGTTAACATAGTTTACAATGCAAAAATGAACAACTATTGCTTTTCTCAATAACAAATCATTGGAATTATAAGAAAGAAAAGGAGCCTAAAAAACTACTTGTACGGTAGATTTTTAGGCTCCTTTTAATGTTTTATCAAGTTTTATCCACTAACTTCGAAACTTACTAACTGCTTCTTGTAAATTCTGCGCCATTTGCGCTAGACTTTGGCTTGAAGATGCGATTTCTTCCATAGAAGCAGCTTGTTCTTCTGTAGCCGCCGAAACATTCTGTACTTCCCCCGTTGTATTCTTCGTTAATTCATCAATCTGTTTTACCGAAGTAACGATTTGTTGGCTATCATTGGCCAAATGTTGAATCACTGCAGATGTTTCACCAACTTGACTAGCTAAATTTGTTATCATCTCAGTGATTTTTTTAAAGCTTTCCCCTGCCTCATTCACAACGCCAGTACCAACCTTAACTTCTTTGGTCCCTTCTTGCATCGCCACTACAGCTTTATCTGTCTCACCTTGAATTTCTGCAATCAAATTGGCAATTTGTTTTGCCGCTTCCTGAGACTGCTCAGCTAATTTACGAACTTCTTCAGCTACAACGGCAAAACCACGGCCTTGTTCACCCGCCCTAGCCGCTTCAATTGCAGCGTTAAGAGCCAAAAGATTCGTTTGCCCGGCGATTCCAGAAATAGTATCAACAATTTGGCCTATTTCTTTTGAACGCTCACCTAATTGCGCAACAACCATTGCTGAACTACTAACTGTATGTTCAATATCTAACATTTGCTGAACAGCAGATTCCACTGCCCTACCGCCTTCTTGTGCTGTATCAACAGCTTTCACAGACTGCTCCGAGACCGCACTCGCATTATCCGCTGCCCGATAAATATTTTGTGACATCTGTTCTATTACTTTCGTTACATCATTGACTACACGATATTGTTTATCAGTTCCCTGTGCTACTTCAGTTATCGATGATGCAACTTGATTTGCAGCTATCGCAGATTGTTCAGCACTCGACGTTAATTGTTCTGATGATGCTGCCAATTGATGCGAATTTTCCTGTACCTGTCCAACTAATTTTTTCAAATTCTCTACCATTGTTGCAAATGCTGCAGCCAACAAACCAATTTCGTCTTTCGTCGTTACTTCTATTTTTTGATTAAGCTCCCCTTGGGCAATTTTACTTGCCAACTGCTGCATTTTCAAAATTGGTTCCGAAAACCCTTTTGCAATATAAAAAGCTAATATTCCTATTAAAATTAAAACAACTAAAGTTACTGCTCCAACCATGAGTAATAAAGCGTGCGTTTTTTCTGTTATCACATTATACGGTGTTTCCAAGCAAACCAGCCAGCCAGTTCTATCATCATAAACATACGTAATGATTTTTTTCCCTGTATTTTTATCCTCAACAATGGCAAAGCCACTGTTTTTACTGGATAAACCTTCTTTTACAAAGCTTACTTCATTCATATCAGCACGATCTTTTACAAGACTTTGCTCCGGATGCGCTAATATTTTCCCTTCACTATCAATAACATAGGCCAGTCTGCCGTCCTTGGACAACTTTTCTACAAACTCACTGATTTTTGTAAGTGTAAGTGAGCCCTGCATTACCCCAATGATATTGGTTCCATTTAAATCACGTACAGGTGTCATCAGATTTACCACGGCACGATTTGAGTTCTTACTAAACACAACGCCTGATATTGCCTCATCTTGGCCCTTAAGCGCGGCCTGATAAAAAGGTCTTTCCCAAATATTGGCCAATGCGATATTGTCTCCGCGTACAACCTGATTGCCTTTTGCATCATCAAGCGAAAAAGAACTTTCCGGATAGACCTTCTGCATTTGCAACAGATATGTCTTTACTTTAGCTAAATCATATTCTTTTACCGTCGGATTAGCAGCAATCGCTTTAAGTGCCATGAAAGATTTATCAATATAGCCATTCATCTGCAAATCAACTTCCATAGCGATTTCCTTACATTGATTGATTGTTTCTTTTTCTAACTCCGTACTTAAATACCTTACCGAAATCACTGACAATATGATGAGTGGAATAAAACTTATCGATATCATGATCAGTAATAATTTCTTTTTTACGCTCATCTTGGTAGCTCCCCCTATTAAATTCAAATAATAAATACTGCTATATATAAAACACACTAAATTTTCTACCAGCCCACCAAAAAATGGGATGTGGCATCGTTTGCTTCCTGCGTAACGCCGCTCAACCCTATCCCATTTTCTGATGATTACCGTATGTATAAATCTTTAGTGCTTTCCATATAGTTTTATTGCTATAAATTTTCATCTTTCATATCAACGGTAATAAACTCTAAATTCACCATTCTTTCGTACCAATGGATATATTTATGCAATTTTTATGCCAATTCATTCCACCTTGATAACACTGGGTTTGTGATTTTATACTAGAAATTATCGTTTCATAGTGCAATATATTTAATGCATTATGCATCATTTATTTTTAAGTTGCAAATTTTTTCATAATTTTACTTATTTCTTTTAACGCTTACATACAATATTTAAATGTACTAAATTGAATGATACTATATATAACGCATTAAATAACTTAGGGCATCGTTTGCTTCCTACGTAACTCCACTCAACCCTATAGCCCCTTTCTGATGATTGCCCCATATCTTTAACTTGATTTCCATAAAAATAGCCCTTATCCATTTTCTTTTGGATAAGAGCTATCTTCTATTTTAATGTAGGCAGACTTCCCGTTAAGTGATTAATTGCTTTTTTATTGCCATAAAGACAAATGCCAAGATAGTTAAGACTATTCGCAAAAGCACCTGCCATTTTTTTTGTATAATCTTCATACGAGTTACACCGCTGTGCCAAATCACTAAAACCTACTAACATCATATTCTCTTTATATTCTTCACTGGCAGTTTGATAAATTTCTTTAATTTGCTCTTTACTTGCCGCTAGAATAGGAAGCGGTGTATTGATAATACCAAGATGCTGATGCTGATCTTGATCAACCACATCCTCACCAACAATTTTCTGTATCTTTTTTCCAAGTGTACAGCCTAAAATCGCCGCTGTATTGGCGATAAGTCCTATCGGTAAACTTTGATCAATAACCGCTACACATTTTTTCGAAGAATCCATATAACATACCTGCCCTCTCTTGATGTTTTATTTAGTATAGCAGTTACAAGGAAAGGTATATTGTAAAAAATTGCTCTATTTAATTCAGCTTTTGATATAGGTAAGGTGTCACTCCACAATACTCTTTAAATGATTTAGAAAAATGACTTTGATCATAAAAGCCTGTTTCATAAGCTACATAGACAATATCTTTGCCTTTTTTGAGCATCATTTGGGCATGATTTAACCTTAGTTGCATTAAATAGGCATGTGGCGTCATGGCATAGCTTTTCTGAAATAAACGAATTAAGTGATATTTTGTAATCCCCAAAAAGTCTGTCATTTCATCTAATGTTATGTTTTCAAGATAATGCTTCTCTAAATAATTGCGTAAAGAATATATAGCATCATAACGATTGCTATTAATCATAGGATAAAGGGCAGTATTCGAAAAAGAAAAGATATCGGCTAAAGTAGTAATCAACTTCGTTTCTTTTTCTAGCGATGATGCCTTTGATTCAAGAAAAGAGAAAAATGATTTTATTTTCTTGGTATTTGCAGAATTCAATTTTTTAATCGCTATAGAAATTATAGAATCTTCACTAAATACAGATTCTAACCAATTATTATCAATATAGAGCATTTTAAATTTCCATGTATTGATATCTTTAGGCGCACATTGATGCATAATCTTGGGCGGAAAAATAACCAAATGGTTATGGCCAACATCAAAATTAGATCCCTGGCACCTTACCAGACTCGTACCACTTTCAACGATTCCAATTGATAATTCATTATGACAGTGCTCTTTAGATGCAGGAAAATTGTATTGTCCTGTTTTAATTTCATAGTAGGGAATTTGCTTATCCCGATAAAAATGTAATTGATTCATGATTCGTCTCCTAATTACCATCGTAGCTAAAAACATTATACCGAATCACAGCAATAAAAAACAACTGATAAATCCATCCTAAAATCCACTGGTTCGCTATATTTCTTTAGATCTTCTTAAACATATCAATATGCTCAATCCCAGCCTCTAAATATATTTCACCCTTTGCTTCAAAACCAAGCCGTTCGTAAAACTTTCTTGCATGAGTCTGCGCCGACAATCTCATTGATTGATAACCAGTTTTTTTAGCTTCAGCTTCAATTGCTTCCATAATCGTTTTTCCCGAACCAGCACCACGCTTTTTCGCCAATACCGCTACGCGTTCAATTTTTAGCACTCCATCATTATACGGACGAAAACGAGCGGTTCCCACTGCATTGTACTCTTGGTCCACTAAAAGCACATGCTTGGTAGATTCTTGCTTATCATATGCATCCAGTTCCAATTCTTCTGGCACCTTTTGTTCTGCAACAAAAACTTCTCGTCTTATTGCGTACGCTTTTTCCAAACCTTCAGGATCAGTGATAAGCATACTCTTAAAACCATTTCCTTTTTTTATCTGTAATTTATAAAATCTTGTATCTACTTTCATTACAGGAAAATTTCTCGGTAGATTTTCTTTTAGTAGTTGAATGAATTGATTCTTCTCATAAAAACGATGTGCAGCCAAAAATTTTTCAGTAGTTCCTAGATAAATGTCCTGCATGTTGTGTTTTTTAGCCCACTCGATGGCTGTTTGTAGCAGAACCTTTGCTACATTGTAGATTTTTCCTCGATAAGAGGATTTAACAAACATTTTTCGCAAAGCGCCTTGTCTGTTACCGATATCAATTAACGCAATCGTCCCTATAACACAATCCTGATCTACAGCTACCCAAAAGTTACCGCTACCCGATTGATAGAAATTTGCTATATCACTTAAATCTGGCTGATCCTCTTTTTTTATCTGGATCTGAAATTCATTTTGTTGTATATCCAGTATTAAATTAATAATTTGTTCTTTATATGCTTCAGTATATTCTTTTATCATGATTTCTTCCACTTGTGATAGCACCCTCTTATGATTGAATTTTTTATAAAACTCTTTATTTTTCTTCGTCTTTCAAAGACTTTGTTGTTTTCCAATCCTGTTCGATATTTTGACCCATTCGTTTTATCAAATGCTCCGCCATTGTTTTTTCTTCATCACTGAAATCAGAAAGACAGCTGGCAATCCTTCGATTCTCTTCTTGGATAATGTAATCATAAACTTTTTCGGCCCTTGCCACGGGGAAAAGATGCCACATTCTTTTATCTTCAAGATCCCGTTTTCTTACTACATACTCTTCTGCCATCAGCTTTTGTACGGCCTTGGTGGTTGTCGCTTTATCTACTTTGAGCATATTGGAAAGTTCTATAAAATTGATACCTGGGCATTCGCAAATGCGAGTCAAAAAGATGAATTGTCCTCTTTGTAAATTAAGTTCACGAAATTTAATATCACTAATGGATTGAACACACCGCGCTAAAGTACCCACATCCCTGAGAATTTCATTTTTAAGTAACCGAATAATAATCTCCCCCATATTGAAATAGTTTAACTTTCAACTATTTTTAGTATATGTATTTTTAGTTGAACTGTCAACTTAATTATCGTAAATATTTTTTTATCCTTCTGCCTAACAGGCACTGCCTATAAGTTTTTAGAAATCCGCTTTTTAATAATTGTAAATTATGTTTAATTATGTCAATTTAGTTGACTTTCATATTGGAATATCTATAATAATTAGTATAGTAGTTAAATAAAAGTAAGTAATATGTAATCATTTCATATTACTTTTTCTTCAAGTAACGGTAAATAATGTTTTCGAAAGATGTTTAAATAATAAAATTATCAATATTGATTCTGGCTAATTAACGATCAGTTATATACATATAAATTATATATAAGGAGAATTTTATTATGATAATTCAAGCAACCAATGGAGAAAATACGAAGTTTCAAACAACCTCGGCTACGCAAACTCAGGCAAAACAAACTACAACGGCTAACGTAACCACCGATACTGAGACACAAGACTTATCAGCACAAAAAGATATTGTAGAATTAAGTGCAGATGGCTTACAAAAATCCAAAGAAGCCGGAACTTCCACTGTAAAAACACTTTCCTCTTCAGAAGATACGTCGACTACAAGTGCGTTAGTTATAACCTCTTCTGAAGGAGACACCGCAGAGTTAAGCGCATCAGGCATGCAATCCTCGCAAAGTTCTCAAAAGGCCTCTATATCAACAACAAATTTATCTAGTTCCACATCCTCCACTTCCTCATCAGGCGGAGATGATTCAACTGTCGATACAAACAATCTTTCACAGTACACTAAATCTCAATTGAAAGATATGGAATCCGATGGAACGATTACTAAAGCCGAATATACCCACGAAATGAGCAAGCGTGAATCAAGTAGTGCTACAAGCAGTAGTAATACAAGCAATCTTTCACAGGATACTGAATCTCAATTGAAAGATACGGTATCTAATGAAACAACTACCAAATCCGAATATACCTACGAAATCAGCAAGCGTGAATCAAACAGTGATACAAACAGCTCTATCGGAAACACTGTAGCAACTCTTCTTGACTAAACATCAAACTGTGTAGAAATAACGCAAAGATTAAACTTCTTCATAATAAAAATAAGGTCTAAAACTCAGCTAAACGGACAGTACCAGATAGCTGAGTTTAGACCTTATTTTTATTTCATAATCATAAAAGTTCCTTTTTTAAATTAGCATTATTTTATTGATCATATAGTCTCATATTTATTTTACACCATCCCAACGACTGGGGGTATCTTGCTATATTCGAACTTCAAAATTCTTTTTCACTTTATTGTTTGTTGTTTGCGTGGACACAGCGATATCTATTCCTTCCTTACTCATTACAGTACTGGTTCTCGCTGAATAGTCAATCAGTGTCCTCGGCTCGTTTGTTTTATTTTTAAATAAACGTAATCCTACTAAAACTACGGCAACAACTACGACAATCCCAATAAACGGTGCATAACTCAAACTGGTCGGCTTGTTATTGACCGCTGGCTCCTTCAGAACAGTAGTCTGCGTGGCAACTGCATCCTGAGAATCAGTTGATGCAACAGGAATAGCTTGCTTACTGCTTGCTTTGGCAGCTGTATCAGAAGCTGCCTTTGCACCGTCCTTAATCTGATTCTGATTTCCTTGCAAGGCCTTTCCGATTTCACCAACTTTCTTAGCTGCCCCTGCCACTTCTGGGTTTACTAAATTACTTGAGTTTTGCGTTGCATTAGCGGGAGCAGTTGTAGCAGAAGTATCCGCTGCTGAATGAGATCCTGTCGGCGTAAGCGATGGTGGCGTTGGTTTGGTTGGTGGTGTTGGGCCAGCTACTGACATGATTAAGCTCCCCCTTTTAATTCATATTTTAAAACTGTTCTATCCGGACTTTGATAAATAAACCCAAAACGTAATAGAACTGTTTTCTTCATTTAGCTGCATAGATTATCTATACTATATCATAAGAATACACAGCCCGCAAAATCATTCATGTACATAGAAGATACTATATATTTCTTGTTAAAATTATATTTTACTGATCGTTCTTTCATTAATAGTATCTTAAATAGTATCTTTAAAAAATTACTTCAAGTATAATCTTAGTCACTAAACTATATGCTTCTCTTTATTTCATTTTCTGCACGCTGTATAAACTCTCTTAAGATCGGAGAGAACCACTTGTTCTTATGATAGATCAATTGCGTGCTAATTTTATCTTCAGGAGATAAATCAATCTCAAAAAAGTTCATCTTCCCAGATTCAATCTCATGTTGAACGGTACTATACGGCAAAATACTAACGCCATGGTTTATTAATATACTCTGTTTTATGGCTTCAATGCTCAACGCCTCAATACGATTTCTTCTAGCATCTAAATAAATTCCCAAATGTTTATCAAATATATTTCGGTAACTGCAATCATTTTTAGGATATACAAACACAAAAGTCTCATTTTGCAAATCATCGAATGCGTGTAAATCTTCTTTTTGCCCAACTACACCCATTTTTTCTTCAACCAATTCTTTCGTAATTAAATGATCATTGTCATGCTGTCTCTGCATAACAAACAACAAATCAATTTCTGCGGTTAATAACTTATCGATTAGTTCTGCCTTTTGACCTAAAACTTGAATTATTTTTGTTTGAGGATACTCTAGATGAAACTGATTTATGATCGGTTGTAATCGATAAAATGCCACGGATTCTTGCGCACCTAGTTTAATGGTACTTTCACTCGAAATTTCTCCGCTTTTCAATCTTTCAATTTTTTCATTTGCTTTTAATATGACATCAGCAATTGAAAGTAATTCATTGCCTAATTCAGTTATTACGATATGCTTGCCTATTCTATCAAATACTTTCCCCCGCAATTCTGTTTCAATTGCTTGAATATGTATCGTTATCGTTGACTGAGAGTACTTCAATTCATCACTTGCTTTGGTAAAACTCCCCAGCCTTGCAATTGTCTTAAATGTAACCAAATGCCTAATATCCATGCGACACCTCACAAAATGACTTCAGAATCTTAGCTCAATTATTTTCATTAAAAATTGTTCTATTAGTATTTTCAATAGTTATATTGAATAAATTGAATTTTACTTATATCTAGTTTACCACTAATATAACAATTAAGAAAATTAAAGCTACTAGTTTGAGGAGGTATAGTAATGAAAACATATAAAGTTTATCAAATAGATGCATTTACGTCCAAAAGATTCAAAGGCAACCCCGCTGGCGTAGTCACAAATGCTGAGGGGCTATCCGACCATGACATGCAATGTATAGCACGTGAGCTTAACAATTCTGAAACTGTATTCATTTTTCCACCCGATGACAAAAGCCACGATGTCAAACTTAGATATTTTACCCCAACTACCGAAGTTCCATCATGCGGTCATGCCACCATTGCCGCCCACTACGCTCGATCGGTAGAAAATCAGCTGCAATCTTGCAGAGTTATACAAAAAATAAGTATTGGCATTTTGCCGATAGACATTGTGAAACATAATGATTATACAATATGGATGACCCAAGGAACTATTGAATTTTCTAGTCCTATTTTAGGTAAAAACCGTACTACCCTCGTATCCGCGCTTGGCTTAGCAGATGCGGATATAGACGAACGCTGCCCCATTCAGGTAGTTTCTACGGGACACTCAAAAGTCATGATTGGAATTAAATCCATAGAAAAACTCCATAGTTTATCTCCTAATATGACTATGCTGACTAACTTAAGTAAATTGATTGGCTGTAATGGTTACTATGTCTTTACCTTTGCATCCAAGCCCAGTAAATTTTTAACCCATGGCAGAATGTTTGCACCAGCGATTGGTATTTTAGAAGATCCTGTAACAGGAAATGCCAATGGTCCGCTTGGCGCCTATTTAGTTAAGCATAACCTAGTCGAACATGATAACACTTTGTTTTCATTCACAGGCATTCAAGGAGAGGCTATCGGGCGCAGTGGTACCGTAGCTGTAAAGGTAAAAATAGTAAATGGCGAACCATCGCAAGTACAAATAGGCGGAACCGCTATTATTGTATTTAAAACACATCTAGAAATATAATAACCATTCTTAAATTATACAACTATAAAAAGCTAGCATATACAAATCAAGCTCTTCTTGATTTTGTATATGCTAGCTTTTTAATTATTCAAACTTACCATCATGGATTTTAAATTGTTCCGTAACCATTTCAATAAATAAGCAAGCAGCTTTTGAAACATAGGCATTCTTAGGAACTAGTATCCCCATCGTCCAATACGCAGCATATTTCTCGTCAATATAATAATAATCAGGAAAATATTCGCCTTGAAATATTTTTAAATATTGCATAGGAACAAAAGTTACGCCAACTCCCACACTAGCCAATCGCCTTGCTGTTTCATAACTTTTACTCGTCAAAACAATATCAGGATCGATATTAGCCTTATGTAAAATCAACTCAGAAATTTCTCTAATTTTCTGTCCTTTATTTAATAAAATAAATTGTTCTTCTGCAAATAAGGCAATATCTATTTGGGGATATTCAAAATTTTCAATTGGTACAGAAAATTTCTTCAATGAATGGTTCTTACATGTTGCTAAAAGCAATGGGTCTTTAAATAAAGGATAAAAAATAAACTTCAAATTATTCTCATTTTGCAAAAAAGGTAAAACGTGCATAATGGCAAAATCTATTTCCCCCGCAGCCAATGCCATATCCAATTCTGTCGAATTTTTTTCAACGATATGTATTTCTATATGAGGACACTTTTGTTTAAATACAGGCAGAATAACTGGTAAAATATACGTCGCTAAATATACGGTAATTCCAATCGTAATCCTACCTTTTTTTAGATTGTTGATATCACTGACTTCAATCTCAAAATCACTATAGATCTTTAAAATATTGGTAGCAATTTGATAATACCTTTCTCCTGCAAAAGTTAAAGTTAATCCCGTACTCATTCGTGTGAATAATTTTGTCGCAAGGTTTGCTTCTATCTTCTGAATGCAATTGCTAAGCGAAGGCTGGGTCAAAAATAATTTTTTTGCCGCTTTCGAAATACTGCGTTCTTCAGCAATCGTTTTTACATACAATAGTTCCCGTTCTGTCATATTCTCTACGCCTCTTCTTTAATGTTTATTTCAATAAATTTTAATATTTAACAGATATAGAAAAAATCTATAGGGGACATAAAACATTAAGAATTTGATTATATCTTACCTCAATTATATAATAAAACCAATTATTAGCAACAACATTTATCGAAATATAGTGAAAATTTATATACAAAACAGTAATAATCTTACATTACATCAGAAAGGAAGAACTCTAATGGTTAAATTGTACGATACTGGTGTTTATCTTTTAAATGGAGCAGAAATTATCATTGATGATAAACATGCTGCCGCAAGAATTGAATGCAAAACTGGAGGCACTCCAAATAAAACAGAAGCAAAAAAAGGAACTATTGCTGCTGCTATTTTACAAAATCATACGAGCCTCCAAACGGCCAAAACTCTAAAACTAAAATTTGATAGTTTAACTGCCCATGATATTACGTATGTCGGTATCATTCAGACGGCCAGAGCCAGCGGTTTAGAAGAGTTTCCTGTGCCTTTCGTTATGACCAACTGTCATAACAGTCTTTGCGCAGTTGGCGGTACGATCAACGAAGATGATCATATGTTTGCTCTGTCCGCAGCACAAAAATACGGTGGTATCTATGTACCTCCAAATATGGCTGTGATTCATTCTTTTAATAGAGAAATGATGGCTAAATGCGGCAACATGATTCTCGGTTCAGACAGTCACACTAGATATGGCGCACTAGGTACCTTAGGCGTAGGTGAAGGTGGCGGTGAACTCGCCAAACAATTATTAGGTAAAGCCTATGACCTTACCCCACCTGAAGTGATTGGCATCTATTTAACTGGCAAACCACAAAAAGGCGTAGGACCTCACGACATTGCACTGACAATCATCGGCAATGTATATAAGAATGGCTACGTAAAAAATAAAGTAATGGAATTCATCGGTGATGGCATCGCCAATTTAGATATTGATTATAGAAACGGCATCGATGTCATGACCACAGAAACAACTTGTTGGAGTTCCATTTGGTGCACCGACGAAAAAGTAGAACAGTATTATACAATACATGGTCGATTCCAAGACTATAAAAAATTGCAGCCAAAAGATATTGCCTATTATGATGGTCTTGTTTACGTCGATCTTTCGACCATCAAACCAACAATTGCAATGCCGTTCCATCCTAGTAACATTTATACGATTGAAGAGCTAAAAGCAAACCCTATGGATATCTTGCAAAAAATACAAAGTGATGGAATGCATCAGTTTGCCCAAAGCAGCATAAAGTTTGACCTCATCAGCAAAATAAAAAATGGTGAAATTTACGTCGATCAAGGGATTGTGGCTGGTTGCTCTGGGGGAACTTTTGATAATATCGTTGCTGCAGCGAATATACTCGGTGGAAGCTCTACTGGTAATGGTACATTTTCCATGAGTGTCTATCCAGATAGTCAACCGAATTACCTTGAATTAGTGAAAAATGGCTCAATTGAAAAATTGATTAGCGCTGGCGTTGTTGTCCGCTCAGCTTTTTGCGGTCCTTGTTTTGGTGCAGGTGACACTCCAGCAAATCAAGAATTTTCCATTCGCCATACAACTAGAAACTTTCCAAATCGCGAAGGTTCAAAACCAAATGAAGGACAACTTTCTTATGTAGCGCTTATGGATGCCCGTTCCATTGCCGCTACAGCAATCAACGGCGGCAAATTAACTGCTGCAACGGAAATAGACTTTACTGATAAAAAACGTCCATATTACTTCAATCGAGAAATTTATGATAGACGAGTTTTTAACGGTATCAACAAATCTACTCCTGATACAGACTTAAAATTTGGTCCAAATATCAAAGACTGGCCAGCCATTCCAAAATTAACAGAACATTTACTACTCAAAGTTGTAAGTTATATTACAGATCCGGTTACAACGACCGATGAGCTTATTCCTTCTGGAGAAACCTCCTCCTTCCGCTCTAATCCTCTTCGTCTCGCTGAATTTACCCTTAGTCGCAAAGATCCTGACTATGTAAAAAAAGCAAAAGAAATTCAAACTTATGAACTTCAAAGAGAAAGTGGCATCGCGCCAAATCTAGCTTCAGAAGAATTAGATTATGTTTATAAAAAAATTAAAACTATTTCTGGATTTTTACATATTGATTTTCAAGCAATTGGCATTGGCAGTACACTCTTTGCCAACAAACCTGGTGATGGTTCAGCTAGAGAGCAGGCAGCATCTTGCCAGCGTGTTCTTGGCGCTTGGGCAAACGTAGCGAAAGAATATGCTACAAAACGTTATCGTTCCAACTTAATCAACTGGGGAATGGTTCCATTTATTGTTGACAAACCAAGCTTTAAAGAGGGCGATTTTCTCTTTATTCCAAATTTAAAAACGAGTATTGCTCAAGGAAGTCCTCTAATCAAAGCTTATGTTCTAGGCGAAAAAGTTTCAGAAATTTTTCTGTCCGTTGGTGATTTAAATACCGATGAACAAAAAATTATTACTGCTGGCTGTTTGATTAACTACTATAAAGAGCAACTATAATCCAAAGATCCATGGAACATTTTTATACTACTGGAAATGCCATTTAAAATAAAAATAAATTAGGAAATGAGGATGATTCGTATGGGAAAAGTTTCATTACATGGCGTTATTGATATGCATGTCCATTCAGCACCAGATATCCGTGAACGCGCCTACAGTGATTTTGAGTTAATGGAAGCTGGAATCAAAGTAGGTGCAAGGGCAATTGTAATAAAATCTCATCACGGAACAACAATGAACCGTGCTTATTTAACCAATGAGCATAATAAAATTCTTCATCAAAACGATAACGATTTTACGATGTTTGGCAGTATTACATTAAACAATGCAATTGGTGGTTTAAATCCAATTGCGGTAGAAACAGGACTAAAAATGGGCGCAAAGATTGTCTGGCTGCCAACAACCAGTGCAGAAAATCATTTAAAAAAATATGGCAAATCGGGTGGTATTGCTTGCCTAAGCAATGGCAAAATCGTCGAACCACTGAAAGAAATCTTTAAACTGGTAAAAGAGTATGATGCAGTTTTAGGAACTGGTCATCTAGCACCAGAAGAAATATTCCCTATAGTAGACCAAGCAAAAACTATGGGTTTAAATAAAGTTGTAATTACCCACCCTGAATTCTGGGTTGTTGGAATGTCGCATGAAGACCAAATAAAAATAACAAAAGACTATGATGTCTATTTGGAAAGATGTTATGCACAACCTATGGGCGGCGGTGTTTATAAGAGCAACCTTGAAGACAATCTGGCAATCATAAACAAAGTCGGTTATAAAAACATCATTGTCGACACCGACGGTGGTCAAGTAGAAAATCCTCACTGGGAAATTGCTTTAGAAACCTATATGCAATATCTCGCTGATCATGGTATTACCAACGAGCAACTGGATGTAATGACAAAACAAATTCCAGCTAAATTACTAGGCATAACAAAATAATTCATACCAAAAGCACAATCACACTACGAGCAATAGGAGGCTTATTATGATTAGTTTTATTGTCGTACTCGCAATCGCCATTTCTATTTTTCTGGGGTATCGAACAAAAATCAATACTGGTTTTTTTGCTATTTTCTTTGCCTACCTGATCGGTTGTTTCTTTTTAGACTTAAAATCAGCTGACGTTATTAAAATGTGGCCAATTAGCATTTTCTTTGTTATTTTTGCAGTTTCACTCTTTTATAACTTCGCTCTAGTAAATGGTACTTTAGAAAAATTATCTGCGCACCTTTTATACGCTTGCCGTAGTTTTCCCCAGTTCCTTCCCTTCGCTATTTTCTTTGCCGCTACACTGATCGCCGGATTGGGTGCAGGATTCTTTACTGTCATGGCATTCATGGCTCCGATCACCCTTCTCCTTTGTGAGAAAACAGGTCTTAGTAAAACTATTGGTGCAATATCCGTAAACTATGGCGCCCTTGCTGGAGCCAATTTTATGACCAGCCAAAGTGGTATTATTTTTAAAACTCTAATTGATGCTGCTGGTTTTGCTGAAAACGATTTTGCTTACACCACCACAATTTTTATTACAACCTTCCTCATTCCCTTATTCGTGATTTCAGGCTTTTTATTCTTTACAAAAAACGGAAATTCATTTAATAAAATGATAAGCATTGAAAAACCAACCTCTTTTGATTCTAAGCAAAAAACAACTTTGTATCTTATTCTTTTCATGATGGTCATGGTTCTAGCAGCACCACTCTTACACATGCTATTGCCGCACAGTAAAATGGTTACTTTTATCAATTCAAAAATGGATATCGGACTAATTGCAATTTCTCTTTCAGTTGTTGCACTTATGTTAAAACTTGCTGACCAAAAACAAGTAATTGCAAAAGTTCCTTGGAATACTTTGATTATGATTTGTGGCGTTGGCATGCTCATTTCCGTGGCAATCAAAGCAGGGACAATCAATATTTTGGCTGGCTGGATTGGTGCAAACATACCAACTTTCTTAGTGCCAATTGCGTTATGCATCGTTGGTGGAATTATGTCATTTTTCAGCAGCACCCTGGGTGTTGTATGTCCAGCTCTTTTCCCGATTATCCCATCTATTGTCAAGACAACAGGCATCAATCCTATGCTGCTCTTTACTTGTGTCGTAATTGGTGCGCAAGCAACAGCGATATCACCATTTTCTTCTGGTGGCAGTCTGGTATTGGGTTCTTGTAATAAAGAGGAAGACCGCGATACTTTATTTTCTCAATTATTACTCCATGCAGTGCCAACCTGCCTTATCGCTGCTACCATTACCAGTATCCTTCTATTTTTTATCATATAATTTTAAAAATAACTCTATACTGATTAGCAAAACTGTTGAAAAGCAGTGACGCAAAGCTATGGATCTACCGTCATTCATTGACCACGATTGCCAGGCCGCCATGTAAACACATGAAAACGGTCAGAATATTTCTGGCCGTTTTAAATAATTATTTAACAATTATTTAACATCTCCTCTCCTTTAATACGGTTAGAATAAAAGGGGAGTAAATTGAATTTTTATATAAATTTATTTAAAAGGAGCAAGAAATTGAATTTTATTGAAAATATGAAAGTAAGTTTTAAATTAGGCACCTTATTGTTTATTAGCATTTTCTTTATGGGAATTATCGGCTACACAGGGTATCACTATCTTGAGCAATCAGATATAAACATGAATTCAATGTATAAAGAAAGATTGATCCCCGTCAAAATCGTAAATGAATGCGCTACAAACGTTAGAGGTTCATTAGGCTCCATCATGGAATTGATGGTTACAAAAGACGAGAAAAAAACAGATCTGTTACAGAAAGACATTGATAAACGCTCAACACTCATAAAAAAAGCACTTGCTGATATCGAGGAAGTTACTTCAGATCCTCAAGGAAAAGAATTGATCGCTAACGTACAAGTAGCTTTTGAAAAACAATCACAAGCACGCAATGAAGTAGTCCAATTAGCAAAGGCAAATAAAGATGTTGAAGCTTATGCACTCTATATTAACCAAGTCGAGCCATTAACGAAAACGCTTACTGGCAACTTACGTATTTTAATGGATTATTACACCGACCTATCAGAAAAAATGAATACTGATAACCACAAACAATTTGAACTTGCGATGAAAATCACGCTTGGTATTCTATTTATTTCTTTCCTTATTTTAGCTTGCATTGGTTGGTTCATTGCCAAAGGAATAACCTCACCTTTACATACTATGGTACAATTTTGCGAGAAATTATCCGCTGGCGATTTTCGCAATCGACCAACCGAATTAGTTCGTAAAGATGAATTTGGTCAACTAGCTGAGGCTTTGGTAAATATGCGTACTAGCATTCGTACATTAATGACAAGTGTAAATGAATCTGCCGAACAAGTCGCAGCCTCTTCCGAGGAACTAACTGCCAGTGCTGAACAGTCAGCGCTAGCTTCAAACCAAGTTGCTGAATCCATCACCGATGTAGCTCACGGCACAGAAAAACAATTGACTGCAGCACATTCTACAGCTACCGTGGTAGGACAAATATCAACTACAATCCAACGAATTTCTTCTAACGCCAATAAAATCGTTGCACAATCTTCGCAAACAGCTGAAAAAGCTACTGAAGGCACTGATTCTGTAACCAAAGCAGTAAATCAAATGACATCGATTGAACAAACGGTTACCTCGTCCGCTGCGGTAGTAGCGAAATTAGGAGAACGTTCTAAAGAGATTGGCCAAATTGTTGACACGATTTCTGGTATTGCTGGACAAACAAATTTATTAGCATTAAATGCTGCAATCGAAGCTGCTCGTGCTGGCGAGCAAGGGCGCGGGTTCGCTGTAGTCGCAGAAGAAGTAAGAAAGCTTGCAGAACAATCTCAAGATGCAGCCAAACAAATTGCTGAATTGATTAGCGAAATTCAACAAGAAACTGACAAGGCTGTCGTTGCCATGAGTGATGGTACTAGAGAGGTTAAACTCGGCACTGAAGTCGTGAATTTATCAGGAAAAGCATTCCAAGAAATTTCGATTCAAATCAATCAAGTATCAGAGCAAATACGAAACATCTCTGGTGAAATTGATCAAATTGCTGCCGGAAGTCAGCAAATCGTTGCATCAGTGAACCAAATTGATGAACTTAGTAAACATGCTTCGGGTGAAACACAGACAGTGTCAGCCGCAACCGAAGAACAATCCGCATCAATGGAAGAAATCGCTTCCTCTAGCCAAGCACTTGCTAATTTAGCAATGAAACTTAGAGAAGCGGTTGCAAAATTTCAAATGTAATAAAATAATATATTAAACATCTTCTAAGCAACATTATACCTTGTACTTTACTATTCTAATGATAACATCAAACAAGCCGTTGACCACTCTTCAGTGGCCAACGGCTTGAATTTTATAAACTCATGTGAATCTTGACATTGATTATGGTTAAGCATTTAATCTTCCAACATAATTTTGATAATCTCCGAATCTGTAGTTCTCATACCATTACATGCAATTCGGCCGATAGCGGTAATGGTTTCTTCGATATCATTTTTTAAAATCCCATTGCCAGATTGATAATATTTTCCCTTTACAGCTAACACATGTGACATATATGCAGCATCTAAAGAAGAAGCAATTTTAGCAGCACAAGATGGTTTGGCTCCATCACAGATAATTCCCGATACATTGGCTAGTGTATTACTAATTGTTAAATTAATTTCTTCCAAGCTACCACCTGCAAGATAAGTGATTGCTGCTCCGCTAGAGCAAGAGGCGCTGACAGCCCCACAGAAAGCCGATAATCGACCTATCAATGTTTTCTGGTGAATTGTCAATAAGTTAGAAAACACTAGGCCCCTATATAGCTTTTCTTCTGACAATTTATGTCCTCTAGCATAAACGATAACAGGAATTGACGTCGCAATTCCCTGATTACCACTACCAGAATTAGTTATAACCGGCAATGCACAACCACTCATTCTAGCCTCTGAGGCAGCAGCAGTATAAGCTTTCATCTTGACTCGTAACGGCTCATCATTGCCCCCTATATCTAATAATGTCTGACCGATATTTACTCCGTAATCTCCTACTAAGCCTTCCTTCGCAATTTTGATATTATAATCAATTTGTTTTGTAATAAGCTCACCCAATGCATTCAAAGGAACAGTATTCGCAAATTCATAAATACCTTTTACGGTAAGTACACTTCGATCAGTAAAACTACCTAAATATTTGCTAGAATCGTCATCATTTTGATAAACAATCTCACCATTTTTCTCAATTTTACAAACATTAGTATGATCATGCTTAATTTCTACTATAACAGAGTCCTGTCCAGCTTTTACTATCATAATTAGATGCAGGTTGATTTCAGTTTCCAATAATTCTAAATCACCAAAATTACGATCCAATAATTTCTTTACCACGACCAAATCTTCTTTCGTCAGTTGTGATAAAACTTCCATTTTTTTATTTACTTTACCACCAACTAAACCTGCCAACATACTAGCCCTAATACCTGTCAATCCATCTGTATTAGGTACGGTGACACTTTTAACATTTTTCAAAATATTCCCGCTACATTTTAACAAAACTTTCTCGGGAAAACGACCTAATATTTCCTTTGCTTTAGCGGCAATATATGCAATAGCAATTGGCTCTGTACAGCCTAATGCCGGAACAAGTTCTTCCTTTAAAATCTCAATATAATTGTCGCTGATTTTAGTATCCATCTTTACTGCCACCTCCATTTACTTTTACTACTTACAATAAAAAATAGATTTAGAAACTTTACAATAACAATTAAAAGATATCAGTAAAGCTATCTTACTTACGATTTACTTTTCTTTAATTCATTAATTTCATTTTGCATACAAATCATTTTTTCAATGATATCTTTTGCCAGAATTGAAGTCATCAAATGATCTTGAGCATGTATCATTAATAAACTCAGTTCAGTCTTATCTCCACTAGATTCTTTCTGAATTAATTCTGTTTGAATTTTATGTGCTTCTAATAACCCTTCCTTTGCCATACATACAAAACTATTCGCTTTATCCATATTACCATTTTGAGCTGCCGCTAAAGCTTCAAAAACAGTACTTCTCGCATCCCCCGAATTGGTAATTAATTGAAAAATCCTCGATGTTAATTCGTCCATAATAACCTCCTATTAAAAATCGTTGCCATAATATAAACAATCTTCCTTTCTGATCTAAATAGTTTTATTACCATTCTTGCAGTAAGGAAGATTGTTATCATATCCCATCTACATAACTATATCATTTCTAACAATGTACAAATATCCTTTTTCTTTATAATGAATTATTTTTTTCTATTTCTTCTATTGCTTTTGTAAATTGTGGCAAATGATTCTTATGTGCTAATAACATTTCATTTAGTATTGTTTTAGCAATTTTGCCAGACGGAATTAACGGATTAAGAATAAATGCTTGTAAAACTTTCGCATAACTGCCAGTAACAGCAGCTTCAACCGTTACTTCTTCCATAGCTTTCATCAATTGCACCATACCACGCATAGCAGGTTTAAATTTTCCAAAAGTGATTGGCTTAGGTCCAATACCTGTTATAATACTACTTACTTCTACAACACATTCATAGGGTAAGTCAGTTAATGCTCCATTATTACGCGTGCTTACAACCATCTCAGTCTTTTTATTGTTAAATATCGAACAAATAAGTTCACAAGCAGCATCCGAATAATGTGCTCCACCGCGCTTAGTTAACTGCTCTGGCTTTTCTTTTAGATTTGGATCTTTATATAATTCAAATAACTCATCTTCTAATTTTTTTACTACCTCTGCACGTGTAGTGTTTTTTTCATATTCTTCCAATTCTTTTTTTACCATATCATCAGTCAAATAATAATACTGATGATAGCTACATGGTAACATTCCTAAATCACGAATCTGTTCTTCAAAGAAAGGAACAAAATCAATATTTTCCATAGTACTTTCTTTCGCTTCAAACAATTTTTCCATGACTAATGATGTTAAATCATCGCCAGATTTGTCGTATATTTTGTGCCAATGATGATGATTCAAGCCTGCATATTGGAATATTAATTCATCAGGTGATTTTTCAATTAGTTTAGACTCACGAACATTATGATTTATTGGTACATTACACAGACCAACCACTTTTTCAAAATTTCCATAATTAAGCACTGCTTCTGTTATCATCCCAGATGGATTTGTGAAATTAACAAGCCATGCATTGGGACATAATTTTTTCATATCATTAACAATATCCAGAATTACAGGTATTGTCCTCAAAGCTTTAAAAATTCCTCCAGCGCCATTTGTTTCTTGTCCTAATACACCATATTTTAATGGTATCCGTTCATCTTTAATTCTAGCATCTAATAATCCAACCCGAAATTGAGTAGATACAAAATCAGCATCTTTTAATGCTTCTTTCCTATCCAAAGATAAATGAATCTCCCAATCCAATCCAGCTTTTTCGACCATGCGTTTTGCTAGATTGCCGACAATTTCTAATTTTTCTTTTCCAGCTTCAATATCAACCAACCAAATTTCCTTTATTGGCAGTTGATCTTTTCTAACAATAAATCCTTCTATCAATTCTGGAGTATAGCTTGATCCTCCTCCAATAGTAACAATTTTAATTTTTTTCATCATATTTTCCTCACTTTATTAATTTTCTGGATCATCCATTATAAAAATCTTATTTAGTCACGTCATTAAAATCCTCAACTTCTTGTTTTATACATTGTTTCTCATAAATTTTAAAGAATGGATAATATATTACAAAATCTATTACAATCAAACACAAGATTAATACGGTTGCATGCCAATCCATGGTAGCAAGAAAGGCACCTATAGGCGCCGGAGTTGTCCATGGCGCAGTAACAAAAGTAGCTCCGACTATTCCCATCTTAGTGACAGTATAAGCGATAACACCATTAATCCCTTGAATAAATACAAAAGGCAAAAATAAAATAGGATTAAAAATCAATGGCATGCCAAAAATAATCGGTTCATTAATATTAAATAAACCAGGCAATAATCCGATACGACCAATTCCTTTAAGCTGTTTTGATTTACTCCACAATAACATAAAGACTAATGCTAAAGTAGCACCGGAGCCACCTAATTGCATATAGAAATCTTGAAATGGAGTAGTATAAATATGTTCTAAAGGCAATCCTGCAATTTTATCAGAAGCATTCACCAACAGATTACTATCTAAGAACGGCCTACTTACTCCACCTATAATAGCAGGCCCATGTAATCCTATAAACCATAATAAATTCATCATAGTCGCTATTATAAATGTACCACCTGCACTATCTACAGCCCCAACAAATGGCGCTAGAGCTTTCATAATAGCTTCCGGGATAAGCATTCCAAAATTCAATTTACACAATAAACTAATCATATGAAAACCAAATACACAAATAATTAATGGAATTAGTAATTCAAAAGAAGAAGCAACTGCTGGAGGTACACCTTTTGGCATTTTTATTACAATGTTTTTCTTTTTTAACCACCGAGCAATTTCAACAACTAACAGTCCTACTATAATTGCAGTAAACATCCCTTTAGCATCCATAAACTTTAAAGGTAAGGCATCTTGCCCTAATTTTGTTATTAAAGGATAGCCCATACTATCATTTATTTTAGAAAGAACTACTACAGTTTCAGAAGGTGCCGCAACCAACAAAAAAGTCGCAGCTGCAGTCATCGCACCAGAAAGTGGATTCATCTTGTAAGAAACTGATAAATTATATCCTACTGCCATAGCAACAAATAAAGCCATAATTCCCATAGTCATATTAAACGGTGCCAAAATCGTTGCCATATTTGCACTTGCCCAACTATGCCACATTAGAAGTATGTGAGTAAAAATATTCGTACTATCATTTACTCGAGCAGGATCAATTGGTGGAAAAGCCATAATCAAGCTTATCCCGCCAACAATCGTCAATGGAACAGAAGCTATAACCCCATTACGTACGGCTAAAATATGCTTTTGGCTAGCGAAAGAAGCAGCCAATGGTCCAATTTTCATTTCCAAAAACTTACTAAATTTTTCAAAAATGCTCATTTGATTCATGTTCTTTCTCCTAATAACTTATTTTTATATAACTCTTTAGCAGCCTGCAAAATTTTATCGCCTCTACAACACCCATAATCTATAGTGTTAATTATCGCTACAGGAATATTTTCCCCTGCAGCCTCTTGAAACTCATCCTTTTTAAATCGAACTTGCGGGCCTAATAATACAACATCATATTCATTTACCACATCATGAAATTGCTCAGATGGTTCAGCGGAAATTACCCAATCTTTTTCTTCTTCACTTAAAGCATCTTGCATGCTTTCTGCAACTAAACTAGTAGACATACCAGCAGCACAAACTAATAATATTTTCATATCTACATTCCTCTTTTCTATATAAATTTTGCTCTACTTTATACTTATGCAAATAGCATGCCAATTTTTTAAATAAAAAAAAGTGAGAGTTTTCTTAAAGAAAGCACCTCACTTTTTCACAGTAAACATACACTATTAATACACTATTGTTTTTTCTCACCGTTATTCATACACTATCAATACACTAAGATTGTTTTATAATTTGTAAAATAAAACATATCTCATCAATATTAATGTCAAGCGAATATACTTTTTCAATAGTAGATAGCATCTGCTTTATTTTTTTAATATCTACAATATATTTTTGCAACATCTCTTTTTTATTTTTACACTCACGGGTTTTTTTACCATCCAACAAAGCATCAATCGCACAAGTTACATGAAAAATCAATCCTACCATGGTATCTTTATCTATAATAATATGTAAATCATCTTCCAAATTTTTCATGAACAGATCAAAATATTGTTTAAATTCATCCACATCAATGTGTCTTAATCTTTCTTTAATTGCATCAAAGACTTGATTTTTAATTTTAATCATGTCCACTGCACTAACCTCTGTAATAGCTTGTGCACTTTTCACTAAATTCCGAATTTTATCATAACGATTAAACATAATTAAATCCGATAAAGAAATAAATGGAATCCCATAGAAATGTGGATTTATTGTGCCTACAATTGCAACAATTATACGATCATTTGCAACTTTTTGTAATCTCTTTTCTAGCTCATGAGGATCACTAATGGACATAGGTAAAATTTCTACGTGATCATCTTTAAAATCCACATTATCTTCAATTAAGTTTTTAATTTTCACAGCACTACCTTCGCCAGTCACACAAAGAGTAATAATCACAAATTCACTATTTATTTTAAAATCCTTAAATAATTCTGTACCATAACTTAATGACATTGGAACTTTATCACGAATTGATTGACATATAATATCGATGTTATTTTCTACTTCTACTTGCCGTGCAACCTCTAATGCCATAACAGTAGTAACTAAATCAATGACTCGCAAATCAATTTCTAATTCTTCACTAATTAACTCACCGAAGGTTCCAAGAGATCCCATATCAACAAGTAAAATCACACTGCTAGGATTATTCGCTTTTATTAATTGTTTAAGTTCCTCATAACAAACTTTTGAGCTTTTATCTAGGTTCATATCATAAGCTAACACAGTCTGAATTCCCAACAGGCGATTCACCACTTCAGCCATTGAGCTTGCTGTACTTCTACCATGCATAGCAATAACTAACAATGGATGATTTTTCTGGTATTCACCCTCTATTTTATCAATACTTAAGAACATTGCAATAAAGGCAACTTCCTCGACAGGTATTTTCACATCATATTCGTGCTCTAACTTACGACAATAATCATGTACAACTTTAAATTCTTCCGGATACTTGTCTAAAATTTCTCCAAATTTATGGTTAATGATTGGTTTTCCAATTCGCATCCTTTCTAAGCTAGCCTGCATATGTAAACACAAGCTATGGAAAACTTTCACAGGAAAAACTTTATGCAATTCTTTTCCAGCATAACCTAACAAACCATCAACAAATTTAATCGTATTTTCATTTACAATTTTAGAAATTTCAATTGTATAGTCTTCAAAATTTCTGATATATTTGTTAAAATAACCTTCAATTTCCGTAACCATTATAAGTCGAATATCTTCTTCACTATATTGACGTCTATGCAACTCTTCCAATTTTTTTTCAATCTGTCCATAAAAGTTATTTTTATATTTATCTATATGTTTTTCATTAAAAGCTCCTAATTCTTTATCAGTAAAAGAAAACAACTGCTTATCCTGAAGGATTTCTTCTATCTTTTCAGAATGATCTTTCAGGTACAACATTCCTTGTTTAACATAATCAGGGAGGTGATGTAATTCAATTGTAACTTTTTTTTGCATCTCACTAATACAATCTAAAAAGGCGTTTGCACAGGTTAATTTAATATCACTTTTTAATTGGCCTACATTTCCTATACACGGATATAATAATAAGCTTTTTATCACTTCATCATTTACAATGATTCGCCTATTTACATGTCGCGACTCTTTCTGAAAGAAATCACTTATTAACAAAAATCGCTCTTTCAATGTCCGCTCTTTCAATGATGAAATATAAATCGTCATAGGAATTCTGCGTTTAAATGTTTGCAATAAAGACGTATCTACTTGTTCTGTAGTCGCACACAACAACAGCACGTTGACTTTCTTTTTTACCGTATCTCCCAACGGACAAAATTCACCTTTATCAATTAAATAAAATAAAAGTTCTTGCCCCTCGGCTGGCAGACGATGAATTTCATCTAAAAATAGTACTCCTCCATCAGCTTTTTCAACTATGCCACGATGTTCTTTATCCGCACCAGTATACGCACCTTTTTTATATCCAAATAATTGTCCTATGAGTAATTGTGGATTATTTGAATAATCTGCACAATTAAATTCTATAAACGGAGAATTTAAGGGCATCACACCATTTTCAATAGCAAACTTATGCATTAAGCTAGCAAACATGGTTTTTCCAACACCTGTCGGTCCTAAAATTAAAGTATGAATTCCATTAGGAGGATACAACACAGCAGCCTTTGCCTGACGAATTGGCTTTTTTAAACTTTCATTACTCCCAATCAACGTAGAAAAACTACTCTCATCACCGCTCATATATATTGTTTTTTCTATTTTTCCAGCAACACCATATCTAACTGGACGACCATCCATTTTTATAAGTCGCCCTTCTCGATAGAGCTTATTTAGTATAGCACTCACATTACTTCGAAGTGCTCCTATTTGCTCAGCAATCTCATTAGTTGTATGCCCTATTATCACTTGTTCGTTTTTATTTTTTTCACTCTCCGCCACTAGAAATCCAAATACTTTTTCTTCTAAATTTTGCTCCCCCATAACTTCCTCCATACTACCGAAAAAACTATCTAATTATTTTCATTATATCATTCTTTTCTTCACCATTCTTTAGTTTTAGCAGTATTTTTATAAAATAACCGCCATTAAGATTGATTTTGGTATTGCTTTATAAATGTAAATTCCCCAAAATAGACATTGGAGTTTCTCCTTTGTTGATTGTGCTTTTTGTCAAATATATTCTAACAAAATTGAATTTTTTCTATATTTTTTACTTTCACCCATATCACTTAGTCCACACCTTCCTTGAGAATCGCATAAAGTTAAAAATTTTTTTGCGTTCACTACGATCAGGTACGATTGTCTCGATAACATCATCAATTGTGATGATCCCCAATAACTGATTCGCATCATTTACTACTGGCAAAGCAATCAGTCCATATTTCGATACCATATCTACAGCTTTACTTTGCTTTTCCATTGGATCAATCGTAATAATCCGCGCATGCATAATCTCTTTTAACTTTGCCTGTGGTTTTGCAATAATCAATTCGCGTAGTGACAACACACCTTGCAAAATTTCATGTGCATCCACGACATAGATATAATAAATCGTTTCCGCATCTTCGGCATTCTCACGTAATTCCTGAATTGTTTCGTCTGCGGTTAGATCATCATCAAACGATACATACTCTGTCGTCATAAGAGCACCTGCCGTTTCTGGCGCATAGGTCATCAATTCTCTTACTTCCCTTGCATCTTCAGGTTCCATCAACCTGAGCAACTGGCTAGATTTTTCATCTGACAGTTCTCCTAAAATATCAGCCACTTCATCCGCAGGCATTTCTTCTAAAATATCCGACGCACGCTGGCTATCCATACTTTCGATGATTTTCACCTGCGTATCAAAATCAACTTCAACTAATACATTGGCAGCTTTTTCATTTCCTAATCCTTCAATCAAATCATTTCGTCCATCATGATTTAAATCCTCAATAATATCAGCAATATCCGCAGGGTGTAGTTTGTTTAATTTTTCAAAATCCGACCGTAAATGCAAATTATCAAGCTTACTTTCTATCGGTTTAATATGCTGCCAACCAACAAAATTTTGTGGACACTTTACCACTAGAAACTCTAGCCCAAGTCGTCTAAAAAGACCACGAATTCCAATATCTACGCTACCCAGCACAATATCTTTATGATCGCCGTAATCAATCCATGACAAAGTAATATCGTTCACCCGTACCAATTTTGATCCATTTAAATCAATAATTTGTTTGTCTAATAACCATTTACGCGCACAAAATTCTCTTTCATGTAAAGACCTAGCATCTGCATCATTCCACTTACCTTTTAACACTAACCCTTTTTTATTCCATTGATCGACTTTCGAAATATCTAGATGATTGGCTGCACCTTTTTTAAATTGAATACAGGTAACCGTAGGAGAATCACCATCCCATCGTACAACCATATCACACACTTTCCCTACAGCTATCCCTTCCGCATCATATATCTTTTTTCCAATCACCTGACTGAAAAAAAATTCACCTAAAACCTGTACTTTCATCATGAATAACCCTCCTGTCTCTGTTAGGTTATCCTATGAGCCAGAAATGGCGCAGGATAACCATTCATATTGATCCGCGGCTGAACTATCATCCATACGACCACCTCCATTTATTCAATCAACATTTCTCATGTATTTTATGTACCTATGCACTTTAACTCCATTGAATTTTTGCAACAAAAAAAACCTCCGGAAGGCCAACTATTTCACCTTTCCCTCTTGTATGAGTTTTAGCACTGCATAACAGTAAAGATATTTTTAATTTATTCTTATAGCATTTCCAGCTAAATGTGATTGAATCACAGAATAAACTTAATCAATTTGGTATAATTAATTTAAGTAAAAATTTAGATTTATGTTAATAAGGATTTTTTTATAGAAAGGATGACAGTATGGATTACCTAATTTCATTTTTAGAAGGGATTATCACCTTCATCTCCCCCTGCCTCCTGCCAATGCTCCCCGTCTATATTTCTTACTTTGCTGGTCAAGGCAGTGTGGAGAAAAAACAGACAACGCTACGCAATGCGATAGGTTTCGTCTTAGGGTTTACCATCATATTTGTATTGCTTGGCGCATTTGCTGGAACGCTAGGCGCATATTTGAGAGAATACAGTACCGTTGTGAATATTATATCGGGCAGCATCGTTATCCTTTTTGGTCTAAATTTCTTAGAAATTATCCGTCTGCCGTTCATTAATACAATTCATCAGCTAAAAACAACAACGGTAAGCCTAAGTTTTTTATCCTCTGCATTATTTGGTATGATTTTTTCTATTGGTTGGACGCCCTGCGTAGGGGCCTTTTTAGGTTCTGCCTTAATGCTCGCCGCCACAAGTGGAGAAAGTATAAAAGGCATCCTCATGCTGCTTAGTTTTTCACTAGGCCTTGGAATTCCTTTTATTGCGAGCGCAATTTTAATTGACCAGTTAAAATCTACATTTGATTTTATTAAGAAAAATTATAAAATGATCAATTTGATTTCAGGTGGATTATTAATCATCGTTGGTCTTCTAATGGCAACAGGACTTATGGGATATTTTCTATCCCTACTCACATTTTAGGAGGAAGTTATGAACACACAAAGAAAAACAATTTTAGGTATGATTGCATTTGCAATCTTTCTCGGTATTGCCTATTTTGCCTATTCGACTTTATCGAATACTTATAAACCAAACAAGGATGTACAAGTTACAAATAATACCTCCAAGCAGGAAAATAAAGATACTCCAGTTGCAGAGACTAGCACAAAGCAGGAATCTAAGAAGTATCTTGCTTTGGACTTTACTGTCTTTGATGCCCAGGGAAATAAGGTCAAATTATTCGATTTTATCGGCAAACCTATTGTACTGAACTTTTGGGCATCGTGGTGTCCACCGTGCAAAAGTGAAATGCCACTCTTCAATAAAGCTTACGCAGAATATAAAGATACCGTTGTGTTTATGATGGTAGACTTAGTCGATGGTCAACGCGAGACACAGGCAAAGGGTCAAAAATTTGTCCAAGACCAAGGATATTCTTTTCCTGTATATTTTGATAACGAACATCAGGGGCTCAACACCTATGGATTTTCCTACATTCCAACCACAATTTTGATTGATGCAGATGGTAATATTGCTGCCGAATACCAAGGTGCTTTAGATGAAAAAACATTACGAGCTGGAATTAACTCTATAAAAAAGTAGATGAATGTAGTACGATAAACATAATTTAAAAGCTAAGGAGTGGTAGATGTTATGAAATTAGTTCATTTGAAAGTTGGCGGCCAAGTTCATTTAGGCATTAAAACTGAACAAGGACTCTTTGATGTAAGCAAAATTGCTGCTAAATATAGAATGGATGCACCTGTAAGTATCGATCAAGTCATTGCTGAAGGAGAAAAAAGCCTGCTGCAGTTAACTGAATTAATGAAAAAGACGAGAGACCCCATTCCTGAAAAAACTATACACTATGCGCCAGCAGTGCTGGGTCCTGAAAAAATTATCTGCGTTGGCCTAAACTATAGCAGTCATAGTGAAGAATGCAAAACGGAATTACCAACTTCGCCAGTTTTATTTAATAAATTTAATAACGCCTTGGCTGCGCATCAGGAAATCATTCATCTGCCAAAATCCGCTGAAAAATTCGACTACGAAGCCGAACTCGTTATTGTCATTGGCAAAGAAGCAAAAGACGTCGCCAAAGAAGATGCTCTTTCTTATGTATTTGGTTATACGGTTGGCAACGATTTAAGCGCACGCGATCTTCAATTCCGCACTGGTCAATGGCTGCTAGGTAAAACCTGCGACCAATTTGCACCTATAGGACCTTATGTCGTAACTTCCGATGAAATTGATCCAAGCAATTTAAACATCGAATGCCAAGTGAACGGCGTAGTTCGCCAATCAGCCAATACACGCGATTTAATCTTTGACGTTGCAACCATCGTAAGCTATATTTCAAAGCATTTCACCTTAAAACCTGGCGACATTATTTTCTCAGGAACTCCGGGTGGCGTAATTCTAGGCTATCCAGAAGCAGAACAACATTGGCTGAAAGCTGGTGATAAAATCACCGTTTCCATTCAAAACATCGGCTCTTTAACTAACACATTAGCATAAGCTGATTGATAACCGTAAAAAAATCCTGCAAATCTTTCATGATAAGCAGGATTTTTTATTGATCTTCATAGGAAAAGAATAAAGATCAAATTCTATGTACTCACACAGGCACCTTGTTAAACTTAATCTAGTCAAGACAGCCCCTAGTATATTTATATAAATTACTTAATTCACGTCATATGACCATTTTTATCGATATCAATGGTACGGTCTAATGCTTCTTCCCATTGCTGGGTGCGATGATTATAAGTTCTTATCACAATTTTATCATCGTATAAATAGAGTGAATTTGTCCAAATGGTTTCCCGATCCATATCTGGCGTATGGATATTTCTCACATGTTCAGCATATGTATTTACCGCTTTCGAAGCATAACTTCCATTGCTTGCCGGTGTATGGGTATGTCCAGAGACCCAAAGTACAATCTGTGAATTATTTTTGATTACCGTATTGATTACTTTTTCTGGTTGCGTGATAAAATTCGGTGTATTCACTGATTTATTATAGTTAAGCAATGTATCTTTAAGCGGTGCATGGAAAAATATAATGGTCGGCTTTTGGGGATATTGTGCTAGTTCTTTATTTAACCAATCGACTTGAGCTTCACTCATTTCCGTTAAATAAGGCGATGTCAGCGAGTCAGGTGAAAGATAAATAAGCTGATACCATCCAGCTTGATGGCTATAGTATAAAGAATTTAAGCCAAAAGTTTCTTGAAATTGTTTTAGTTTACACTTTCTTGTCTCGGCACTGCCATGAACGAATTTTCCTGTTTCAGAAAAAGCATCTTCGTAAATATAGTCATGATTGCCATTGATCAAAAATACTGGCTTTTGTAAGCGGCTAAAATATTGTCTAGCAAAATTATATTCTGATTCAATTCCAAACTGAGCCGCAATATCGCCAAGAACAGCAACCTCGTCTACATCATCCCAAGCATTCATATCTTGAACCACCTTATTTTTGGCCTCGATAATTCTTTGCTGCTTATCAGGACTTTTTACCTCGCGTCCGCGTACTGGCAAGTGTGGATCACCTAAAACAACAACGCGATAATAGCTTTTAGCAGTAATCGCGGCACTACCTTCAGTTGGCTGATAAAATTGTCTGATTAAATAGTCTATTTCAAAGAATTTTCCAGTTATTCCCAACACACTTCCACCTATAAGACAGCGAGCTAAAAATTCACGTCGCTTCATGTATATCAGATCCTTTGTTTAAGATTACTTTAAAAAGAATGGTAACACTTTGCTATATCTTACTAACTATTATTTTATACCTTTTAAATACGATTTCACAATAACCCAGATGAAGAAGAATTCATCATTAACATACTCCATTACATTAAACACAGCATGCTTGCTAGCAGTATAAAAAACAAGAAGGTAATTTTACAATCACCTTCTTGCTTTTTATAAAAGAATTATTTTATCACCAGTACTTTTTTCTAATATACAGGGATATTTTGTCTGAACATTTCTGCGATGACTGTTTCCATCGTATAACTGCCCGGAGGTTTTCCAATTAGAAATTTCGTTGCAAAAATCGCTCCCTGCCCAAAGGCCGCCCTACTAATACTTTGGTGTGATAGCCGTATAATTTGATGAGGCAGTCCAAAAATGATTTCATGATGACCTACGATTCCACCGACACGAATTGAGTTTACGTGCTCCGCTTCCAAGTCTAACACTTTTGCAATTTTCTGAGCCGTACCTGATATTTCGGATTTTCCTTTGAAATGTTCCTCAATAACTTCAATATCCGCATGAGGAATTATCTTTTGTAAAATTTGTGCTGCCACCATAAGCACATTAATCCCCAATGTAATATTAGGAGAATAAAGCACTGCTGTAGACTCGGCAAATGATTCCAATAACTCGAGATCTTCCTTTTCATACTTTGAAATAGCAGATATAATAGGAATTCCTATTTTTGCTGCTTTTTTGTATACATGGACTCCTTTAGAATTCGAAAAATCCACAATGATATCTACTGGGCGTTCTAAGAAAAAGTTATCATCAATGTCATCGCCAGAAAAAATTTCTCCTGCATCAAACTCATGCCCCATCATCCGACTCGCATATTTATGATGATCCTCTTTTCCTCTGCGTACAACCCAACTTACAATAAATAAATCCTCAGTTAAAAATTCATTGACAACGACTTTACCGGTTTTTCCAAAACCAAAAAAACCTACCTTAATTTTTTCCATTATAAATATAAACCTCCTTTAAAACTGTAATTTGTTAGTTCCTTATTATCTTCACTCTGCATGGAGATGGAAACTTCACAAAATCAGTCTTCGAGAAGGAAGATTATTCAAAAACGATCACCTAGTTCTTGAATGCTTGGCAGAACAAAACCCCTTCTCTTTCAATGCCTACGATGTTGGCCAACAGATTCATGCTAATACCATTTACTCCTAAATAGTTTTGGCGGCTGTCTTATAATTATAGGAATTGAACTACCGATATTTACATTATATCATTATTTCTATTTTTTTCAATTTATTTTAATAATTGGAAATTAATTGGTTAATTATATCGGTATATACAAGCTATTATTTTTTATCTAAGGGGAAATTATACATTAGTTCTTATCAATAAACTCAAAAAAAGAACCCGCTAAAATTCACGGGTTCTTCATTATTTTGAGACTAATAAATTTCTAAACTCTAAATTTTTCTGAAGCCGCTTGCAGCCTTTCAGCAAGTTTAGATAGTGCCTGACTCGATGTAGCAATTTCCTCCATAGAAGCCGCCTGCTCTTCAGACGCTGCCGATACTGACTGTGTCTTTTCAGCAATGCTTTTGCTAATGTGATTAATGCCTCTGACAGAAGTCAAAATTTGCTCACTACCAGACGCCATTTGTTGAATTGCCGCCGATATTTCTTGAACCTCCAATCCCATTTGATTGATCATGACAACAATTTCTTCGAAAGATTCTCCGGCGTTATTGACAACTTCAATTCCTACTTTTACTTCATTGGTTCCATTACTCATTACAGTAACAGCACTGCCCGTATCACTCTGAATTTCACCAATGAGTGAAGCGATTTGTTTTGCAGCTTCCTGAGATTGTTCAGCGAGTTTTCTCACTTCTTCCGCAACTACTGCAAAACCTCTGCCCTGATCGCCAGCCCGAGCAGCCTCAATCGCTGCATTCAATGCCAATAAGTTTGTTTGACTGGCAATACCAGAAATCGTATCGACAATTTGCCCAATTTCGTTGGAACGTTCTCCGAGCTTCATGACAACTTCAGCGGATTGCGTAACTGATTTTTCAATACTGCTCATCTGGCTAATCGCTGCTGTAACTGCTTTTTTGCCATCCTGCGCCGCACTGGCAGTCTTCGTAGACGCATCAGATACTTTGCTAGAGTTGGCGGCAATTTGCTGAATTCCTGCTGTCATTTGCTCTACTACCGTGGAGGTCGATTCTGCTGCCTTTGCTTGTGTTTCTGTCTCCTCAGCAACATCACCAATTGTATCTGCCACATGATTAATCGCTTCTGCGGATTGTTCAGCACTCGCTGTTAATTCTTCAGAAGATGCCGCCACCTGTTCAGCATTTTTCTGTACATGCTGGATCAAACTTTTTAGGTTTGCCCCCATTTCATTAAATGCTACAGACAGTTGTCCCACTTCATCATCTGAATCTACCGTCACACTTTGCGTTAGGTCACCATCGGCCATTTTATGTGCTGCCCGAACCAAGCCAATAATAGGATTGATCATTCTCGCAGCAATAAAATACATACAAATTCCACCTAGCAGCACAGCAATTATGACAATAAGAATTGCTTGATTTCTTATATCATCAATTCGTGCCAATGCCTCATCCTTTGGCATTGATGTTCCCACTACCCAAGATGTACCTGGAACTGGTGAACAGCCAGCGTATTTCATATTGCCTTTAAATTCATAAGACCCCGCCGCTTTTTTCCCATCAAGTGCTGTTTTTGCTAATGCAATAAGTTCTGAACTCTTATCATTACTTAAAATATTATCCTTCATCGCAACTTTTTCATCAGGATGTATGAAAAAAACACCTGATTTTCCGAATACGTAAGTATATCCGTCATTGCCAAATTTACGGTTTAAGACATAACTCGTAATCGCATTGATTTGCATTGATGCAGCCGAATAACCGACAATTTGATTCTGATTTCCCTTGATTGGTGTTATCACTACTGATACAAGTTTACCAGATACTTTTGACTCAACAGGATCACCTGATACTACCGTTTCTTTTTTTTGTAAGATCTCTTTAAAGTATTCTCGTTCTGCAACAGTTCCCGATGTCCCGTCAGCCGCAATATATTTTCCGTTCATGTCGACAAAAAACAAAGTTTCAATTTGAGACATAGATTTTTTTAGTTCTTTCAATCGCATGCCAACAATATCTAAATCACCCGTTTTAAGTTTTTCATCTTTCGCAATAAATTCTACGATCGCTTTCATTGCCGAAACTTCTTTTCCAATCCCTTCTGCCGCGGCTTCTGCATTTGCGATCATGCTCTCCTCTATTTTTTCATTTAAAGCACTCTGACTGCTTCGTAAATTTAAAAAGCCTGCAAGTCCTATAGAAATGGTTAATATGAGACATGAGAAAATAATTAGCTTAGTTTTAATACTCTTTGTAAAAATATTTGTTGCCGACGTTATTTTAAACATTTTACAAACTCTCCTTTAACTATAAAATTATTTAATCGTCTTTCTCCTATCACCTAATGAGAAGTCACCATACCATCCTATAACCGCCTCTTTATTTAAAATCCGTTCAAACGATTATTCCTTAAAAATATTTATAAGTTTATAAGTATAGTTATAATATTCTGCAAATTCTAACTATCTCCTGCTAAAATTTACATAAAATACTAAAATATACATCCCATTAAAATTATAGAACTAACTTAAGCCGTTGACTACTTTTTCAATGGTCAACGGCTCAAGTTTAGCTTCATCAAAGAATTTTTTCTTATTTAGCTTTATACATTTTAGAAAGTACAGCAACAACCTCGTCCCCAACTTCATTCGTTTTTGCTTGTCCGTTCATATCTGGTGTAAGAGCTTTCTTCTCTACCATCACCTGTTCAATCGCTTTTAAAACTTTACTGCCCCAATCTTCATGGCCAAAGAAATCAAGCATTTGACTTACCGACCAGATAGAAGCTAACGGATTTGCAATTTTTTTACCAGCAATGTCCGGTGCCGATCCATGAATAGGTTCAAACATCGAAGGATACCTTCTTTCTGGATTTACATTTGCTCCTGCAGCCAGTCCCATACCGCCGGAGATGGCAGCACCTAAATCGGTAAGAATGTCACCGAACAAATTCGAAGTTACAACAACTTGGAACCGGCCTGGATCTTTCACAAAAAACATACTTGCAGCATCTACCAAATAAGAATAGGTTTTTACATCAGGATATTCTTTTCCCACTTCAGCAAATACTTGATCCCAGAATACCATGGAATAAATTAAGGCATTCCCCTTACTGATGCTTGTTAAAGTACGACCTGTCTTGCGCGCTTCTTCATATGCATAACGAATAATTCGTTCTGTACCTTTACGAGAAAATACACCTGTTTGCAAAACGACTTCTTCTGGTTTACCTTTAAATAACCAATCACCAGCTCCTGCATACTCGCCTTCACTATTTTCTCTGATCACAAGCATATCGATCTGTTCACGCGTGATATCTTTTAACGGACACGGTGCGCCATCAAGCAATTGAACTGGGCGTATGTTCACATACTGATCAAATCCTTTTCTAATTTTAAGTAATAAATCACAAAGGGAAATATGGTCAGGAACGCCAGGATACCCCACTGCCCCTAAATATATCGCATCAAAAGCTTTTAGCTTTTCTAGTCCATCTTCATCCATCATCTTTCCATTTTTTAAATAATACTGACAACCCCAAGGAAAATAAGTAAATTGAAATTTAAAATCTCCAGATAATTCAGAAACTTTATTTAAGATTTTTACACCTTCAGCTAATACTTCGGGACCAATTCCATCTCCAGCAATCACTGCAACTTTATATTCTTTCATTTAATCTCCTTCTTTCTATATACGTTTGATTGTCTCTTTTTTAGAGTAACACGGCAAGATTTTTTATTCAAGAAAATTTAGGTTCGCCCATCGAATTCACAAATTAATCATAGAATACCTACTTCTATTACGCTACTAATATTGACAAAAATAATAGATATAAAATAAAAATGAACCCAAGCATGATTTGGGTTCATTCTTATTTTGATGTTTATAATGCCAGCCTATAAATAGCTTCAACGTCCTTTGGTCCAAGTTTCATGAATCCGCCAATCTTATTATCCTCTGTCACACCGAGATGTTTTACTAACGCGGGAATATCTTCTTCTTTTGCACCCAGTTCTTCAAAATGAGTCGGCATCCCAATAGAAGCTAAGAAGCTACGAAAACGCTTAATCCCTTCAATTGCAGTAATGCTTGGATTGGAAAAATTCATATCACAGCCCCATACCCGTACTGCAAATTGCGCAAAACGATCGACGTCATGGTTCATCACATAGGTCATCCAAGCAGGCATAATCACTGCTAATCCCGCACCATGAGCCACATCGTATAAGGAGGAAAGTTCATGTTCAATATCATGACTACTCCAATCTTGCTGCCGGCCAACACCGCATAAATTGTTGTGCGCTACCATACCGGCCCACATAATGTTAGCACGTGCCTGATAATCTTGTAAGTTTGCCATAACTTTTGGTGCTTCTTCAATCATTGTTTTCAAAATTCCCTCACAGAGACGATCTGTTACTTCTACATCTTTGGTCGTCGTGAAATAACGTTCGCATACATGAGCCATAATATCAGTAATACCACAAGCCGTCTGATAAGCAGGCAACGTACAGGTAGACTCTGGATTCAAAATCGAAAACTTCGGACGCAACGCCTCCCCAGTCGTGGCACGTTTCAACATTCCATTTTCATGAGTAATCACGGAGTCAGCCGATCCTTCACTTCCTGCGGCAGCAATCGTCAAAACTGTGCCTATCTTTAAAGCTTTGTCTACCGTTTTTCCAGTTCCATAATACTCCCAGAAATCGCCGTCATAGACAGCACCGGCAGCGATTGCTTTTGCTGAATCGATAGAACTTCCCCCACCGACTGCTAGTACAAAGTCAACCTTTTCCTTTCGACAAAGTTCAATACCTTCATATACCAATCCGCTTCTCGGATTCGGCATAACGCCTCCCTGCTCCACGTATGGAATCACTGCTTCCTTTAAGGATGCAACTACCTTATCAAAAACACCATTTTGCTTAATAGAACCTCCGCCATAGTGGATTAAAACTTTCGTTCCACCAAAACGTTTTACCAATTCTCCGATATTACTTTCACTGTCTTTACCAAAGCAGAAGTACGTTGGCGCATAAAATCTAAAATTATCCATGCCTATCATCTCCCTACCCCATTCTACTTATAGTATACATGTTAAAATTTACTAATGCTACGTTAAAATAGAGATGTCATAGATAAATGTTTTTTTACTTTACTTTAATCAATAGAGAAAATGTCACTGATTTAATCGTACTTCCTTCATTGTCATTTATCCCCGAAATATTTTTAATGATATACACAACTTTGACGTTTTCATTTTGATCGGTAACTGTCATATCTTCACTGCTCAAAGACACATTATTTTGATTCGCATGGTGTATTTTAAGCGCAATATCATTGATATTGCCGGAGTAAATTAACTGCCCTAATCTCATAATTTGAACCTCACCGTTATTCCCTGTATAAACAATAGAAACTGGTATATCATCTTTTTGTATGGTAACATCCTTGGTCAAAACATCAAAATAGTAATCAAATCCCCGGATGTCGACTACATTATTTTGTTCTTTGATCCGATGATTGAAATACATTACACTTTGACCTGTTCTAGCAAAACCAAATATGGCTTGCATTTGTTCCATTTTAAAATCCATCGGAAGAACTTTTAGTTCACTGAGCTTTTTATAACGATTAAAATAAGCAAGAATACTCCTAATTTCTTGTTTATCATCATCGGAAATTTCTTTAGAAGTTTTAGTAATCTTGCCAGCTTCTAATAAGTCATACTTATTTAGAATATGTTCAAACCTTGCACTTTGGCTAGCAGTAGAAACTGAGAAACAATTCCAAGGTCCCGTAACAATCAGTAATGCTAAAACAGCAACTGAAATTGGCAAGAGAATCGTTCGCGCCTTTTTCACCACAATAAGGTAGATCATACAAGCTAAAATCCAAAGACCAGCGATGAGAGAAAAATAGCGATTTTCTGTAATTCCATAGGCATTAATTCGTATACTCAAAGCAACAAACATCATCGCCAGTAATGGAATCACAATAATAGGAAACCATTGACTAAAACTTTTCGCCCATCGATTTCCTTCACGTAATGGATAAATGGCAAATATAACTACAACACTAATGATAGAATACCAAATCACCAGATTTGAAACAATACCCTCAGGCCATTGCATTGTAATTAATATTTTTGCAAAATAAGCATATAGCGTAATTGAATATGCCGTAATCAGTGGCATTACAATATAAAGTAATAGTATTTTAATCACTTTTGGGTAAGATGAAAGCGTAAGTTCTTGATGATTTTTCGGTAGATCACCCAAAAAAAAGACGGGTGCAAAAATTCCGACAACAATAAGCCCTATATCAAAATAAACCTTATAGGAAATTTCCAATAGAAACAGTGTATTTATCGTCGCTAACATCGCTGAAAGACCGGCATATAATATTACCGAATATAAATAAAGCTTAAAAATCTTGTTACGTTATCGACAATGTAAAGTTCATACTTTTCTTTTTTATAGAAATAAGGAATGAATAAAAATATAGAATAAAAAGCTATATTGACAGCAAGATATCTTATCATTGGCATAATTTCCATATCTTTTAATAGAAAAATATAATATAGCCATAATCCAATGATTGCTATTGCATAAATCAGAGCTTTATGAATCCCTTTTAGCGTTGGCTTTCTTTCAAGAAGCACTTTAATACTCAATGACACAGGTATACCTAACCCTAAAATCAGCGAAAATCGATGCAATAACTCTAACCGATCACTGGATAAAGTACTCGATATATGATTGATCACACATAAAATGATGACGATACTCGTTGATACTAAAATTGTTTCTGGAAAGCGTTTGCTGCTTGAGATAAATTTTGCTACCAAAGCCTTAAAAAATAAAACAATCTTCCCTGCCATATAGAAACCTCCAAATTTGAATCTTGCTCGCAAAATACAAATAGGCTTCCCATATGCGTGCAACTTATCAGATTCGCCATCCTGTATAAAAATACCTTTGTAGGGCAAAGCTGTTACACGGATAAATTAGAAGTTTCAAGAAAAACTGGATAAAATAATTGTTAGAAAAATGTTTTTTTGTAACAGTTTCTTTTAGTTCTCAGCATTTTCGTAATTATACAGAAATCAAATCTTTAACATCAAAATCAATATATATATCATATTCCCCACTAACATTGTCATATTTTATTTTAGCTACTTTTTGCTCCATCTCATAATACCAACCGATATTGCTTACTTCCCATTCTTTTTTATTAAGAAACATTGGTATTTTTTTCTCCTGTAATCTAATTTGAATTGGCGCTATGTCATGACATATTAGTTCTATGTTAATTTTCTTTATCGAACTAATATATTTCCCTTCATGCGTAAATCTAATTTCTACCCCAGCATTTTTCTTTACTTGAATTAGTGTCTTTAAATAATAACCATCTTTGTAATTATTCGTCACACCATCATCATCATATAAAACAAACTGCGAATCTTGTGAAGGTTCTATAAGTAAGTGAAGCGTTTCTATTATATCTTTATGAATATTCATATAATTTTTATTTAATGGTATAATGGAACCATTTCTAATATACATAGGAATAGACTCCATAGATACTTCTACCTCAAGTGTTTGGCCACCTTCATAACATTTTTTAGTATACCAGTCAAACCAAGTTGATCCTGCAGGTAAATAAACACGTCTTATCTTAGCCCCTTGCTCTAGAACATTAGCAACTAGCAATGAACTTCCAACCATAAAATCAAAACTTTCATCGATTAAGTTGTGATCATTCTGAAATTCATAAATTAGAGCTCTCATTATTGGTGACCCTTCAGTAGCTGATTCAAATAATAATGAATATAAATATGGTATCAACTGATATCGTAATTGAATCGCATCCCTAATATAGTTCGTATACGAAGGGAACATCCATGGTTCTGTAACTGTATTATCTGTATTACACGAATGAATTGAAAATCTCGGCTGAAAAATTCCGTTTTGCACCCATCTGACAAACAACTCCGGATCTGGAGCTGGTCCAAAAAATCCACCAATATCACACCCCTGATTCGCTACCCCTGAAAGTCCCATACCAAGAATGACTGGTATATTAAATTTTAAGCTTTTCCAGCTTGTGTTATTATCGCCTGCCCAAGTTTGAGCGTACCGTTGTATACCTGCGAACCCAGCTCTACTTACGATATAAGGCCTAACCTCAGGATAATTTTCTAAAATGGCTTTTTTAGCCATAAAAGACATAATATTAGGCATAATAGGTCGTAAAGCCTTAACTTCTTGTTTTAGTCCTTCAACGCAACAAATAGATTTTAAATTATTAATTTCATATTCGTTATTATCATTCCATATTGATGTTATTCCTAAAGAAACAATTTCTTTCTTCAAATATTTGTTCCATAGTTCTCGACCTGTAGGATTTGTAAAATCGACAAAAGAAGCTTGTCCTCCCCAATACCTATCAGTCTGTGATTTTTTATTATCTTCATCCTTTATATAAGCTCCATTTGCATCAAACTCTTTATACAAAGGATGAGTCGTTAACATTCCTGGTTTTATATTAGGTACAAGAGCAGCTCCCTTTTGTCGCATTTCTTCTACAAATGCTTCAGGATTCGTAAAACGATCATAGTTCCAATTAAAGACATAACGTTTTCCATCTTGCCCTGTGGTATAACCCGATGACAAAAAGAATCCATCACAAGGAATTTTTTCCTCTTTACATTTATCTAAAAATTGCAAAATAGCCTTATCCGCATCACTATCTAATTCAGTATAATACATAGTGGAACCCAAATATCCTAAAGAAAATTTGGGAGGAAATATGGTTTTCCCCGTTAAATCCGTATAGTTTTTTATAACATCTTTTATCTGTGGACCATAAATAAAGAACACATCTAGTTCTCCACCATCAGCGCAAAAATAACTATATTTATCCCAATATCCGCTTCGTTCACACCCCATATCAAAAACAGAATCATACGAATTATGATAGAAGATACCACTTGCTATATCATTTTTGGTATTCAACTTGATATAAAACGGAATATGCTTATACAATGGATCTGTTATCTCAGAATCATACCCAATCGTATCAACATTATGCATTCTCATTCTACGTTTTTTCTTATTTAAATATCCTGTCTTTTCACCAAATCCATAAAAACAATCACTATCCTTCATACAAGAATAATGGTATAACCTTCCCATTTCATCTCTCGCATATGATTTGCCCTTTAAATCAGAAAATACTATATTTTTATTTTTATCTAAAATATCAATCGAAAAAGGATCTTTATATATTTTTATATTTAGTTTTTTAGTGCTCAATAAAATATAATTGTCAAAGTCTTTCCATGTAACAGCAATAGAACTTATCCTATTTCTTTCATCTTGCAATAAATTATCCATATGATCTTTCCAAGCCGTCATAACAAGTGCATAAGAAGATTCTGGTGTAAAGTTCTCCGCGAAAGTGCAACGAATTCTTACTATATCATCATTCAACAGAATAATACGATATTTTGCTTCCCCAGTATCAATATATAAATAATCTTGATAATTCTTTATGTCCATAATCTTTTTACTTATTTGCATATAAAGACCTCCATACAAAATTAATTATATTTATTACTTTATTATCAGGTATAACGACAAAACCTAACCGGCCCTGTGAATCTTCTTGAGAGCCTTTTTGCTTGTTAATCACTTTTAAGAATATCTTTTCAACACTAGAAATATAGTTGCCATCTTTAGTGAAATCAATCTCGCTTCTTTCGGTATCTCTAACAGTAATTTCTGTCTATAAATAAGCACCACGTAAATATTCATTCGATATTCCATCATCCTCATATAAAATAAAACTGCTGTCTTGACACCGGAAATAAATACTTCCAACGTTTTAACCGATCTTCCCATGCTGTCAACGTCAAAACATACGATTCCTCAATAAATTTCTTATCAAATGATGCCCTTACTCTAAAAATATCCTCAGTTAAAAAGATAAGTTTTATAAATGGCTATTTCTATCAAATAGCCATTTTCTATTTTTTCAGCTTCTTAAATTCATTTGAACTGATCAATTTATATCAGTCTCTTTTCTCGTGATCGCTTTATCTTGAATTGCCCTCTACGCTTTTGATTGACACCCTTAAACGATATTTTTATTTCAAAACCCAAAGTATTTTAATGCATTATAATAGGAAATATTTTCGACTATCTTTCCAAGTTTTTTCCGATCAGATGGATATTCACCATTTTCTACCCACGTTCCAATCAGATTGCAAAGAATCCGCCGGAAATATTCATGCCGTGTATAAGAAAGAAAAGATCTGGAATCTGTAAGCATTCCAACAAAGTTCCCCATTACAGAAAGATTGGCAAATGCCGTCAACTGATCGATCACTCCTGTTTTGGTATCATTAAACCACCAAGCGGCCCCCAGTTGAATCTTCCCTGCAATTTCCGTACCTTGAAAAGATCCGATAATAGAACCGATAAGTGCATTATCATTTGGATTCAAAGAATAAATTATCGTCTTGGGTAATTTCCCCTCTTTATTGAGTGCATCTAAGAACTCCGTAAGCGCACCTCCGGCATTAGAAACGTCAATACAGTCAAAACCTGTATTAGTACCAAGTGTTTCTAGTGCCAGCGTATTGGGATCACGCTGGCAAGAATAATGAATCTGCATTCCCCAATCGTGTTTATGATATTCCCCCGCAAGGAAAATGAGAAGCTCCGTCTTATAGCCTTCAATTTCCTCAATCGTAAGCGAATCCCCCCGCAGAGCCTTCTCTAGGATTTCATTGACCTCTTTTTCAGATGATTTACGATAAAACATATAATCAAGGCCATGATCCGATGCACGGCATCCCATTTCGGCAAAAAAAGCAATACGCTGAACAAGCACTTGACGGATATCCTCCATACTTTGAATTTGGACTCCTGCTACTTCCCCTAAGTGACGTAAATAGGAAGCAAAGCTACTTTTTTCAATATTCAAAATACCATCCGGTCGCATAGCTGGTAAAACTTTAGCCGTACAACGTTTATCGTCTTTGATTTTTTTATGCCATTTGAGATCATCTGCCGGATCATCGGTTGTGCAAATTACTGCTACATTCGACTCTTTAATCAGTCCCAGCACAGACATTTGGGGCTGCTGTAATCTTTCTTTACACAATTGCCAAATTTGCTCAGCACTTTCTCCATCCAAGGGTGTCTTGCATTCAAAATAACGCTGCAACTCCAAATGTGTCCAGTGATAAAGCGGGTTTCCTATGGCACTATCGATTGTATCTGCGAACTTCTGGAACTTTTCACGGGCAGAAGCATCACCCGTGATATATTTTTCGTGAACTCCATTAGAACGGATCATCCTCCATTTATAATGATCCCCGCCAAGCCAAGCTTCCGTAATATTTTCAAATATGCGATTTTCGGCAATTTCCTTTGGATCAATATGGCAATGATAGTCAATAATCGGCATCTTTGCTGCATGTTCATGATAAAGATATTTTGCTGTTTCATTTTCCAAAAGAAAATCTTCGTCCATAAACTGTTTCATTTTTATAGCCTTCTTTTCTATTATTTTTTGCTGCCAAGAATCTTCTGTAATGCTTCATAAGCCGCATTGACTTTTTTACCAAGTACGATCTGCAGTTCCTGCCCAACAAGGGTAATATCTTTCACACCGTCAAGGGTTGCAAGCACTTCTCTGTTCGCTATCTCATGTTCCGTAAGCTTAATACGCAGACGCGTCACACAATAAGTATAATAGTCAATATTATACGCACCACCAACATTGGCAATAATTTCTTTGGCAAGTGCCAGTTCATCAGCTAACGGATCACTGACTTCTGTTGGCTCTTGCCAAAGTTCTTCATATTTATAGCCGCTAAGATTTTCGCAAACAGCACGTGCTTCTGCTGTAACTGCAGTTTTCGTTCCACCGGCTTTCAGCCGATCAATTTCATGAATAAGGATGGCATGTGTTTTTTTATTAAGTTTGAAGTTACAGGCTAAAACAAGTGAAATAACTAAAAGCCCGCCTGTCCCGATAAGCAAAGTATAGACAATTGTATAAATCGCCTCTGGGCTCTGTGTAAGCTGGCCTTTGACAAAACCGCCTTCCTGCAAAACGAGGCCAACAATAAGTGTAGCAATTCCAACTGTAGTTTTCCGTGAAAATGTCATCACTGCCGCAAATAAACCTTCACGCCGTTTCTGAGAAATAATTTCATCAACATCGGGGATGAACGGGAATACATTCCATGGCGTAAACTCAAGAATCTGGCGCCCAATTTGATAAAAGAAGCTAAGTGCATAAAGAATAGCTAGCTTAGAAGACGGGTTATAAAGATATACTGCAAAGAATCCAGCCAAAGAAACAAGCATCGTAGTATAAGAAATCTTAAATAGATTACTCGGACCGATTTTTACCAAAAGAAAGCCTGCTGCTATTGTCGTAGGAATGCCGACAATACTCAAAGAAAGAATATCGGCAGCATTTGCTGACGGAATATTAAGACAATAAACGGCAAAGAAAACAAATATAGTATTATAAATATCTTTGCCGGTAAATGAACAAATATAAATTAGTAAATGCTGCCGATATGCTCTAACCTTTAGCGTTGAACCATATTCATGCATAATAGCCACAAGATCCTGCCATCTTTCACCAAGGCTCTTAGTGCGATCAGCCTTTAACAATTCTTCCTTCATTTTGTCAGTAAGCTCACGTTCCCAAGTGACTTTATAACTGATAAAAATACAAATCGCAAAAAGTACCGCAAAAATCGCACCATTTAGTGTATACGCATAAGCATTGTTTTCCCCAAAAAAGCGGATGAGCAGTGCCGGTACAAAAGTCGCCAAAAATGTACCTGTGGCTGAGATAAACATACGGCATGTTGATAGTTTTGTGCGGTCATTGAAATCTGTTGTCATCTCTGACGGCAAAGTTTCCCATGGAATAAGTACCATTGCCGCTATAATTTCAAAGGCAAGATAGCAGGCCAAATAATACCAATAGTTCATACCTGTAATCCAAAGCATGGCATACACTGCCATCAGCGGTGCTCCTGCTAACAAAAAAAACCGACGACGGCCAAAACGTTTTCCTAGGCTATTCTTAAAAAAGTTATCTGTAACACTGCCGATAAAGAGGCTAACAAGAGCATCCACAATACGGGCAATCGCGACAATAGAAGCTGCCTCTACTGGGGTAAGTCCCGCATAGGTTGTATAAAAGAATAACAGCCAAGCAGAAATAATCGAAAATGCACCACCGCCCATAAGATCCGTAAGTCCATAGCCAATACCGATAGGAATCGTAATTTTTCTGTTACCTATAGACATTTAAATTTCCTCCTCAATATACTTTTTTAAACTATCTCCTACTGCCTTTTCCCCCATCATCATTTCCTTGAAATACCCCTCTATTTTTTCACCAATGCCAGCGTTATAGAGATCTATCCTCCAGATACCTACATCGCATAAAATTGGCTGCAAAACTTTATGCACATCAACATTATCACCAAGCTTTATACCTGCAACCTGCTTCTGCAAATTAACCAGCAACGGGTCTGGACTTACCGTAAATACTTTACCATTATCATCTATGCCCATTAGATATCTGCACCAGCCTGCAATAACCAGCGGAATATAGGTAAGACTGGAAGCACTCAACTGCGGATCCTTGACATATGCCTTAATCGTTTCCCCGAAGCGGATGCCCATTTTCTGTGATGTATCACAAGCTATACGCTGCGGTGTATCTGGTATTGCCGGATTTGGGAAACGCTGTGTTAAGCACTCTGCTAAAAATACCTGCGGATCAAGAACGCCTGGATTGGTGACGACTTTCATTCCTTCCTGACAGCCGATTTTTTCTACAAGTTTACGCAGCAGCGAATTGTTCATCTCATCAGCAATCAACGTATAGCCCAGAAGACAGCCAAAAACTGCTAAAGCTGTATGCAGCGGATTCAGACAAGTACAAACTTTCATCCGTTCTACCTTATCTACGGTTGCACGATCCGTAAAAATTACGCCTGCTTTTTCAAGCGGAGGTCTACCGTTTACAAAATGATCTTCCACGACAAGATATTCTGTTTTTTCCGCATTAACAAAGGGCGCATACTGCCCGCCACGGGGGCTTGCGATGAATTCCATATCCGTAAAGCCTTCCGCAGCAAGTACCTGCTGCACTTTTTCCGAAGGACGCGGCGTGATTTTGTCAATCATCGTACATGGATAAGAAATCTTATCATTTAAATAGTCTGCAAAGCTTTCTTCAATAAAACCTTTTTGAATCCATACCTTGGCAGTTTCCTCTACCGCCGCTTTAAGAACAAGCCCATTCTTTGAACAGTTGTCGAGACTCAGCAGGGTCACCGATAGCCTTCCAGCCTTATATCGTTCATATAGCAGTGAAACCAGCTTGCCCGGAAAACTCTTGGGCGATTTCGGTCCTTCAGCAAAATCTTTTTGGACCAAAGGTAAATAATCACCGTTACTATCTTTAATCTTATAGCCTTTTTCTGTAATGGTGAAGCTTATGATTTGCAGTGACGGCGCACGCAAGATTTCCTGCAAGCGCTGCCAATCAGGCATTCTCTCCGGCAATGCGACAAGACTTTCTGCAACACTTGCAATAACCTTTTGGCGCATACTTTGATCTGGCAGCATAGTCACCAATAGACTTAAATCATCATGTGGCCGATAGATCTTATCCACAATTTCTCCATCATTCGGAGCAACAGCGATAATACCGAAGTTCGTCAAGCCACCATTTAATAAACTTTGCTGCAAAGACGCAATATGTGCCCGAAAAATATTTCCTGGTCCAAAATGCAGCCATCCCGGATTCTGTTTTGTCTGCAAGATCATAGTCTCGCGATCAAAATCTGGTAATTCTATCCCCTTACCTTGCCAAGCTAATACATTTTTCAGATTTTCTGCATTGAGTTTCATCTTATATCACATCCTCCTATTATTTTCTGCTGGTTTCACGGCAAATTGCATCCCATAAACCGCACAAGTAATTTGCGCCTAAAGCTCTATCATATAATCCATAACCAGGACGTCCCTTTTCATTCCAGATCATTCTTCCATGATCTGGTCGAATCGGACCAGTAAAACCGATATCATGTAAAGCCTTCATTATCGCATAAATATCTAAAGAACCATATTGGGACTTATGAGCAACTTCATTGAATACCCAAGGTTCATGTACCTGGACATTTCTAATATGAGCAAAAGCGACACGTCCCATTTTACCGAAATGTCGAATAATATCGGGGATATCATTATTTAAATTGGCTCCTAATGACCCACTACAAATTGTCAGACCATTACTTGGGCTATCAACCATACCGACAATCCGTTCCAAGTTGTTTTTTGAAATAACAATACGTGGTAAGCCAAATACCTTACAAGGTGGATCATCTGGATGAATTGCCATTTTTATGCCTACCTCTTCGGCAACGGGTACAATTGCTTTCAAAAAATATTCCAAGTTTTTAAATAATTTTTCTTCATCAATATCTTTGTATAGATCAAACAACTTCGTTAACTCTTTTAATCTCTCTGGCTCCCAACCGGGAAGTGAAAAGCCATTGGCATTCTTTTGCACTTCTTCAACCATTACTTGCGGGTCTTTTCCAGCAATCAAATGATAATCATAAGCAAGTGCCGTAGAACCATCAAATAATACTTTAGCTAAGTCCGTTCTCGTCCAATCGAATATTGGCATAAAATTATAACAAACAACATTTACACCAGCCTTACCAAGATTTTTCAATGAAATAATATAATTTTCTATATAACGGTCGCGACTTGGTAAGCCTAGTTTAATATCTTCATGTACATTTACACTTTCTATTGTTTCAAAGGCTAAACCATAGTCTTCAATTTCTTTTTTTAACTGCATTATTTTTTCTAATGGCCATGCTTCACCAACCGGCACATCAAATAAAGCTCCTACAACACCTTGCATTCCCGGGATTTGCCGAATATCTTGAAGTGTAATTTTATCTTCATCTTTTCCATACCATCGAAATGTCATCTTCATTTCCAAATTCCCCCATATCATTATTAGTGCTAAAGTTTTGTTACTAATATACTACCATACTAGTATATTAGTAACAAATTCTATTTATTGGTGAAAAACAGTTTGTTTTATGTTTTTTCACAAAAATACTTTAAAAATCATTGTTTTTCTTTTTATTCTGAAATTTTAAAATTATTTGATAGTTAAATATACACAGAAAAAGAAGTGCTTTCATTCACATGACAAAGCACTTCTTTTCTTTAAAAATCATTATTTATTTTCATATTCAACAATTAAAGGCACGGATAAATTTTTACAGTAGAGATATTTTATTTAAAGTAACCTTTATAGGCCTGCTTTAAATCCTCAATATCAGTAATTACTTTATTAATATGCATCCCAATTATTCTTTCACCTAATTCTTGATCTTTCTGAACAATCGCTTCTACAATTTGTTGATGTTGCCCAAATAATTTTGGCAGTTCATAATAGCCTTTCGTTAAGGTGAGCATTCGCACACGATTATAATTTAAACTCAGCTGTTTAATCATTTTCCAGATGCGCTCCTTATTACAAGCTTTAAATATAAGACCATGCATGGTATCATCTAGCTCAAAAAACTTCATATAATCTTCTTTATTTACACATAATTCTTGTAAATCTAAGCAAGCTTGCACTTGTAATAATGATTCCCTAGGAAAGTCATGACAAACGAGTTTGATTATAGCATTTTCCATCGTTGCCCGCAAAAATCGTGATTCGGCAACCTGCTCTAAATCTATCTTTGCCACATAGGTACCCTTTTGCGGTAGAACATCCAATAAATTTTCTTGAGCTAAACGAATAAATGCTTCTCTGACTGGCGTACGACTAATTTGCAGTAATTCAGCGATATCTTTTTCCGACAATGCAGTTCCTGGTACTAGGTTCAAGCTGAGAATATTGCTACTCAACAATCTATAGGCATACTCTCCTATTGATTCTTGTGGTAATTTATCAGAAATGTTAAAGTTCATTTTATAGCTCCCATCTTCTTCACTATCTTATTATACTACCATATTAAGATTAAATTCGTCACTAGCTCAAATGAAATTGGGCTGTAAACTAAATAAACTGCCCCCGATTAATTTTCGAGAGCAGCTCTTTACGATATAGTAAGATGTTTTTGATCGTATCCTACCTTAAGGAACCACACTAATTTGAGGCAAGAGTTTTTACCACAAAAGAAACCCAACAACTAAAATCCAAAACACTAAGCCTAGCACAAACGCATTCACGATTCCTATAGCTGCATTTAATTCAGCTTCCATGACACCATTTCCTTTCACTTAATGTTAATACAATAAAAATTTGTTTATCAGTATCGCACCGCCAAATAAATTTTTCACTATTCTTTAAATGCATCCAATGCCGACGTGAATTTTAAAAGCTTAGTAGATATCTTTTCATCCGCACCTAATGGATATTTATCTGGAAGCACGCTTGAATTCGCTTCTTTTTCCCAATAAAATACGCCTATTTCTTTTCCATTTGGAATTTCATTTACCTGTTCGATAGCAGCTTTAATTTTATTGTCATGTGTTAAAAAAAGTTTTGACTCTCGATCGTAATATTTTATTACACCCGAGAGTCAGCTACTTGCAACTATTTATATTTCCTCAATTCTGCTTTTATTGAGCTATTCTTGGATATACAATTCTATATCATCAAACGAACCCCAGTTTCCTGCGTTTGCTTGATTGTCGATACCAATTGTGATTTGGCCATTGGTAACGTTAATATCTTTAATTGTCCATTGATGCCACTTATTCCAGCCATCATTTGTAATTGTAGCTGTGACTTTACTACCACCAAAGTCACTAGCAAACAGTTGCACTGTTTTTTCACCACCGCCGCCTTGTGTCCATACGGATAGTGTATATTTACCATCTTTTAATCCAGTGATCGTTTGTGTTGCATTAAAAGCAAATGCTTTATCAGCCCAATAATGCATTGCACTCTTACCACGAACATCACCAGCAGAACTCGAATTGTTAACTGCGCTGATATCACCTTTGATCGTCCATTGATCTAAATTACCAGTTTCAAAATTACTATTTTTCACAAGATTAACTTTATGAATAACATTGATTTTAGCAATAGCTGTTTGGTCAGTACCAACAACCGTACCAGTAACTCTGTAGTTGCCTACAGCATCATAAACAGGTGCTTCCGTTTTCCAAGAAACAGGAAGTTCTTTTACTGAGTCATCTGTATAAACTGCACTGATTACTTTCGGCAATTCTGTTGGTAAGCCAACATTGCCAAGAACATCAACTGGTTCTAGCGCTTTTACTGTAGCTTGTACAAATTGATTATTTTTATCGGATACAAGGTTGAACACATCCAACGATTCTAATGCATTCCCTTTGAAATCAAACATCGCAAGGTTTTCCCATTCGTTACCTTCGCCATGTTTCCAGCCAACACCTGGAGTTGGAATCCAATCTGGCTCCCAGTAGAACACACCAAGACCACGTTTATTATTTACTTTACTTACTGCTTCCATGATGTTTCTAATTCCAGTTGCCTGTCCTTGTACAGAGCTCTTGTAACCGCCAAGATGTTCTTCGTTTGGACCATAGCAGTTTTTCTGCGCATCAAAACCATCATTTGTAAAGCCCATCGCTGTTTCTACGACAACGACATCTTTATTATAACGAGTGCTGACATCATTCATGTTATTTTCGAGTTGTTCCATTTTGCCATGCCAGAATGGATAGTAAGAAAGTCCAATAACATCAAAATCATTTACTTTATTCTCTATAATTAAGGAATCAAAGAAACTACGATATAATGCATTGTCGCCACCATTTGCTAAATGAACCATAAGTTTAACGCTCTTGTCTGGATCATTGTCGCGAACAGCTTTCAACCCTTGACGAATCATATTCGCAAGATTTTTATAACCTTCTGGACTTGTAGTTTTACCTTCTGGCCATAACATACCGTTGTTGAGTTCGTTACCAATTTGCACCATATCTGGCTCAATACCTTTGGCTGCAAAATCTTTCATCACTTTGCTCGTATATGTATATACATCTTTTTCAAGTTGCTTTGCATTATGATTTGCCCATGCTGCCGGTTTATTTTGTTTTCCTGGATCAGCCCAGAAATCACTATAATGGAAGTCAATCAGTACTTTCATCCCTTTTGCTTTTGCTCGTGCTGCAATTTCCAATGCTTTTGTTTCATCGGTATTACCGCCGCCTACTTCTACGCCATTTACAATCGGATTATTCCAAATTCTAAGACGTACCCAATTGATGCCGTGTTCTTGTAAAATATCTAAGCAATCTTTTTCTACGCCTTGATCGTAGAATTTGCCACCTTTTAATTCAATTTCTTTTATCATAGATACATCTGCACCCTTCATAAAATCAGGGCTAATGCCATCGATTGGATTTACATGAATTGCAGCTTCCACATTTAGAGCACCAAACATAATCGTACCTGCCATCAATGCAGAAAGTACAAGCGAAGTTAATTTATTTTTTTTCATATCTTCACCTCATATATTATTTAAACTACACCATTTTTATTTTCGTAACTCCGCCTGCCTTGCGTAAGCGGAGTTACGAAATTTTTATTAAATTACTCTTGAATATATAGCTCTACATCATCAAACGATCCCCAGTTTCCTGCATTTGCTTGATTAGCAACACCAACTGTAATATGACCATTGGTAACATGAATGTCTTTAATGATCCATTGATGCCATTTATCCCAGCCATCATTCTTGATCGCAGTTATCATTTTCCCACCACCATAATCACTAGCAAACAGTTGAATTGCTTTTTCACCACCGCTGCCTTGTGTCCATACAGATAGAGAGTATGTACCATTTTTTAATCCAGCAATCGTTTGCGTTGCAGTAAACGCAAATGCTTTATCAGACCAATAATGCATTGCACTCTTGCCGCGAGTATCTCCCGCTGCCTTACTGATATTTACTGCCGAGGCAGTACCATTGATCACCCAAGAACTAAGATCTCCAGTTTCAAAGTCTGCATTTTTAACGAGATTGACTTGAGTTTCAGCAGCTTCAACATTTGGTGCATACCATAAGGTTGAACCTACTATGAGTGCTGATACTAACATAGAAACCAACTTTACGCTTTTCATCCCTTCACCCCATTTATTTCATTAAAAATTACACCCAACATTATCATTTTTAGTAAATTATTCCTATATTATGTAAGAGGATTTTCAAAATTTTTCAAGAATATCTCCAATAAGGGACTTGTTCATAACGCATCTATAGGTTAGCCTGGCCGCTGTCTATCAAAACGCGTTTCGTAACAAGTTTCTTTTTTTGTCCGATTATCATAAAATTTCCTCCCTATTTTTTTATTTTAGAAGCTAACAGTTAAAGCCGCATAGGCTGTATCTTCATATTTGCTGAAACCGGATTTAGCTTCATCATATGGTTTAAGTTTATAGTAAGTAACTTCAAAATTTGTATTACTAGCTAACATATAACTTGCACCAAGTCCCCAACCTTTATCACCATCTCCATTAAATCCATCACCACCAGCTATATTCAATCTATGTCCCCAGTACGTAGAATCTACTGCTGCGTTACCAAGGCTGAAATATTCCGCATATATTTTCCATGTATTTGCTTTATTCCACACTTGCTTGCCATAAGTTAATCTTGTCCAATAGCCATGATCTTGATCTGCTGCATCAGCATTATTTTTTACATATTCAGCAATTAAATTCACTTTATCACTTATTTGCGAATTAAAACCAACCGCATATTGATCAAATGCATATGGTTGTTCATTCCAAACTGTCGTAGCTACAGGTGTTTGTATCCAGCTACCATCAGTTAATTGCACCCATTTATTTTCATATGCTGTACTGGCCGTCTTTAATTTATCATTTGTCTTTAAATGGGCAACTGTAACATGCGTAGCAGGACTCGTCGTAACATCAACATTTGCTAGGAACGCTCCCATATTCGTATTATGCCAACCTTCAGCTGCTAAATCTCCCCAACCGGCTGATACTTTTACCTTGTCACCAAATTGGTGTGTAGCATAGATACCATCAATTTGGTTTTCCCACCAAAGAAGACCTTGTCCAAGATTCAATTCTAAACGCCCAACAGAAATGTTTGTATTTGCATGATTCCAATCAACACTAAACTTGTCAAGTCTAAAAGAGTTCTGATCTCTGGTGCTATTATCCCAAGAATTGAAATTCTGATTTTTATTACCCCAGCCATCATTTACTTTGATTTCATTTTCATATTTGATACGGCCATTTATTGATATATTCTCCGCTGGTTCGCCATAAAAACCAAGACGTACACGTTCTTCAAATTGGCTGGAATTTTCTTTATGTCCATCGTTGGTATCTTTCATCTTATTTGCTTTATTTTCAAAATACCGCATACGAGCATCGCCATACCATTTAAAAGAAGACATTTTATCTTCTACTTTTTTTAAACGCACACCCATATTTGTTAATTCATCAGAATATTCTTTTGATAAACGATCTAAAGCAACTTTGTTTGCATCATCCGCTTTATCCACGTTAGACATTGCTTTCGCAACTAGTTCTGCCATTTCATAGCGGGTAATTGCTTTTTCCCCACGGAAATCTTCATCCCCATAGCCATCAACTAAGCCAGCTTGTACTAATTTTTCTACCGCGCCATATGCCCAATGATCTTTTGGTACACTCGTAAATGGGTTTGCTGTTGCTGCCATAGCAACACTGGAAAAGCTAAGAACACCTAGAATTACGACTGGTACAAGAAACTGTTTTTTCATTTGAATTCCTCCTAAAATAATAAATAAATTCTTTTGAGTCAACGATTAGGAGCACGAATATTGTTCCCATGTTGCCAATATTCTGACCATTTTAATCGACTCTTATTTTAGACACCTATGGAACAGTCAGATTCTTTAAAAATTTGCATTGCCTTCTTTACCTAACTGATCCATTGGTGACAAAAACTAAATTTCTACGTCATTAACGTCGACTAACTTCTTCGTCTGGGAAATTTTCTTGAACCAATATGCGCTTTTTTTCGGATAACGTTTTTGCGTTTCAAAGTCTACATAAAATAAACCGTAGCGTTTGTTATAGCCATTTGACCAAGATAATACATCCATCAGGGACCATACATAATAGCCTTTTACATTTACGCCTTCTTGAATTGCTTTCAATATGTAAGTGAAATGTTTTCTGATATATTCAATACGCGGCGTATCGTCAATCTTTCCATCAACAAAATCATCTTTATACCCCATGCCATTTTCGGCGATATAAATCTTTTTATAATTTGGATAGTCTCTTTTGATTCTAACGAGCATATCATACATGCCCTGAGGATAAATCGGCCAATCCCAATCCGTAGTTTCAACCTCTGGATTGCTTACACGTGCACCAATTCCATGTAAAGCAAATACACTCGTACCTTTTTCGCCTGTTCCGTTATGATGCATTTTGCTTTCACCATCATAACCTTGTAAAAAATGACTGGAATAATAATTCATGCCTAAGAAATCTATGTTTTTAGCAGCGGCTTTGATTTCATCCATATCGCCAGCAGATATCGTAAATGTTCCATTATTTTTTTCTAAGATTTCTTGGATCGTTTCTAATGTATTTTTTGCGTACTCGCCTTTAAAACATGCATCCAACATAAATTTATTAGCAATGGTATCATCTAGATACGCTGCTCTTTTATCTTCTGGTTTATCGCTGATTGGGCACTTGCCTTCCAGAGTATGCACAATACCAATTTCGCCTACTAGATGCATGCTTTTATAGATGTTGATCGCTTTCGCATGTGCAACCATCATATTATGCATAATCTGAACCGCTTTTGGAATATCAAATTTAATACTCGGCGGAAAATTGCCGATAATATAACCATTTTGGGCGATTGACCAAGGTTCATTAAACGTAGCCCATTTTTTTATGCGATCACCAAAATTTTCAAAACAAATTCTAGCAAATCTCACAAAATGCGCAATATTCTCTCTATTTAACCAATCACCATTTTCAAAAAGTGTTAATGGCGTATCGAAATGATGTAACGTAACAAAAGGCTCTACACCATTTTTGATACACTCATCAATGAGATTGTTATAAAAGGCAATACCTTTAGGATTAATCTCACCGGAACCGTCGGGAATAATCCGGCTCCAGGAAATAGAGATACGAATACCATTAATGCCAAATTGATTGGATAATTCAAGATCATCTTTGTATGTATGATAAAAATCACTTGCTTTATCGCCATTAAAACGGCTGCCAGGTCTATTTAAATATTCATCCCAGCAGCACGGGCCTCTGCCATCATCTTTTGTCGCGCCTTCTACTTGAAAAGCAGCAGTTGCACCACCAAATATAAAATCATCTGCAAATTGCTTCATGTTATTGACCACCTTTTATCTATATCGTTTTAATTTTGATGAATTAAATTTAATGCAAAGTTGAATGCAGCTTCAGATTCTCTTGTCAATTTCACGTATTCTTTACCAGAAGTTGTCGCTGATTTTACACCTTTTGCATCACAATCACGTTTCAATTCATCGTACATAGATGCCATTTGCGGTGCTAACACAATCAAGTCAAAATCGGTAATTTTTTCTTTATGCTGCCCATAGGCCATGGCAATGGAATCCATGTTAACCCCTTTTTCTTTTGCCCCTTTAGCGATTGATTTTGCAAGCATACTGCTTGTTGCACCACTTGCACAAAGTACTAGTACTGCCAACTCTTCATCAGGATTTTCACTCGCAACGGTTTGCACAAGTGATTGTTTTATTGCAGCAGTTGGAGTTTTCGCCATTTCACGTTCTTCTTCAACATCTCCACCATTTTCAGCTTCTCTAGTTACCAATTGTTGATCATAAACTTTAAAGAATGGGTAGTAGATGATAAAATCAACAAGTAATAATAGTGGAGCTAAAATAAACGATAATTTTGCAAAACCAGTACCTAAAATCAAACCAATGGTCCCTGGAGTCGTCCATGGTAATATGTATACAAAACCGTTCATGCCCAAATTTTCAATGAAGAATTTAAACAACCAAACGTTGAGAATTGGGGCGCATATAAATGGTACAAAAAGCACTGGATTTAATACAATTGGTGCACCAAATATAATTGGTTCATTTACAGCGAATAACACTGGAACAATCGAAGTTTTTCCTACTGCTCTTAACTGCTGAGATTTTGCCATAAAAGCACACATTGCAGCAAACATTAAAGTTGCACCTGTACCACCTAATGTTGCAACGAAGTAAGATGTACCATGTGTTAATACATTGGTTGCATGTTCGCCTGCCTGAAATAGAGTTAAGTTTGCTTCAATATTTGCAATATAGATTGCTGTTACTGCAGGTTCAACAATGGAAGGTCCATGAATTCCGATAAACCAAAACATCGCCATTGCACCATAAATGATGGCAACACCGAGGTATCCATCTGCCGCCGTAAACAAAGGTTTGAATACTTCCAAAATCCATGCACTGAATGCCATACCAACAAGCTCTTTAAAGAAAATACTCACTAACCAAAAGAATAAAACGGATACTGCGAGCGGAATCAAATCTGCAAAGGTTTGCGAAATATTATGCGGAACTTGATCCGGCATTTTAATCGTGATATCTCTTTTTACGAAAAATTTATAAATATTAGGAATGATAAATGCCACAACAAAAGCGGATAATAAACCTTTAGTTCCCATATAGTCACTTGCGAATCCACCTTTAATAGAATCAACACTAAGTAATAAGAAACAACAAATAGAAACGATCATTACAGAAACAGGATTGATCTGTCTCAATTTTGGCAACAAATTATTAAAATTATCTGTTAAACTTTTTGCGATGGTCGCAACCATCAATACGGATAAAATTCCCATGGAATAGTTATAAGCTTTCCATAACATTTGGCTGAAATTTTCTGGCCAGATATATCCAAAGATATTTGGTACACAAGCAACCAAAATAAACATACTAGAAAACAAAACTACTGGAATACAACTGATAAAGCCATCTCTAATTGATCTAAGATACGGATTATTCGAAACTTTTTCAAATATCGGTTTCATTGTCTCTATCAAACCAATCAATTTTTCCATACAAAAACCCCCCGCTTTATTTTATTGAAAGAAATTTAATTTACCTTTTTGTATAAGTTAACAAAGTTTTTCACAAGGTCTCTTAATAACATTACTGTCATTAAATGATCCTGTGCATGTACCGTTAAAAAGTTTACCTGTACATTTTCACCGGAAGCTTCCATTTGCAATATTTTCGTTTGCGTGTTATGTGCTTCGGTAATAAGATCATTTCCTTCCTGAATCAGATTTTCTGCTTTCTCAAACTCTCCATTGTTTGCTGCTGCCATAGCTCCCATATATTTAGATCTTGCATCACCCGCGAAAGCCACTATTTCAACCGTAATCATTTCCATCTCTTCACTTGTCATTTTGTCTTCCTCCTAAAATTGACTTGTCATCATATTCTCTTTTTTCTAATTTTTCAATAAATTCATGAATCTAAGATTACATAATAAAATTTAATGAATGCATTTATTGTAACATATTCAAAATCTATTATCTTAAAAAGCCCATATATTTCATGATTTTAATCGGCAGTTAAGTTTAATAGAGTATATTTTCCTTATCTTCCAATTTTTATTTTATATTTACATAAGGTATAACAGTTACTTCTTTCGCAAACTTGTCTACCTGCTCTAGATTAATCTGTCCAACGCCCTTATGCAAAGCATTGGAAATTCCACAACCATTGGCAAATTTGAGCATATCAAGGATATTGTAATCTTCATGTATTGCATGAGCCAAACCAGCAACCAGAGAATCTCCACAACCAACTATATTCAAAACTTCAACTGTTGGAATGTTGACAATATATCTTCCCAAACTTCCATTTAACATCATGCCTCGCTTACCTAATGATACGCAGACATTTTCTGCGCCCATTTCTAATACCTTTGAAGACGCTAAAAATACATCTTCCTCCGTTTTAACTGAAATACCTGTAATGTATTCAAGTTCTTCCTCGTTTGGTTTGATTAAAAATGGTCTATCTTTGATCGCTAAACGTAAGCTTTCACCAGAAGAATCCAAGATAAATTTTATATTATGTGCCATGCAAATTTTCGCAATTTTCCCATAATAGTCTTTAGGAAGACCTTGCGCTAAGCTACCAGAAGCAACTAAAATCTTTGTATCTTTTAGCACTCCATGTAATTCTTGCTCAAACTCATTTATTTCTTTTGGCGTAATTTCCGGTCCGCTTTCAAGGACTTCGGTAGATGCTCCGCTCTTATCTCTAAAATTCATACAAATTCTAGTTGTTCCTTCGATTGGCGTAAAGTGATTGATTAATCCCTCTACCTCAATTTCTTTCTCAATAAAGCCTCCAGTAAAGTCCCCGAGAAAACCCAAGCAACAAACTTTTCCACCAAGAAGATTTGCAACCCTAGAAACGTTGAGCCCTTTTCCACCTGCCGTAGCAATTACACTTTTTGCACGTTGAAC